>OQWM01001208.1_pt1 | contig 17754 bp, 21 predicted proteins | sample 1691531 | NCBI WGS metagenome assembly OQWM01 (sample SAMN03418257, study PRJEB22391) | human gut metagenome | biome: human-gut; feature: organic feature; material: feces | host: Homo sapiens | place: Tanzania | collected 2013-01
CCGAACGGAATGAACCTGGGAATGAAAACCTTCCGCTTCTCATGGTCTCCATTCATTCGGGCGTATCGGATGGCGAAGTCGATGAGGAGCAGCTTACGAAGAAGTTTAAGCGGATTGAAGATAAGACGCTATATAAACGGGCGGAATCGGGTGATTTGGTTTTCAATATGATGCGCGCTTGGCAGGGCGCTGTTGGAACTGTTCGCACCAGGGGTATGGTAAGTCCTGCATATATTGTGGCGAAACCCGGTGATATGGTTGATCCGTTGTTCATGAATTTTTACATGAGAACAGATCGGATGATAAAATCAATTCATCGACAGTCATACGGGGTGACAGATTTCCGGCTACGTCTTTACTGGGATTCATTTGCCGCTATTCCATGTGTTTTGCCTCCACTTCCCGAGCAGCGCAAGATCGCTGCGATACTTGCCACGCAGGACAAGGTGATTGAACTGTATGAGCGCAAGATCGAGCAATTGCAGTTGCTGAAGAAAAATTGTCTTCGGAAGATGTTCCCTCGACATGGCAGCGACACCCCAGAAGTCCGTTTTCGCGGTTTTACTGGCACGTGGGAGCGGAAGAGGTTAGGCGATCTGTTTACGGAGTATGCAGAAAAGGGGCATCCTGAATTGCCGGCGTTGATGACGATTCAGGGGGGCGGAACTGTCCGGCGTGATGAATCTGACAGAAATCTTCAATATGACAAGCACAGTCTTTCAAATTACAAAGTGGCAAACAAGGGCGATTTCATAGTGCATCTGCGCTCTTTTGAAGGTGGCCTTGAAATTGTTACCACCCCAGGTCTGATTAGCCCTGCGTATCATGTCTTTCATGGTAAGAGAATTGATCCTCGGTTTTATTATGCATATTTTAGGTCAGTCGATTTCATTGAATGCGACTTGAAGCCACATGTTTACGGAATTCGAGATGGTCGAAGTATTGACATTGAAGGGATGAAAACAATTATGATTCCGCATGTGTCCCGCAAGGAACAACAAGCTATTGGCAACTGTATTGAATCATTTGATCGGCTGATCGCCCTTAATCAGCGCAAGCGCGATGAGGAAAAGCAAAAGAAGAAAGCCCTGATGCAACTGCTGTTGACGGGTATTGTTAGAGTGGGGAAAGCGGCATCTTGCCGCTTGGAAAGAGCCGGGAATGAAGCGGCTGGAAGCCGTTTCTCCACACGGATAGCGAAGGTGTAGGAGGAAACATCATGGACGAACTTTCAAAAGACATTGTTGAGGCCGTAAAGGAAATCAAGTCGGCAATCGTCAAGGCGCAAAGCCGGGTTGCGGCAAACGCGAATGCCGAGATGCTTAGGCTTTATTTCGGCATCGGGCAGTATGTGTCCTACAAGACAAAAACGGAAAAGTGGGGTACGGGCGTCATTGATACCATCAGTTGGCAGTTACAGAAGGAAATGCCGGGGCTGCGTGGGTTTGGCGCGCGAAACATACGGAATATGCGCCAGTTTTATGAGAAATGGGCGGGTGACTTAATTTGGCAGACGCCGTCTGCCAAATTGGAGGTCGCGTCTGAAGGTCGTGAGACTCTGCTGCAAGTGGGGACAAAGAATGATATACGGCGGGTTGACAATGTAATTTGGCCGCCACCGACGGCCAAATTGGAGGCGGAAAACGGGGTGCCGATTACTGTTGCCGAATTCTTGTCCATCAGCTTTTCGCATCACATGGAGATATTGTCTGGGTCAAGGCCACTGAGCGAGAGGTTGTTCTACATACATGAAGCCGTGCAACGACACTTGAATCTAGAACAGCTTCGTGAAAGCATCAAGCGCGACGACTTCCTCCATCGCGGCACAATGCCGAGCAACTTTGCGGCGGCTATTCCCGACGTCGTCCTTGCGCGGAAGACGCTCGGGATGTTCCGCGACGAATATCTGCTGGACTTCGTAAATCTTGACGATGTAGAAGCTGGAAGTACGGAAGATGTTGACGAACGCGTTGTTGAGAAATCGATTGTCGCCAACATCCGCCAGTTCATTACGGAATTTGGCAGGGATTTTTCGTTCGTCGGAAACCAGTACCGTGTCGAGGCGGCAGGACACGAGCATTTCATTGATTTGCTCTTCTTCAATCGCGAACTGAATTCGCTTGTCGCCGTGGAACTGAAAAAAGGCGCATTCAAGCCGATCTATCTTGGGCAGTTGAACCTCTATCTTCAGATTCTGGATGATACGGTCAAGAAGGCGCACGAGAATCCTTCTGTCGGCATCATCCTCTGCCAATCCGCAGACAGGCCGTACGTGGAATACGCCATACGCGACTACAACAAACCATTGGGTGTCGCCACCTACAGGACGGCGGATGAGATGCCGGAAAACCTTAAACGCGCCCTGCCGCCAATCGACGAATTGAGACGGCGGATCACCATATAAAGATCTCTTGAAATGGACAAAGACGTCTATCTTGAATCCAACGCAAGCCAGAAGCCGGCGATCGAGCTTCTGGAGTCGATGGGGTACACGTACATCTCGCCGTCAAACTGCGAAATGCAGCGTGGCGGACGCTACCATGTTCTTTTGAAGGACATCCTGCGCGGGCAGCTGCGGCGGCTGAACCGGTATTCGTATGCCGGCGTCGAAAATGAATTCTCCGCGGCGAACATCGAACGGGCGATGGAGGACCTTGACGAGCCGCTCGCCGACGGACTTGTCCGCGCGAGCGAGAAGATTTATGATGCGCTGTTGCTGGGACGGAGCTATCAGGAGGCGGTCGGCGAAGGGAAACTGCTCAGCTTCAATCTGAAGTACATCGACTGGGAGAATTGGGGAAACAACGTCTTCCACGTGACGGAGGAGTTTGCGGTCGAGAGCCAGGACAAGCGTCACAATGCGCGGCCTGACATCGTGTTGTTCGTGAACGGCATCCCGTTCGCCGTCATTGAGTGCAAGGCGCCGCAGATTTCTGTTGAGTTGGCCGTCGAGCAGATGATCCGCAATCAGCAGTCCGAATATATTCCACAGCTTTTCAAGTATGCGCAGATTGTATTGGCGACAAACAGGAACGCCGCCAAATACGCCACGGCAGGGACGCCGAAGAAGTTCTGGAGCGTGTGGAAGGAAGCGGCTGGAAACCGCTTCTCCACGTATCCCCACGGAACAGGACAGGGCGCTGGTGGCGCTGTTCAGCCGGGAGCGGGTTTTCGAGCTGATCCGCTATTTCATTCTCTTCGACGGCAACGTGAAGAAGATATGCCGCTATCAGCAATATTTTGCGGTCAAGGCGACAATGGAGACGATTGCGCGTTCGGACAGGAACGGGAACCGGCAGAGCGGCGTCATCTGGCATACGCAGGGAAGCGGCAAGAGCCTTACAATGGTGATGCTGGCGAAATACATTCTGATGGAGCTTGCCACCTGCCATCCAAGAATGGTCATCGTGACAGACCGCAAGGAACTTGACGGACAGATTGCCGCGACGTTTTCGCATACACGGCTGAATCCGGCGAGAGCGACGAGCGGCAAGCACCTTGTCGAACTGATAAACAGCGACAAGGCGGACATCGTGACGAGCATCATCAACAAGTTCAACACCGTGGAGCGCCAGGAGACGAAGAACGAATCGCGCGACATATTCGTTCTTGTCGATGAAAGCCACCGTTCGAACTATGGACTGTTGGCGGCCAAGATGCGCAGCGTGTTCCCCAACGCCTGCTATGTCGGCTTCACGGGGACGCCGCTGATGAAGCGCGAGAAAAATACGCTTGAAAAGTTTGGGGAACTGATACACACGTATACCATCAAGGACGGCGTAGAGGACGGTGCAATCGTGCCTTTGATCTACGAAGGCCGGTTCGTTGAACAACGTGTTGACGAAAAGAACATCGACCTGTGGTTCCGCGAGACGACCAAGCGCCTGACGGAGGCGCAGAAGGAAGACCTTCGGAAAAAATGGAGCAGCATTCAGAAGCTGACCTCTACGGATGCGCGCATCAAGCGCGTCGCTCTGGACATAAGCGAGCATTTCACGACCGGTTACAAGGCGACGGGATTTAAGGCTATGCTCGCGACGAACTACAAGCGGGACGCCATTCGATATCTGGAATGCTTCGAGCGCATGGGCGGCCTGACTTGCGCCGTCGTCATCTCTCCGCCCGACATGCGCGAAAGCGTCGATGACATCGATGAAGGCGCGGACGACATCGTTGTCGCATACTGGGAAAATATGATGAAGCGGTATGGCGACGCGGACCGCTATGAGGAGTCCGTGAAAAACCGGTTCTGCGACGGCGAGATCGACATACTGATCGTCTGCAGCAAGCTTCTCACAGGCTTCGACGCTCCGGTTTGCCAGATTCTGTACATCGACAAGGAGCTGAAGGAACATGGACTTCTTCAGGCAATCGCGCGCACGAATCGTCTGCACGAGGGCAAGGACTACGGCTTGATCGTCGATTACCGTGGCCTGATAAAAAAACTCGATGCGGCCGTGGACATGTACAGCGGCGCAGGTCTCGGCGAGTTCGATGTCGGAGACTTACAGGGCGTTGCGGTGGACGTCATGACGGCAGTCGGCAAATTGCGCAACGACTATTCGCAGTTGGTGGAATTGTTCGCGAAGGTCAAGAATCCGGGTGATTCCGAAGCGGTGGAAGTGTTTCTGGCGGACGCCGGTATTCGGGAACGTTTCTACGGGGCTCTTTGTGCCTTTGGCCGGACATTGGGCCTTGTTCTTAACTCCGAAACAGCTTATCGCGCGATTCCCAAGGAGGAAAGGGAACGTTACCAAAATGCGTTCATCTTTTTCTCCAAAGTCCGGCGAAGCGTGAAAATCAGATACTGCGATTCGATTGACAACAGGGAATACGAACCGCTGATTCAGAACCTGCTCGATACGCATTTGTCGGTCGTAGGTTTGAAGCAGATTACGAATCCAATCGACATCCTGAACAAAGACGATTTCGAGAAGGAACTTGCAGAGCTTGGTTCTGCGCGGGCCAAGGCCGATGCCATAGCGAGTCGCATGACAAAGAGCATCAGCAGGCGGCGAGACGAGAATCCGGCCTATTACGACAGCTTCTCCAAGCGGATCAAGGAGGTCTTGGAGCAATACAAGGAACGCATGATTTCCGAGGCGGAATATCTTTCGAAGATGCGCTCCATCATGGACGACTATCACGCCGGCAGAAGCGCGATAAGCTATCCTGAGCGGATTAAGAACAACGTTCATGCACAAGCGTTCTTTGGCGTGCTGAACGCCATCTTTGACGATGTTGCAGGCAACGGCATTAATTCCGATTTTGTCGCCGAAGTGTCGGAGGAGATAACGAAGATTCTCGAGGAGCACAGACAAGTGGGCTGGGCTGAAAACAAAACCGTGCATGATCGCATCGCGCAGGATATTGACGACCTTTTCTACGGGTATGAGAAGAATCGTGGAGTGAAGCTGTCGTTCGATATTGTCGATAAAATCATTGACAACGTCTTGACTGTGGCGGTCAGGAGGTTTTGAGATGGAGGACGATGTGGAGAAGCGGCATCTTGCCGCTTCGGAAAGGCAGAAAATGAAGCGGCTGGAAGCCGCTTCTCCACGTAGGGAAGCGACATCTTGTCGTTTTGTGCGCATCAATGAAAATATCAAGATCGCCTATTGTCTTGAACGGAAACCAGTTAAGAATCTGAATCTGAGGATTCAAAGGGATGGAAGTGTATACGTATCCGCGAATATGGACGTCTCGTGTGCGGAGATTGATAGATTTGTGCTGAATAAGGCAAAGTATGTGTTGGCGGCAATCAGGAAGTTTAAAGCTGCGTGTAGGTTTAAACCGCAGCCGAAGAAGTACGTGAGCGGTGAGACATTCTGCATCCTCGGACGGAGTTTGCGTCTTAAGGTCCTTCAGACCCCAAAGGAGTCCATTTCTTCAGATGGCGCGTATATCTACCTTGGCGTGAAGGACCCGATGAATTGCCGAAGCAAGAGCCGTCTTGTAAGGCGGTTCATGGACCAGCAGTGCCAGACAGTGTTTGCGGATGTTATGGACAAGATGTTCCCGCTTGTTGGGAAATATGGAGTCAAATATCCCATGTTGAAGATGAGATCGCTAAAGACACGTTGGGGGTCATGCCTTGTGCGGAAAGGCGTTGTGACACTCAATCGGGGGCTCATCGAAGCACCAATGTGTTGCATCGAATATGTCGTTCTGCATGAACTTTGCCACTTCATCCATCCTAATCATTCGGAAAAGTTTTACGCATTCCTGTCTGCCCTTATGCCAGATTGGAGGGAGCGGAAGAAACTGTTGAATCGAACAATGGCGGATAGTGGGTTGCATAACGGATGATATTCTATGCCGCAATTTCTCTCCAATCGCGAAATCTACGAGCGGGTTGTCTGCGGGATTGTGCCGCAGGCTGAGGAGCGGCTTTGGATTGCGACTGCGGACATCAAGGATATGTACGTTGATACCGGCGGGCGTGATATGGTGCCGTTCTTGGAGGTGCTGGACGGGATGGTGAAGCGCGGGATCGAGGTGCGACTTATTCATGCGAAAGACCCGGGACCGAACTGGCGGAACGACTTCGACCGATATCCGACGCTCTGGACGGCGATGGAGCGGATGCTGTGTCCGCGGGTGCATTTCAAGTGCATCATCGTCGACGGCGTTAAGGCGTATTTCGGTTCGGCGAATCTCACCGGTGCCGGGATGGGCGCGAAGAGCGAGAAGAAGCGCAACTTCGAGAACGGCGTTCTCAGCGACGACCCTGCACTTGTCGAACCGCTTGTCGAGCAATTCGATTCCGTTTGGCGTGGCGATTTCTGCCGCGACTGTGGGCGCCGCGACTTCTGCGGCGATCCAGTGGTGTAGATTGTCAGGATAGAGTATCATGCGAATATGTGCCAACACATTGCCGCAGATTGCGGAATACGCCCGGAGTGGGCGGGTGGTCGTTTTTGACACTGAGACGACTGGCTGCTCGCGTTACGATGAAATCTGTCAGATAGCCGCCGTGGAGTATGTGAATGGCGTTCAGACGCGCACATTCAATACGTACATCTGCCCTTCGTGTGAAATGAATCCCTGGGCAGAAGGGGTACATGGCTTGTCGCTGGATTTCCTCGCGAAGCATGGTCTTGCGCCTGAAGAGGCGATGCGCCAGTTCTTCGAGTTTCTGGAAAGCGATGTGCTGCTCGTAGCGCACAACAACAAGTTCGACATGCGGATGCTCAATCAGGAGTGCAGAAAATTCGATCTCTGCTTTGCGCCGGACGGCATCGAAACATGCGACACGCTCGCGCTCGCCCGTCATCTGCGCCCGGGATTGGATAGCTATTCGCTCGCAAACCTGATTGAAGCGCTCAGCATCGACGGCATCAACAGCCACGACGCCTTTGACGACACCCTCGCCTGTGCCGGAGTGTTTTTCTCTTTGCTGGATTAGCCGAATTCCGCTCTGGTTTTTACCAGTGCTCAGATTTTGAGCGAAAGATCGCATTCTTTGCGGCATGTTTTGCGTTGGCACGAATATTGCTACATGTTTGGCATGGGATTTTTCACGGGAGAAGGCGTGAGGCGAAAAAAGCGATATGCGCAGATTGCTCCGTTATGCGACGGGGAAATTTGCTATATTGTCATCGTTTTGGCTATAATAGGTCTCGTTATAAAAGCAAATTCATAGGGAGAAAATCATGAGTGAATACTGCAAGTACTGTGGAGCATCTGCGAGTAATGCGAAGACGTTGCTCAATGGCTGGTGTCCGAAGCATCCTGCCGGTCAAAACAAGGGGAAGCATGCTCTTTACGAAGGTGGGGAGCGAGATGATTACTTTTGTGTCTATTGTGGACAGAAGTATCACACGTTGAGCTCTCTGCTTTCTGGATGGTGCTACAAGCATCCCGACGGTCAAAATAAAGGAAAACATGTTGCCTACGACGGACGCGAAAATGGCCCATACGAGTGCAAATATTGTGGGCGCGAATTCCGTGACATCGCGTCAATGGTCAACGGTTGGTGCCCGAGGTACCCCGATGGCCCCAGCAGGGGCAAGCACAGCCCGGCGAGGTAGGTGGCGTATGAAGAGCGAAAGAATCAATTCGGAGCTGGCGGCTCTCCTTGCAAAAGTCTACGTCATCGCAAAGAAGAACGATGATTTCCAACGCCGGACCGGAAGCGCGTTCAACGTGTTCAACATCTGCGGAATAGATCACTACGAAACGAAGCACTCGGCGATCCTGGCTGCATTACTTGACCCCTTCGGTGCTCATGGCCTCGGGCCGGAATTCCTACGGTCGTTCCTCGAGAATGTCGCACATGAACGGGGATGCGGCGTCACGCAGTCCGCAACTGTCCGTACGGAAGTCGCTGTAAATTCAGCTGATTCCGCATCGGCAGGCAACGACAGCCGCATCGACATTCTGATCGAGGATCCCGAGTCAAAGCTTTGCGTTGCCGTTGAAAGCAAGATTTTCGCAGTGGAGCAACCGAAACAGCTGGAACGCTACCGAAGTTGGCTCAGCAGGGAACGCGTTGGCTTCAGACGAATCCTCCTTTTTCTTACGTGTAACGGCAGTGAACCGGAAACTGATTCCAAAAAGCCAGGGGATGACGTCCGACTACAATGCGCATCTTGGCGTAACGATGTAGTTCCGTGGCTCCACGCTTGCGCAAGGCTCGCGTTTGATCGCCCATTCGTGCGAGAATCACTTATTCAATATGCTAACTTGATCAACCTGATTACTGGAGAGTCAACGATGAACGACGAACAAAAACTCGAAATTGTGGAGACCGCAACCGCCAATGCCTCCTCGTTACGCGGTGCCGCTGAATTATTTAAGCAGATGGGCGCTATATACAACCACGTTGCTGTAAAAATCGCCATGGATTTGAAAGCGCGTCTTTCGTCCAATGACGATTGGGTTTTTGTTGAGGTCTGTTCCGATCCATATTGGCAAAAAGAAAAGTTTATTCGTCTGAAGCATGTGAAGTCTGGCGTGTTCGTTAGGATCGCTCCCGAACATCAGGAACTTTGGGACTTCTTTATCGGCTTCGACAATTCTGACACTGGAAAGTTTACGGATAACATCCGTGCGCGAATCTCCAGTATGCCAGGATGGGCGCAGACGGAGTGGTGGCCAGGGTGGAAATCTCTTCCCAGGGCAATATTGAACTGGGATGGAGATTTTCTGGCAGACTATCTCGACGGCGACAAAAGGCATGTTCTGGATTTGCTACTTGAGGAAATCAAAGCGATACAATCGTTGATGCCGCAATAGGGTAGTCGGCATTTAACCGGGTGGTGAAATATTGAGCGGCGGAAGGCGCAGGATGCGCCTTTTGCCGCTCAAATGCCGTTGGCGCTGATGTTGCAGTATGTCATTTGAGGCGATAACATGAAGACATTGACTTGGAAACCGATTCTATCCAACTTGGAAGAGGCAAATGGAGAACTTAGGACGTTGCATTGGCGACTGTACTATCTGGCATTCGGAGAGCTTCCGCATGATTGTCCACGCCGGGACGACTCGTCATACACAGCATGGATTGCACGAGACCTGGAACGGCATCCTCTTGACGAAGGAAGACTCTTTGTGTGTATGGAACATGCTTTTCATCATATCAACTGGGCGTGGAACTGCCGCCATACATTAGAGGACAGAGTATGGAACTTTAAAGAACGAGATGCTGTCAGGTGGACGAAGTTCCCGGACACGGCAGATTTCGCCGATCTTTGGCCACAGGGCAGGACAATCCAGTTTAGATGTGATGATTGTGGGCTGATTGGCAGTTCAAGAAGAATATCTTTTTCGCCTGTGAGGCTTGGCATCCAAATGTCGAACCGTAAGCTTGACATTCTATGTTATCTTGTTGTGAAAGAGCTTGGCAATGACTTGCCACAAAGAATAGTTCGCCCCGAAGGTCTCAAAGCGGAGGTGGATCAGCAACCACTTATTGAAAAAGATTTTGCCCGTAGGTTACATCGAATCTATGTTGAATTGAACATGGCATGGAATGGCCGCAGGGACAAGGTCTTTGTCACGAATAAGCGAGCGATCCGGGGGCGACAACTATTTTCACCGGCATTTGCAACAGGATGTTATAACATGTGGAGAATGAAACCGCGAGCATGCTCAATGGGGTAGTATAGGGATATGAAGAAATCGCTGAATCTTGATTTGTTGAAGTTCCATGTGTGCGAGGCCACGCAGGAACTTGACTTGCTGCTGGATTTGATCCAGTATACCAAGGACGAAACGCGGCGGGAGGGCAATTTGGCAATTGCAATTGCCAAAATGAAAGCTCCAAAAATGGCACCCGCCGGTGCCAAAACTAACCTGCTATGACATGAGCAAGTTGTTCGTGGATTACGTCATTCGTGACTACACGAAGCCGATGGGCGTAGCGACGTACAAGACCGCCGATGAAATGCCGGAGAATCTTCGCAAGGCACTTCCGCCAGTAGAGGAACTGCGACGGCTCCTTGATGGAGAAGCTGGTAATGACATAAAGGCTGAGTAGGACTACAATGACCACCTTCCTCCCCAACCGCGACATCTACACCCCCGTCGTCTGCGGGATTGTGCCGCAGGCGAGGGAGCGGTTGTGGATCGCTACCGCTGATATTAATGACATGTATGTCGATGCGGGCGGGAGATGGTGTCGTTTCTTGAGGTTTTAGACGGGATGGTGAAGCGCGGAATCGAGGTGCGGCTCATCCATGCGAAGGACCCTTGGCCGAATTGTGGTGCAAATGCGGGAAGGGGAACCTCCCCCTTGGAATCGTGAAGAAACAGTCTCTTTCTGCTCCTTGGAATCGTGTAAAAACAGCCATTTTCAGCCCCTTGGAATCGTGATATGTCGTTGCTCAGATGCTTGCGGCGCAGGGGCTCGATCTGTTCTTCTAACAAGGTCAATGCCAAGGAAAGGATGGAGATAGACTTCCTTGTCGCGAACGCGGAAATGCGCAGGAAGAAGAACGTTACGGCCGTGGAAGTCAAGAGCGAGAAGGACTATTCTACGGCATCTCTCGACAAGTTCCGCGCCAAGTTCGCGGCAAACGTCGGCGAAAGCGTCATCTTGCACCCGGGCGATCTCTCGACCGAAAACGGGATGCTGCGTCTTCCGCTCTATATGGCTCCGTGGATAGACTGGCGATAGCCGAAACCGCAGAGGCGCAAGGGTGCAGGAAACTGTGCATAGACTCGAATCGGCCGATCTTCTGTCATGACCGCCTTCCTCTCCAACCGCGACATCTACACCTCCGTCGTCTGCGGGATTGTGCCGCAGGCGAGGGAGAGATTGTGGATCGCGACATTCGCCTGTCGCCGAAGGCGATCAGGTTGACCGACGAGCGCGATGCGCCCGCCGCGAAGCGGTCGGGTCGGGTGAGCGCGAAATGCACCTGCAACGAAGTCGTCAGGTCCCCCGACGAGTAACACAAGGAGCTTTGCGAAGCAAAGTCGCAAGAGGGGGCGCGCGAACTGCGGAGCAGCCGCAAGGCCCCGCGCGAGGAGCTTTCGCGTTGCGAGAGGCGCAAGAGGGGGCGCGATTTTTGTGCCGACTGCGGGCGGCGCGACTTTTGCAGCGATCCGGTGAGATAGGCATTTTGTTTCCCGCAGAGACGCAGAGTCTCAGAGTTTTGTCCCGAACTCTGCGTCTCGGTGGGAAACCAATTTCTGAATGGGTGGTCAGAATCTGAACAGCGAGGGGCTGAAAACGATGCATTTTCTGCCTGTTTTCTTGTTGGCATGGATGTTGCTATATGTTTGGCATGAAGAATGGAAAAGATACGACTAATCAAACTGTAGGTCATTCATATGATCAGAATCAAGGCTCAGTGGAGTCCTTGGGAGCAGTATCTTTGATGAGTATTGCTAAAGCACTTCGAGAAGGGAATCGAGTTTCCATCATGTTTGGTCGGATCAACTTAAAGAAAGGTGATGAAGAAGCTGCATGGATTGGTGACACGCTTGCCAAAGTGTGTGGTTCATTCCATGTTGACATCGCCGTTGGCGACGAACAGCGTTTTAACAAGATTGGCCTTGAAATCTGCCGAAGAGTAAGACGAATCGAGAAACAGGGCTTCCCGTATGGCATAACGGTGAGCGTGGAGGAGCTTGGCAACGATTCTCCGTATCGAGGAATCGACCTGCGAAGGAAAACATTGGATGAACAAGCTTTGTCGATAGCCACCGCCAGCATGGAGTCGATTGTCTGGAATCAGAATGTATGGCCGGTATTGGTTCAGTTGTCCAATATGCAAACGATGATGGGATTTCTGGCTGGACACCATGCGCTTATGCGTGATGACGAAGGAAGGCTGTTGCCGGTTGATGCAGCAGTAGCATTCTTAAATCCAAACGGCAGTACTGGTTGTGGTTTTATTAGGTCGTTCAAGGGTGAGGCAGTTGCGCTTGGTGTTAAACCACGTCCTAAACCAGATTGGCTAACATGAACAGTCGCTAATGAAAGAGAAAGGAACTAACGATGACAGAGACGAATGCGACAAGCGAATACTGCTGCACATGCCAGAGTTGGCATGGCATTAGAAAGTATGAGCCAAGGCGGGGGAAGGTGAAGTACGAGAACTGCGCACCCGACACGCCATGCAACATGAACTATCCTAAGCCGGGAGCATGTCCCAAGGGCAATTGTCGTGGATATGTCCGCTGGGTGGAACTTGGATAGTGTTGGAGGGCTTTGATAATGAACGAGACAAGGCAGAGGTTCGGTGATGTTGCGACGAAGCTACAGGCGGCGTTGGCATTGAAAGATGTCTTTATCCAGGTCGTTTCATCAGAGCAGAGCGGGAGGTTTACGAAAGTCACTGCCAAAATGTCGCCCAGCGACATCAAGTGGCTGATCGAAAACAAATTCACGATCCCAAAGGAAATCGGCAGCGCTTCTATTCGGGTTGTCGAATCGGACGATGGGATTGTGTCGATTGAGGTTGGCTTGCCATTTGAGCGCTGGAAGGACTTGTCGTACCATGATGTAATGTTCGACGTGTTCTATGGCTCTGGCAAGACCGAAACAGCGGATATGCCTTTGCCGGTCATATTCGGAAAGATGTCGAATGGGGAAATTGTCACCCGCGATCTTGCGCGGTTGCCGCATCTGCTGATAGGTGGCCTGACGGGTTCCGGCAAGTCGGTGTTCTTGAATTCGCTTATCTGTTCGCTCGTCCAGAACCATTCACCCGAACAAGTACGATTCGTCCTAATGGACCCCAAGAGAGTTGAGTTCGGGATATATGCGAAGTTGCCACATCTGTATTCGTCTATTGTCCATGAACCGGAACAGGGCGTTTCGACGTTGAAGGACGTCGAAGCCGAAATGGATAGACGACTGGATTTCTTCAGATTGAAAGGATGGCGCAACATTGCGGACTTCTACAGGGCGAATGCAGAAGCTCGAATGCCATACCTTGTTGTGGTGGTTGATGAGCTTTCAGATTTCATAGTTGGATCGGATGGGGTTTTTGAATCTACTGCCAGCCGGATTGCTGCGATAGGAAGGTCGGCTGGTGTACATCTTGTAATTGCCACCTCCCGTCCTGACGCAAAAATTGCATCAGGCAGCTTGAAGGCGAACATTCCGGGGCGGCTTGCGTTTAGGGTCTGTCAGAAGGTCGATTCGCGTACCTTGCTGGATGAATACGGGGCGGAGGATCTTCTTGGACGTGGCGATGCCTTGCTAAAAGACTGCAAGGGTGCGGTTGTTCGATTGCAAGTCCCCTACATTCGAGACGAGGCGATTACGCGGATTGTCGAATCGGCGATTGTGAGATATCCCGGACGGCAGCTTGCTGATAGAGTTGCATCTCCATCAGCCGAAAAGGAGGATCATGAGTCTATGTATGCACGGGCCTTGAATTTAGTCCGCACAACGCGGCGGGCTTCGATATCTTGGCTTCAGCGGCAGTTGAATATCGGATACAAGGATGCGGCTCATGTTATGTCGCTACTTGAAGAGCGCGGCATAATCGGTCCGGCAAACGACAAGGGGTCACGCGAAATCTTGATCGAGGATAATCGAAGGGGCGAGTAATGGGGCATGATGGAATCACTGTGTTTCAGCGGTCGATAGCGGCTTGCGCAGACCCGGCGGAAATTGCGCGGAAGGTGAAACTGGCGTTCAAGAGGATGCCGGGGGAGATGGCGCTTGCCTGTTTCGCAAAGGTCATGACGGCTGAGCTGCCGCATCCGATAAAGGTGGCGGTATGGGATGCCGTCCGTTACTCGCACATATGGTGGGGCGTGGATGAGGTGCTGCAGGGAGCGGTGATGGAGAATCCAACCGTGCAGCAGGCGTTCGCCGACGCCGTGCCGATGCGGAAGTGGTTTGTGGGGAAAAGGATCGAGGGTTATGAAGGCATTTGCATGACGCTTGGCCCAGAAATTGTGTTCACCCAAGGTTTTGTGCAGTCGGACTTGCATCGGCTTATATTTCTCATTACCCATTTTTCTGACGAGGACGCCGCAGAAAGGATTAGAGGCCATGTGGCATTACATGGGGATGCCACATCCATCACAAGCTACTTGGATATGAGGGGCAACAATCTGCTCTGGTATCTTACTTATCGGGACGATCAAAACGCACGGGGTGGTTTCGCCTGTCCGTGCATTGAACGCGAGCTGCTGCGGATTGGTGTAGATCCAAAACTTCGCAACAACCTCGGCCTTTGCTGGAACGACGTCAAGCGTCATGTCATTAGGCCGAATCTGTAGCTCGTTCACTATTTTACCACATGATAAAAAGTGAACGGCAGAGAGCTTACGGATTCCCAGTTCATTTTTTCTTGGCACGGATATTGCGAAAGGTTGTGCAAGAAAGGAACAATCACATGGCGGCAACATACCTACACGACTTCACGTTTCGCTCCAAGGGGGAGGAAATGGATTTCCAACGCGCGGAGCGGCGAACATGCTTCGAGTTCTTCTATCCATTGAACATGTTTCCCCAGAAGGGCCTTCGGCGGGTCGAGTTCGAGCCTGTTACCATATTCTACGGCGGTAACGGGTCGGGGAAATCAACTGTACTCAATATCATTGCAGCGCGGCTGAAGGTTCTGAGGGAGATTCCTTTCAGGCCTGGTCAGTTCTTCGACTGGTATGTGAACGGCATTGACCGCGACGTAACAGAGCATGACGGTAGCGTAACACACATCCATGTTGACCCCGTGTCCTTCAACTCTGATTTGTCGGAAGAATGGAAAGGCATCCCAGCCGAAAGCAGAATCCTGACAAACGAGGATGTCTTCGACAAGACATTGACCGTCAGGGGAAAAAAACCGCGAGATCGACCGGCAACGCGACATGGTAGCGCAGAAGTGGTGGGCTTACAGCGCCGAGGGAAAGCATACGAACATGACCTCGTTGTATGGACTTGAGTACGAAGTATGGAAGAACCAGTACTTGATGAAGGGCAAGTCCGTGGCGAGAGAAGGAACTCGTGCAATATGCTGATGTGACTCATGAATCCGAATCCGCCATCTGGAGGCATCCTCTCGCGCGGGAGGTTCTTGCCGAGACGAGAGGAATCGTCGTGTATCAGGAGCAGGTCGTGTTTCTGTTGCGGAAGTTCGCTCGCTTCACGCATGATGAAGCTGAAAAGTGCCGCAAGTACATCTCCAAGATGATGCCCGAACGCTTTGACTACGCCGAGCGTTTTGTCACAGGCTGCATGGAGAACCCCGAATTCAGGGTGGGGACGCTTGCGCGAGGCGATGTGGCAAGAGCAGAGGCGGAACGCATATGGGATGAACTGTTGAAAATGGAGGTTGGCTGTTTTGCAACCTTGAAGGCTCATGATGTATCATTCACGCGCCTCGCTTATCAAATTGCATATCTGAAATCAGTTTACTTTACGGAACTGATGTTTGCGCGCGAAGAATGCCGAACCGCCTCTGCTGAGAGCAAAGTTGTCGGCGAATTCACGCTCGACAAATTAAGGGCGCAATTGGAGATGGCATGCAAGTCACCTGCTCCCGAAGAATTAAGCCCCTCGCTTGCGCTCCGCTCCGTTGTTTGCTATACTTTCCACTCACTTTTCACAAGGAAGGAAAAAGAACCATGAAGATGATGTGGCAGCCCTCGAAGATTAAACGCGCGCGCAAGATCGGTTTCCGCGCCCGCAAGGCGACCAAGGGCGGTCGCAAGATACTCGCGAACCGTCGCGCCAAGGGTCGCAAGAAATTGACCGTTTCTGACGAAGTACACGGCAAGAAATAAACCCAGCCGCTGAGGTTGCTCAGAAATATAAGGAGAAGCAAGGACACTCAATGTCTCTTTGCTTCTCCTTTTTCTTGTTGGCAGGTGTTCAATAAAAAACATGTTGAGCACCTGCCAAATTGTTTGTCCAACAAAACAAGAACGGCGGAAATATCCCCATGAGGAATCCGCCCCACCGTCAAACAGACAACGCCCTTTAGTAATGCTGCACCATGACTTAACCAAAGCGGCGCTGCCATTCCCAAAATTTCTCAACGCCAGCCTCGCCGAATTTGGCAAGGCTCTTAGCCACCTGCTCTGGTGTTCGCGTACGCTCGAGATGGCTTTTTGAGAAAAACTTGTCGGCATAGCATACAATCTTCTCCTCCAGCGTCACCGGAATCATATCGCGGTGAGGCAGCGGAAGGTTGTCGCGTTCAATTTCAGCAGCCGATATTCCCGCGCCCGTATGACGTTCGCAAACCCGCGCATACGGCTCCATTGAAGCATCGATGCCGCGCAGCATTTCCGCACCGAGGATGCCGTGACGGATATAAGGCTCGTCGCCGTTGCAGAAAATCGACGGCGCATGCGTCTTTATGATTCCGACATCGTGGAGCAGAGACGCGTCGTAGACAAAATCCTGGTCGGCTTCCGGGAAACGCGACGCAATGTCGAGCGCCATTTCAGCCACCTGGCAACTGTGATGCCAAAGCAGTTTGAAAAGGTCGCTGTCCTCGTCGTAGAACTTCAGCAGCACGTCTTTAGCCGAAAGATTTCCTATCATGGTCGCTTACAGCTCGATAATCGTGTTCCAGTTATGCACATCCTCTTCCTCTCCAAGCTGGATGCCGCGGAGACGGTTGTAGAGTTTTGTGCTGAGAGGACCCGGTTTGCCGTCTTTCGAGATTACGTAAGAGCGGTTGTTCTCAGGGTCGTCGATACGCTCGATAGGGCTGATCACAGCCGCCGTTCCGCAAGCGCCAGCCTCTTCAAGCGTCGTAAGCTCATCTTCCGGGATTTGACGGCGTTCCACCTTGATGCCCATATCCTCGGCGAGTTGCATAAGGCTCTTGTTGGTGATTGACGGAAGGATTGACGTAGACAGCGGAGTGATGTATGTGTTGTCCTTGATTCCGAAGAAGTTGGCAGCGCCACACTCGTCCATATATTTCTTCTCGCGTGCGTCGAGATAGAACTCTGCTGAATATCCGGCAGCGTGAGCCGCGCAGCTTGCGCGCAAACTTGCGGCATAGTTTCCACCCACCTTGAACGTGCCTGTGCCGAGAGGCGCGGCGCGGTCATACTTACGGGTAATGACGTAAGGCGTGGTTTTGAATCCACCTTTGAAGTAAGGTCCAACCGGCGTAACGAAAATCACAAACAGATATTCCGAGGCAGGCTTAACGCCAACCTGAGCCGACATACCGATTTCGAGCGGACGGATGTAGAGCGATGCGCCGCTGCCGTAAGGCGGGATGAAACGTGCGTTCAGACGCACAACCATCTTCACCATCTCCATGAATTTCTCCACTGGCAATGCCGGCATCATAATGCCTTCAGCCGAACAGACTACAA
>OQWM01001217.1_pt1 | contig 17711 bp, 12 predicted proteins | sample 1691531 | NCBI WGS metagenome assembly OQWM01 (sample SAMN03418257, study PRJEB22391) | human gut metagenome | biome: human-gut; feature: organic feature; material: feces | host: Homo sapiens | place: Tanzania | collected 2013-01
CGTTGCGGGCGAATGAAGAGTGATGAGTGTGAGAATTCGCCCGCGTTGCGGGCGAATGAAGAGTGATGAGTGTGAGAATTCGCCCGCGTTGCGGGCGAGTGAAATGTGATGAGTGTGAGTATTCGCCCGCGTTGCGGGCGAATGAAGAGTGATGAGGGGGGAGTATTCGCCCGCGTTGCGGGCGAATGATAGGTAAATCTACGCTATGCAGCGTTTGTTCTGAGCTTGGCGATGGCTTGGGCGTAGTCGGATTGTGCGAAGATGCCCGAACCCGAGACGAAGATATTGGCGCCGGCTTGGGCTGCGCGTCCGATCGTATCGTTTTTAATACCGCCGTCGACTTCGATCGGGAGGTCGGGGAATCGCTTGCGGATGGCGGCGATCTTCTTCGTACAGCTATCGATATAAGACTGACCGCCAAACCCTGGATTGACAGTCATGACGAGGACGAAATCGAGGCAATCGGCGACGTAATCGAGGCAATCGATGGGCGTATGCGGATTGAGTGCCGCGCCGGCGCGGCAACCAAGATCGCGGATATAGTTTAACGTGCGATGCAGATGCGTGCACGCCTCGACTTGAACCGTGAGCGTATCGGCGCCTGCCTTGGCAAAGGCGGGCAAAAGCGGATCGGGATTGACGATCATGAGATGAACGTCGATTGGCAACGTCGTCACTTTGCGAAGGCTCGCCAAAACGGGTATGCCGACCGATATATTGGGCACAAATGTGCCATCCATGACGTCGAAATGAAGCCAGTCGGCTTTCGCCGCCTCGAGGCGGCGAACTTCGTCGGCTAAGTTCGCAAAATCGGCCGATAAAAGACTCGGCGCTATCCAGTGAGATGTCGATGTCGGTAGTGGAATCATAAAAACCTCTGGAGAGTGGGCGGTCGAAAGATCGCGGTTTGAAATCAAGATTCAAGTGGGGGCGGTGGATAAACGACATCGGGCGATATCGTGACGTTTTGCGTTTGGGATTGGTACGTGTCGTCGTAGAACTTTTCGAACGATTCCTTGCCATCTTTGAGGACGATTCGGCTGCGGAGTATGCGATAACCGGGTTTCCCGCGTTTTGTGATCTTCGTCGTCTCGGGTGGAAGCGTCGGATCGGTCGTAATGACTTCTTTATATGGGATTTCTTCGGCGATTTCGTGCCTGAAATAAACTTTAGAGTTACGCGGCGTATCGGAATAAAAATTCGCTATTAACGTCGTATCTTCGATTAAAACTCGCAATACAACTGGGTGATCGAAATTATTTTTGATACGGAGATCGAGTGTGGGGTAACTGACGACGGCATCCATGCCCATGGGAATATAGCTCGATGGCAACGAATGATTGTATCGTTCGACGATTTCGAGCCCCGAGAGCAGGGCTGCAGCATGAATCGTCGACGAAACTTGGCAGGCGCCGCCCCCCAAGCCCTCGACGAGTTGCCCTTGCTCGATGACCGGCGCCTCGCGGTATCCACGCGCCTCGCTTCGCTCGCCAACCCAATCGTTGTACGAAAATTCGGCTCCCGGCATGAGAAATAAGCCATCGACGGCGCTAGCCGCCAATTTGACGTTGTGCGTGCGATTTTTCGAGCGTGAAAACTTCGTCTGAAATCCGCCGATTTTAACCGTCGGCTTGAAATCGCCAATGTCGTTGAGATTGCTCGAACGCGCCGGCAAAGATTCGATATCGATGGCAAACGACGACGCACCCGAAACGACAGCTTGCCGCAAATTGTCGAGCGTCTTTTCGGGCGAAACGCGCCTTCCATCGACGCCCGCAATGACGCGATCGAGCGACTCCGACCAACGCCCTTCGGTCGCCGCCGTATCGATTCGCGCACTGGCATCGTCGATAAATGCCTCGAATCGCGTCGGATAGAGGAGTATCTTCTTGGGCTCGGAGCCGCCTTCTTCGGCGAAAAGAATGGCACCATCGCGCAATGCGCGATCGACGCACTTCGCGTCGCGCGCCGAATCGCCACACAATGCCAATATCCCCAAATGACGCGCATCGTAACTCAATTGTTGCGTTGGGTCTTCGATTCGGAATTTGCCGAGATCGCAGAATTGAGAACAGTTATCGGCTGATTCATTCGAATTGTCTTTGGAATCGCGGGCAATGTTTGCGTCGACTCCTGCATTATCCCGAGTTTCGCCAGGTTCGTTTGAATTGGATTCAGTATCACCTAAATTATCTGAATTTAATTCGGGATCGGCGACGAGATGAGAATCGGAGTCGCCGTTTTGTGATGTCGTTTTGGGCGATTTGTCGAAATGCAACGGTTCGCGTTCGCGCATGTCGCCAGCCGCGGGCGAGCATGCGGCGAGTGCGGCCGTGCATGCGATCAATATCGAAGAAAATAATCGATGAACGGTCATTTTTATTCGGAATCGTCGTCGACGTCTTCGTCGTTCAAGTCGTCGTCTGCCAAATCGTCATCGGTCAAATCGTCTTCGACTTCTTCGACTTCTTCGACTTCTTCGGGAGAATCGTCGATGGGGAGTGCCGTCAATTCGGCGTCGTCGTCGTTCGATTCGGCGCAAGTGGCGACGGCGACGATGTTTTCGCCCTCTTGAGTATTCATCAGTTTGACGCCTGCCGTTGCGCGTCCTTGGATGCGAATTTCGCTAATGCGCGTGCGGATGATCTTGCCGCCGTTGGTGGCGAGCAAGAGGTGTTCATCGTCGGCGACGACGAGCGCCGCGACGAGTTTGCCGTTGCGTTCCGACGTGCTAATGGCGCGTATTCCGAGCCCGCCGCGCCCTTTAACGGGGTATTCCGAAATGGGGGTTCGCTTGCCGAAGCCGTTTTCGGTGACCGTCAAGATGACGCTTTCGGGATCGTGGATGATCTCCATCGAGGCGACTTTGTCGCCTTCGCGCAAGCGAATGCCGCGCACGCCCATCGAAACGCGCCCTTGGGCGCGCAATTTATCGGGATCGAAGCGCACCGAATACCCATTGGCCGACACGAGCATGACCGTATCGCCTTCGTCGGTGAGTGCCGCGCCGATGAGTTTATCGCCCTCGCGGAACTGAATCGCCTTGAGCCCGTTTTTGCGGACATTCTTAAATGCCATGCATTCGGTCTTCTTGATGATGCCGTTTTGCGTCGCCATGAGAATGTATCCGTGGATATCGTCTTGCGGCAAGGGCAAAATCGTTTCGACGCTCTCGCCCGCCTCGAGCTTGGGCAACATATTGATGATGGGGCGCCCTTTCGTCGTGCGCGTCCCTTGCGGTAGTTCGTAGACTTTGATGAGGAAGACGCGCCCCAACGATGTAAAGATGAGAATGCGTTGGTGACTCGAGGCGACGAACATATCGCGCACGTAGTCGTCGTCTTTCGTTCCCATCCCGATCTTGCCCTGCCCGCCGCGTTTCTGCGCCTGATACTCGCTCAAGGGCATGCGCTTGATGTAGTTTTGATGCGTGCGAACGACCATGCAATATTCTTCGGCGATGAGATCTTCGTCTTCGATTTCGATTTCGGCATCGACGATTTCGGTCAATCGCGGATCGCCATAGAGCTTCTTTATCTCTTCGAATTCGCCAATGATAATTTCGTCGATTCGTGCTTTAGATTTCAGAATGCACTCGTAATCTTGAATCGACTGCAACAAAGCGGCTAATTCGTCTAATATCTTGCTACGCTCCATGCCGGTGAGCCGTTGGAGACGGAGCTCGAGGATCGCTTGAGCTTGGATTTCGGAAAGCCCGAATTCTTCGATGAGCTGTGTACGCGCTTGCGAAACGTCGCTGCTACCGCGGATAATCGTAATGACGCGGTCGATGTTGTCGAGCGCAATCCGGTAGCCCTCCAATATATGGGCGCGTTCTCGGGCACGGCGCAACAAATACATCGTGCGGCGCACGACGACATCGCGCCTAAAATCGATGAAATAATTCATCGTCTCTTTGAGCGTGAGAACGATGGGGCGATTGTTGACGACTGCCAACATGATGATGCCAAACGTCGATTGCAACGGCGTCAGCTTATAGAGCTGGTTGAGCACGACTTGCGGCGGCACGTCTTTGCGCAATTCGATGATGATCTTGATTTCGCCACGCCCCGACAAATCGAGCACGTTCGTAATGCCATCGATGATCTTGTTTTTGGCGACTTCTTTGATCTTGCTCACCATGACCGATTTATTGACCTGATAGGGCACTTCGCGAATGATGAGCGCCGGATGCCCGTTGTACCTTTCTTCGGTCACGCGCGCGCGCACTTGCACCTTGCCACGCCCCGTGTTGTAGGCCTCGTAGATGCCGCGCCGCCCATAAATCGTGTTGACGGTCGGAAAATCGGGCCCCTTGACGAATTGCATGAGGTCGCGCGTCGTGCAATCGGGATTCTTCATGAGGTGAATCATGCCGTCGCAGACTTCGTTGAGGTTATGCGGCGGAATACTCGTCGCCATGCCAACGGCAATACCGCTCGAACCATTGACGAGCAACAGCGGAATCCGCGTCGCCAAAACACTTGGCTCGACTTCCTCGCCGTCGAAATTCGGAATAAAATCAACCGTCTCTTTGTCGAGGTCGCACAGAACGCTCGCGCTATTCTTGGCGAGTTTCGCCTCGGTATATCGCATGTGAGCGGGAGGGTCGCCGTCTTCGCTACCGAAGTTTCCCTGCCCATCGACGAGGCAATAGCGCATGTTAAACGGTTGCGCCAGTCGCACGAGCGCATCATACGCCGCCGAGTCGCCATGCGGGTGATACTTACCGATGACGTCGCCGACGATACGCGCCGATTTCTTCGTCATCTTGTCGCAGCCAATCTTGCTCATCGCATACAAAATGCGCCGATGCACCGGCTTCAAACCGTCGCGCACATCGGGCAATGCTCGCCCTACGATGACGCTCACGGAATACGCCAAATAGCTCGTTTTGAGCTCCTCTTCTATGTTGACCTGCTCGATATTCGCAGTCGGCTTGATTTCATCAGACATGCTTTGGGCCTCCTCTATCCCAAAATTGGCGCAAACTCTTACCACATTTTTGCGGTTTTCATGAGTTTTTTTGCCTACTTTGGCGCAAATTGGCGCGAATCGGCTTTTCTACGTCGCATAATAGTTTTTTTTTGATTTTTTGGGGCTCGCCTATTTCGCTGTCGCTCAATACGGCTCGCGTGGGCTCGCCTATTTCGCTGTCGCTCAATACGGCTCGCCTGGGCGCGCTATGTTCTCGTTGCCTTTGGCAACTTGCGAGCATACGCGCGCCGATTTTGGGCTGTCGGGCATGCCACAAAAAATTGCGCCGTATTGGCGTATGCCAATAGGCGCAAAAGGCGGCGTATTGGCGCAAGCCAATAGCCGCCTGAGCGAAGCGTATTTGGCACCGCAGGTGCCAAATAGCGTAGCCAAAAAATCACGAGAACAAAATCGCATCAACGATATCGTTGTAAGAAAATCGTTGTAGCGATACCGTTGTAATAAAATCGTTTCCAAATAGAATTCGAAGAGAATTATTTGAAGTCGATTTTTCTGCCCATAAAGAGGGCGGTAGACGTATTTCGTTCGACGATGGCGAACATGAACGGATGGTCGACGTTGACGGTTTTGGGCGGCTCGGGGGCGAGGGCGGCTTTCATGAGCATGGCGACGGCGGTAGCAGCGGCGGCTTCGGCGCCTTTTTCGTCAATTTCGATGAATGCCTTGTGGTAGATGTCGGAGATGAAGAGGTCGTCGGAGCCCGAGATGGCCGAGAAATCGGCGTCGCGGCCGAATGCGGCTTGCATACCGCGCGCGGCGAGGAGTTTTTTGAGTTCGGCGGTGGCGTCGATGCGGAATTTCGGCATGCTCAGTTTGAGGCGTTCGCCGCTGATTTTGCCCATGAGTTCGCGCCATTTGGCGGCATCGAGGCTTGCTTCGAGGTCGGTGAGTGCTTGGACGGGGTTTTGGCCATCGGCGAGTTTTGGCATGATGACGATGAAGTCGTAGGAGGTGCCGTAGAAGCCGAGTCCGACGACTTCGACGTTGTCGTCGGCGTAGTAGCCGAACGATTCTGTTTTGTGCATCATGTCGACTTTGACGGGGCCATCGGCGGTGATGAAGTCGGCTTTGTCGGTCATCGAGGCGTTGAAGGGATCGGCCCAAGGCGCTTTGAAGTAGACGGCGTTGGTGAGCACGAGGCGAGCTGTGTGATCGAGCGAGTTGGCGGGCAAGATGTCTTGGATTTTGTCGTGTGTCGCTTTGGCGACGTGGGCGTTAATCGTCTTGCGAGCTTCTTCGTGATTGATGATGAAATCGACCGATTCGATGGGGGCGGAGTAATAATTTTTGAGCGCGTTTGCGTAGTCATCTCGAATTTTATACGATTTTTCGAGCCAAACGCGGTTGTCGATTTCGACCATGACGTTTGGAGTCGTTTTGACGACGTTTCCGGCTTCGTCGTATTGTTCGTCCATGCGGTCGGCAATGTCGAGTAGGGCTTTTTCGACGTCGTGACCGGCGGCGCTGAGGTTGTCGGCGGCGGGTAGGGCGAGGGCGTTTTGCATTTCTTCGGCGGTTTTGCCGCATGCGCCATCGAGTACCATGCCGAGGGCGCGTTCGGCGCTATAGGCCGAGGCGACGGCGTTGCCGGTTTGCGATTTGAGGACTGCGAGCGCGAGTGTGTTCGTCGCATCGGTCCACTCTGCACTTTGAATCGTTTTGCCAGTCGTCGGTTTGCAGTTTTCTGTCACAGCTTTTTCCTTTGCTTGTGCATCGGCGGCGTTAGCTTGGGCGACGCCGTTTTCTTGAGTCGCCGTTTCGGCGCTCGGGGTGGTCTTGCTACATGCCGAGAGGGCAACCATAGCGATGATGCAAAGAATGGCAATGTGTCGAGTCATGATTAGCTCCTAGAACCGACTACGGTTCGAAAAAAGCTCGCATGTCGGGGGCGCCGATGACGAGTAGGGCGCCTTCGAATTGCGGCAACGCTTGAGCAGTCTCGATGCACCGTGCTTCGAGACCGTGTTGACAAAGTGCTTCGGCGAATTGTGCGCAATCGTCGCGGCTGCAGCCTTCGTAGGGCGGATTCGCGATGAAGACGGCATGTGCGCGGCGCAAAACTTGCGCCCAAGTTTGCGTAGTATAAACTTTTAGCGTCGAAATAAAAGGACGAATGACGATCGATGTCGAACAATCGGGGTGGCGTGTGCCGATAGATGCCAGCGATTCGGCAATGCTGACGGGATGCATGCGTATATCGTAATAGATATGGCAGTGGGGGAATCGGGCTTGCGCGATGCGTTCGAACCAGCCGATGCAGGCCATATCGCCGACCGAAAACGGCGCGTTTTGGGCGCTAGAATCGCCCGTCGTATGCTGCGCGATATTTGCCCTAGATGGCGGTGGGCAATGATGGGTTGCGGCCAAGCACGCGGCGGCAAAAGCCGCGGCATCGGTGCGCGTACCCGAGACGGCAGTTGGCGTCGCCAATACTTGAATTCGATTCTGCGAATTTGAATCGTTGTGACATTGAGATAGATAAAAGTCGCCATTCTTTGCATTCAATTCGAAATCGAATGCTTCATCGCGATAGAATGCCGCTGCATTGCAACCGTAGATATCGGGCGCGGCATTATTCTCGGCATTGGCATGGGTGTTGGCATCGTCACAGCTTTGATCCGAAAGATGGCGTTCAAAGAATCGAATTTTATTCCCTGGAATCGACGAATGCGCGGGGAATATGAGGGAATAATCGGATTTAGGGCAATTTTGATGTGACTTCGCCGATCGGATGAGGGCTTGGGTGGCGATGTCGACGAGTTTTTGCAACGTTTGATCTTGTGCATAGTAGCCGTAATCGGGGGTTGCAAAGTCGGTGATGACGATTTGTTTTGCGCCGAATGCGTCGAGTAGAGCGGGGTTTTGGAAGATGTCGCGCTCGTCGATATCGCAAAAGACGGGGGAGCCGAGCATGGCATGGAGCGACGGTGTTGGGCGCGGCGCGTCGTGGGGGCTTGGATGAGGCGAACGCACGGCAGCGCCGCAACAAAACCCAGCTACATGGCGATCGATTGTGGCAAGCGATCGCGCACAACGGGCACGACTCAATGTGCCCATGCAAACGACGAATGGCACGTCGTTGAATTGTGGCAATTGTGCAATGTGGGCTAGGGCTTCGGTGCGCGATAATATGGGAATATGGCGCGTTTGAGCAATTTGGCAGACGGGATGATGGCTCGGAAACGCCGCCGGCACGATGACACACGATGAGCATTCGACTTCGTCGCAGATAGCGGCATTGATGGAACTTGCCCCGTTGCCGTTTTCGATGATGACATCGATTCCCAGCTCTTGTAGCGCCCGAGTCAGCTCGCTTTGGCGCAAATCGGAACCAGCAACGCGATACCCTAGCTCGTGGAGCAGTATCGCGGGCCCACTCGTTCCGATGCCGCCAATGCCGCAGACAAAAGTGCGCGCAAAGCGATTATCCATAACCTTTAGAGATGGCGATGAGATATCTGGCGATTAGATTTCTTTATCGCGCGTATCGGTCATGATGTTGCCCACCTCGTCCGACGAAGGGTCGTTAATCGAGGGATAGAGCAGGATTTCATCGCGAGCAATTTTCCATGCGCGTTGGACAATCCACGATACCGTTCGATCTTGGCGAAGGGCTTCGCGTTGGATCTCGTCGAGCATATCGACGGGAAAATATACGCTCTGTTTCCTTTTGTCGGACTTCAAATCGACTTTGGGTTCTTGCTTCGTCATGACACACTCCTTTGGGTATTGAGACACAAACAAGCGAAGAAAACTGGTACGCGCCTTATGTGCAACGTTTTACTCTATATCGCCTGGCGTTGCAAGCAGTCGTTTCACATAAAAAGACGGGAATCACAGCATAAAAAAAACCACACCGACATGCACTGCCACGCAATGAAAGACAGTGCACGTCGATGTGGCGACTAACGGAGAAAACTCAGAGGCGGAAATCTCGGAGCTCACTCCACGGCGCGACTCGTTAAACGCGAAAAGTCGCGCCGATGGCGGTATTTAGCAAATGAAAAATTCAGACACAAGATCACAATTGCCCATGATTCGCAGTGCCCGCGTGTGGGGGAACTGCTAGCAATAGCCGGCGGTTGCGGCATAAGCGGTGAGCGATTTTTTGAGCATTTGGCGCCCTCGGAAAAGGCGACTCATGACCGTTCCGAGAGGAATATGGAGTTTATCGGCGATTTCTTTATACGAGAACTCTTGCAAATCGGCCAAGATGACGATCGATTTGAATTCGCTGGAAATCGCATTGAAAGCGTGGACGATTTCATCGGAGAAGGCGAACGATTCGGCGCCTTTGACGTCGGATTCGAGCGATTCGAGGGATTTGTCGGCGGGCGCGGCCGTGAGGATCGGATCATCGGCGAAATCGGTTATGATTTTGTCGATATAGGCGTGTTCTCGCTTGTTTCGTCGATATTTATTGATGAACGTATTGGTGAGGATGCGAAAGAGCCATGCGCGACAATTCGTGCCTTCTTCGTAGGAATCGAAGCTGTTGTAAGCCTTGATGAGGGAATCTTGGACGAGGTCTTCGGCTTCCATCTCGTTGTGTGTGTATTTGAGCGCCATGCCATAGAGGGCTGACATGTGCGGGAGGGCTTCTTCTTCGAATGAACGTTTTTTATTTGTCGACATGATGGCATATCTCCTCGTGAGAATGGGGCTTTATTTATCTACATTTTATATATGGATTGATGAATGGATGCAGACGAGAGAATCAGGCTCGGACGATGCCCAAAGAGACGGCGTAGTCGTGGAGCTTTTGACGCAAGATTTGACGTCCTCTAAAGAGCCGGCTCATGACGGTTCCGATGGGGATCGACAATTTTTCGGAAATCTCGCGGTAGGATTCATCTTGGAGATCGGCCATGATGACGATGGCACGGAAATCGTCGGGGACGTGGTCGAGGGCATAGCTGACTTCATCGCTGAAATCGTTTTGCATGACTTCGAAGTTTTCGTCGGGGATATAGGCGTCGCTCGTGTCGGGGAGGTTTTCGTCGAGCGCCTCGCGGCGATCGACCATCGCGCGTTCGCGTTGCGTATGGCGATATTGGGTGATGAATTCGTTCATCATGATGCGGCTGAGCCATGCTTTGCAATTCGTACCAGGTTCGTATTTATCGAAGTTTTTACATGCGCGGATGAGCGTATCTTGGACGAGGTCTTCGGCGTCTTTTTCGTTGTGCGTGAGGCGGAGCGCATAAGACATCAACGCGTTTTGGTGGCACATGGCTTCGGATTGGAATAGTTCGTAAGAATTCATGGTTTTGGCTCCTGGCGAGGCAATGACACGAGAACGCAGTCGAGCCCGCGTCTCTGATATGCCAATACTGCATAGCGTGTGCCAAGTAGAGAAATTCTTAAAATACAGTAATATCAAAGGTTTGAGCTGGTGGTTGGATGTAGGCGTTTGGGAATTATTATGTAAATATGCGATTTGCATATTTTGAGATATGTGGATTATGTATTTTGTGTTTAATCCATCGATTCGAAAAAACTGTCAACGGGGACTCGGACCGATGATCTCAAACGCCGATGACAATCGGTGATAAAAAGACATAAAAAGCGACAATTCGAATGAATTGCAATCGAGTTGCAAATGTAAAAATTGAATTTTCTTCAGTAAAATCGGTATGCAATCGCAAAAAATCGTTATACAACAGAGGTCCGTGAAGGCCCCAATCGGTCGTAATGGGATATAGATGCACTGTGAAGGTGTCGACTTATCGGTTGAAGGACGGTAGAAAATGGAACGAATCCAATGCATGATAAACGATGAGCCTCGTGAGATCGTCGGCGTGTCGCCGACGATGTCATTGCTCCATTATTTGCGCGATGTGCTCCGCCTAACGGGAACGAAAGAAGGATGCAATGAGGGCGACTGCGGCGCGTGTACAGTCGTTTTCCGCGACGATTCGGGCGATACGCCCCGCTATCGCACGGTCAACGCTTGCCTCGTCTATTTGCCCATGCTCCACGGCAAACAGATCTATACGATCGAAGGCATATCGCACGATGGCAAACGGCATCCGGTTCAAGATGCGATTTTGCGCAATTATGCATCGCAGTGCGGCTATTGTACGCCAGGCGTCGCCATGAGCTTGTTCGAGGCGTCGTATCGCCACGATATGAAAGAGCCTTGGCAATTCGTCGAGCAAATGGCCGGCAACCTCTGCCGATGCACGGGCTATCGCCCGATTATGGAATGCGTCAATCAGTTGGCGGGCAAGGGCGACGACGTCTTCGCTCAAAAGCTCTCCGATCCGGCGATGCAAGTCGAATCGCTCGATTATTCCGCCGATGGATTCCGCTTTTTCGTGCCCAATACGCTCGAAGAAGCGCTCCAATTCAAAGCCGATCACCCCGAGGCGAATGTCGTCGCCGGCGCCTCCGATGTCGGCGTCATCATCAATAAAATGGGACCGCGAGCGACGACATTCTTAGCTCTGTGCAATATTCGGGAATTGCGCAAAATGCGCGAAGATGCAGCATCGCTTTATATCGGAGCGACGGCGCGTTTGGCCGATATTGAACTGTTTTGCCAAGACCGATTCCGCCCATTGGGGCGCATTTTGCGCTTTTTCTCGGCGCATCAAATCAAACAAATCGCCTGCATGGGCGGATCGGTCGCCGGTGGTTCACCCGTCGGCGATATCGCGCCCATCTTGGCGGCGACCGATGCGACGCTCTGTTTGCAGTCGCTCAAAGGCGGCGTTCGAAAGGTCAAGATGGACGAGTTTATCTTGGGCTATCGCAAGACGTCGATTGCACCCGACGAAATTCTCGTCGGTTTTGAGCTCCCGAAAATGGATCCGAGCGCTCGCTGTGCGTCGTATAAAGTTTCGAAGCGACAAGAACTCGATATCAGCAGCGTAGCGGCGACGTTCTATGTCGAAACCGACGACGATAACCGCGTTACCGTGGCGCGCTTTGCCTATGGCGGCATGGCGGCTATTCCTGGGGCTCGGGCAAAAGCCGCCGAGGCGGCGATAATCGGGAAAGTCTGGAACGAAGAAAACGTCGAAGTCGCCGCCGAGGCGATAGAACGGGATTTCAAACCGCTCAGTGACTTCCGCGCCAGCGCTTGGTATCGCATCACGGTCGCCGCCAATCTATTGCGCGGTTTCTATCAAGAAACGCTCGAAGACCGACAACCTAAGCGCATGTATCGTCCCTATTCCACGCTTCAATTGGAGATGTAATCCTATGAAAGATCCGAATCGTACAAGTCCGCTCCACGAAGATGCCGTCCACGAGAGCGCTTGGAAACACGTTACAGGGCGCGCACAGTTTATCAACGATATGGATATGCCGCCTCACGGTCTCGTCTCCTATATCGTCACATCGCCCGTCGCGCACGGGCGCATCCGAAGCATCGATACCGAAGCTGCGCGAAACATGCCCGGAATTGCCGCAGTCATCACTGCCAAAGACATTCCCGGCGTCAACGACGTCTCGGCCGTTTCGGCAGGCGACGAAGAAATCCTCGCCTCTGAAGAAGTCTTCTGCGTCGGGCAGGCTATCGCCCTCGTCGTGGGCGAAACATACGAAGCTTGTATCGCCGCTGGCAAAAAGGTCGTCGTCGATATCGAGCCCCTCGAAGCCATTCTCGACGTCCGCGATGCAATTGCCAAAGGCAGCCTCTTCGAAGATCACCACATCATCGAACGCGGCGATCTTGAAGCCGCCTATAAACAAGCCGATTTCATCCTCGAAGGCGAAGTCGAATCTCCGGGGCAAGAACACTGGTACCTCGAAACGCAAGTCGCACAGGCGGAAGTCAATGAAGACGACGACATTCTCATCTATGCATCGAGCCAGAATCCGCGCGAATGCCAAGCTAAAGTCGCCGAAATGCTCCATTACCCCGAAAGTCGCGTCGTCGTCATCATGCCGCGAATGGGTGGCGGATTCGGCGGCAAAGAAACTCAAGGCGCCCAATACGCATGCCTGGCCGCTATCGGCGCATACATCACCCGCCGCCCCGTCCGCGTCTGGCTCAATCGCGATCAAGATATGATGTATACGGGCAAGCGACACCCCTTCTACTCGAAGTATAAAGCCGCATTCAGCAACGACGGTCACATCTTGGCGCTCCACGTCGATACGTATGCCAACTGCGGTTGGGCACACGATTTGTCGATCTGCATCCTCGATCGTTGCCTCTTCCACCTCGACGGTTGCTATTTCATTCCAAATCTCAAATTCGATGGTCACATGGTGCGTACAAACGTGACGTCGAACACGGCATATCGCGGATTTGGCGGCCCTCAGGGCTTCATCGTCGTCGAAACCGTCCTCAATCGCGCGGCGCGTCACCTTGGCATGGAACCCGTCGAAATCCGCAAACTCAATTACTACGGCGATGCGCCGCGCAATATCATGCAATATGGCGCCGAACTCACCGATTTCCGCGTCCCTCGCATGACCGATTCGATCCTCAAATCGTCGCGCTATTACGAACGAAAAGCCGAGATCGATGCCTTCAATGCATCGCATCGCTTCGTCAAACGCGGTATCGGCTTCATGCCCGTCAAATTCGGCATCTCCTTCACCAATACGATGCTCAACCAAGCTGGCGCACTCGTCCTCGTCTATACCGACGGATCGGTCGCCATCAACCACGGCGGCGCCGAAATGGGGCAAGGGCTTCATACGAAGATGATCGCCATCGCCTCCCACGATCTCGGCATCCCTCCACACCGCATCCGCATCATGAACACTCGCACCGATAAAGTCCCCAATGCGTCGGCAACCGCCGCCTCGAGCGGTACCGATCTCAATGGTGGGGCAGTGCACAACGCCTGCGAACAAATCACGGAGCGGTTGCGCAAAGTCGTTGCCAAACAGCTCTCACTCGACGAAGAAACAGAACGAAATATCGTTTTCGACAACGATTTTTGCCTCGTTCCCAATCGCGAACCGATCCCGATGAAGCAAGTTCTGTGGTGGGCGTATTCCGGACGCGTCCAATTGTCGGCTGCCGGCTACTACGCGACGCCGGGGATCGGCTACGATGCAGAAAAAGGGCGCGGCGTGCCTTTTGCCTACTACTCCTACGGCGTCTGCGTTCTCGAAATCGAAGTCAGCACGCTCACGGGCGAATATCGCCTCGTCGATGTCGAAGCCGTTCACGACGTCGGCGATGCCATTATCCCGAGTATCGATCGCGGCCAAATCGAAGGCGCTTTCGCCCAAGGTTACGGCTGGCTCTCGTGCGAAGAACTCATCTGGGATGAGCAAGGCAACCTCCGTACCCATTCGCCTGCGACCTACAAGATCCCGACGATTGGCACGATCCCCGATCCCGAACACTTCCGGATCAGCCTCCTCCCCAATGCCACTGCCTCCGCCATCCACGGATCCAAGGCCATCGGAGAACCCCCCTTCGTACTCGCCGTTGCCCTCGTCCAAGCCATGGAACACGCCGTCTGCGCCTGCGGTTCCGACCCCAAACGCGACCCCGATATCCATTGGCCCGCAACGCCCGAATCGGTCCTCAAAGCCATATACGCTCAACGCGCATAGCGCATTGCGGTATGAACCGCCATCGTTAGATGGCGGTCATCGGACAAATAGCAAAACCCGCCCTACGGCGGGGGGGTATCGTAGCCTCACCCAGGGAGCGAGTTAGGCGTATTTCCATGGTCTACGGGGCCACTACTTCTTCTTCTGCGTCGTTGATAAAGAATTGAAAATATTGATTCGGATTGATGACTTCATCAATTGAAAAATCATCCCACTGACTCGAGAAACTCGCCGAGTAGTCTTGGCTTACATCATAAGTATTGTGTTTTGAGTTTTTAATAGTACCGGGATAGGTGTCTATGTCTTCAACTTCAGAAGCTGTGAAGACTGTATTATTTAATACGGCGTTGGGGTATGTGACGGCAATGTAGTCCCAAAGATTGCTCAATCCTAGATACTCGGGGTTGTGATAATCACAACTCATCACAACGAGAGGCTCGGTACGATATTCAGGATTGGTGAAGGCCTTGGCGAAGTCCATTTGAATCTTTGGTGAAATTAAGTCGCCAAAAGAGCCCGTACCGGCAATGATTCCATCGAGGATGATATTGACGTCACTTGCGACGACGGGGCTGAGGTTGATGAGTTTTCCACTGGTCTTTGACGCTAGCGCTAATTTGGCGACTTTCGCCATTTCCTTGAGGGCATCGATACCCGATTTGCCTACCTTCTTGTGCGTTTTTGTCACCTGCTTCCAAAGATGCGGCTCGAGGAGGTCTTTCAAATCTGTACGCGCTTTGCATTCTCGCATATTGAGGTCGGAATCGCTGTAGTCGGCGAGTTTTGCCATACTCATGCTAAAGTCATAGTTCGAGAGAAACTCGATTGCCACTTCGGAGGCATAGAGTATGGTTGCAAATATATACATATCTTGGGCGCTAAATTCGAGTTTGCCTAAACCGCAACCACCTGTGCTCGCCAGTGAGCCATCTTGAAGCAATTCACCAGCTTTGATAAAGCTCTCTGCTAATGATTCGAGTTGGGGTTTTGTATCGATCAAGACATCGATAATATCGTCTACAGTAATGTCCTGATCGCAGATTTTGTACCATGTATCATTGTTTTTCACGAAAGACTCTAAAGTATCATTTAAATAATCGAGAGCATCCGCATCATAGACCTTATTTGCCATGGCATTGAAAATGCCCTTCTCATTATCCCATAGCGCTCGGAATGAAACCTTACCGTCTTTTTGATTGAATTTCAATTTCTTGAGAACATCTTGAATACTGGGTTGGGCTGTAAGAGCGATGAGCCCGAAGAGTGATCGATCGATAGCCGTTTGCGCATCGAGATTACCATCCTCGACCATTTTCTTATATTTGGCGTCGACTGCACTGTATTCATTCTCGAAATCACATGTACCTGCATACTTATCGGCGCATTTCTTTTGATCGTTGCAATATCCGCTCTTGCACTCGTCGGCTTTATCGCACGCCGCGTCGTTTTCTTTTTTGTCTGCTGCAGGTTTATCGGCGCACTTCTTTTGATCGTTGCAATATCCGCTCTTGCACTCGTCGGCTTTTTCGCACGTTACGCCATTTGCCTTCTTGTCATCAGACGAACTATCGCTCGAATCATCGCTACAAGCCATGAATCCCATCGACAAAGCCGATATCATTCCCAATGTCAACAATTTGTTAGATTTCATCAAACACTCCTAAACACGCCACTCTTGGCACACAAGTCACGAAACGCCATCGCTATGAATCACATCTTTTGTGATGTTCATCGATGACACACGGCGAACGAAAATGCACGATCCGTGCCAAGAATTATTTTTTCTTCGACTTCTCGATGTCAAAGAAATCTCTCACGTGCCATTTGAGCCATGCCGACGAAAGCCGATAATGGAACCCCGATCTTATAGATACATTTTCTCCTATAATATCAAATACTAATGGTTCACACGATGCGTTCACGCGCTCGGCAAACGATATGCCATTCCACGATATCTCCCCATTCGGCGTACACGTAAACCGATCCCCCTCGCGCTCACTTCGCACCGGAACATTCGATAAAAATCCTTCGAGTCTGACATATATGGCAGGTTTGACGATCCAATCGGTCATATATGGCGGATCGCCAAACGCATGCGCTATGCGCGAGATGTCTTTGAGAATCCCAAATGGCGTCTTTTGCCAGTTCAATATCGGACACGTCGCATAGGCAGTTTTTCCATTGAGTTGCCCCTCCTTCCATCGATATGCCTCATCAGATGCCACCCACAAACGCTCAAACATGACCTGCGCCATCGGCCACGTCGACTCCGTAAGCGATACATTCGATCGCCCCAAAAACACGTGTTCATTCAAATATGTTGCAATTTCTTTACATGTTCCTTCAGATAGTATCCGAAACGTTTCTACGACAGAAAAGCCAGTATCGTATACTTCTGCCAAATCGAGTATCACCACGATAGCCAATAACGCCGACGATACGAGGTTCATATCCCAAGGGAATATCGTCGTCGATCGCGACGCAAAATCGATTCCATATCCATCTGTATCGTCGATTTTCTCCGCACTTTGTCGAAATTCCTTCGCCATCTCAATGAGTCGAGCTCGATATGGCAAAAGTGTCACGACGATATCGTTCCACATCAACGTCTCATCGATATCATCGTAATACCGCTTGTCATTGCCATCGTTATCGGAGCCTCCTCCCGTTCCTGGCGTCGTCTGCATCAGCGAATTGAGCACGAGGCACTTGGGCGCTTCGATCCCCGGATTCGGATCTCGATTCGATGGCGGTTCAATCGGTTCTCCTCCAACTGTCGAATCGTCTTCGCATAAAGACTCTACCCGCAAATCTATACCCAACCGCTCCATCAATGCGACGACATTCGGCTCGCTTAAAAACGTCAATAAGTCCGATATCGCAAGACCTAACCGAATGTCGCCGTGATTCGGAAACACGTCTTGCGCATAGATAAAATTCCAATACGCTCGGCTAAACTCACATCGTCGCAGCGCTCTTTCCCCCGCATGCGCCGCATCTCGCGCATCTAAATACTCACAGCCCATGGCAAAACTACATAGGGCAATGATGATGAATGTGAAGATCGCTTTGGGAATGGCTTTCATAACAGGGCTTTTGGATTTGTTTTTGAGTGAATCGAAGAAATTACGATTGCGCTTACGCGCGTTTTTTTGTGGGGGGGGCCTCGCCCCCCCACGCCC
>OQWM01001219.1_pt1 | contig 17693 bp, 15 predicted proteins | sample 1691531 | NCBI WGS metagenome assembly OQWM01 (sample SAMN03418257, study PRJEB22391) | human gut metagenome | biome: human-gut; feature: organic feature; material: feces | host: Homo sapiens | place: Tanzania | collected 2013-01
TGATTTTCTTTATCTATCTTTACCTCTTATTCTCTCTCAATGTTGTCAATGAACTTGTCCGTTATCGTTTCTGATTCTCTTGTGGAGTATCGTTGTTTCTCAAACGGACTGCAAAGATACGCACTTTTTCTTTACCTCCAAACTTTTTTAGACTTTTTTCACAAAAATTTTCATAAAAAACATTTTATTGTGTCGATTATACTCTTATTTAGCTTAAAAACCCGCCAAACAAGGCCCCTGCAACGAATCTTACAGAAACGCCATTATGCAGGACATCCGTCCACAATAATCCGCAAAACCCGCCAGAGAACTTTTTGTACATCCCCAAGTATGTTTTAAAACCATATTTAATTATATTTGTAGGACCAACACAATAATATATTATATCGAAACACAAAAACAGGTTATAACAAATGAAAGAACACAGAACATCCCTGCCGGAAAACGCGCAGAGGGAACTGAAACCGGGCGAGAAATATGAGCCGCTGCTCAGCCCGAACAAAACCTATCCCGAAGTCACCCCTTACTCAGTATGCGTCGGACTTCTGATGGTAATCCTCTTTTCTGCCGCAGCAGCCTACCTCGGACTTAAGGTCGGACAGGTATTCGAAGCTGCAATTCCGATTGCCATCATCGCCGTCGGACTGACCAGTGCGCTCGGAAAAGAAGGCGGACTCGGACAGAACGTCATCATCCAGTCCATCGGCGGATGTTCAGGCGCTGTCGTTGCCGGAGCCATCTTCACCCTCCCTGCCATATATATATTAGGTGTAGAGGTGAACTTCATGCAGATGTTCCTCTCATCACTCCTCGGAGGAATCCTCGGGATCCTCTTCCTGATTCCGTTCAGAAAATACTTCGTCAAAGAGATGCACGGCAAGTATCCGTTCCCTGAAGCGACAGCCACCACCCAGGTGCTCGTCAGCGGCGAAGGCGGCGGAAACAACGCAAAGACATTGATCTTGAGCGGTCTGGTCGGCGGTCTCTACGATTTCATCATCGCGACATTCGGAGCGTGGAGCGAAACGGTAACCACGACAGTGATGCACGCCGGACAGTACGTGGCGGACAAGGCCAAAGTCGTATTGAAACTCAACACAGGCGCAGCTGTTCTCGGTCTGGGCTATATCGTCGGCCTGAAATACGCATTCATCATCTGTTGCGGAAGTTTCCTGGTATGGCTCGTCATCATCCCTCTGATGAACGTTCTCTGGGGCGGACAAGTCATTGACCTTATGAATTCCGGCATCACCCAGACAATCGGGGACATGTCTGCGGACGAAATTTTCCGCAACTACGCGCGCCACATCGGAATCGGAGGCATCGCTACCGCCGGCATCATCGGAATCATCAAATCCTTCGGAGTGATCAAGTCTGCCGTAAGCCTCGCAGCCGGAGAATTCTCCAAAAAACCAGGCAAGGAGGAGGTCAATGCCGACAGGACAGATGAGGATATGTCAATGAAAATCATCGTTTTCGGTATCGTAATTACCCTTCTGGCAGTGTTTGCATTCTTCGCTTTCGGCGGAGTCGTCGAAAACATCTGGCAGGCATTGATAGGCGTACTCATCGTCGGAATCATCTCATTCCTCTTCACCACCGTTGCGGCCAATGCCATTGCAATAGTCGGTTCCAACCCTGTCAGCGGAATGACGCTTATGACATTGATAATCGCTTCTCTCATCCTCGTGGCTGTGGGATTGAAGGGAAATGTCGGCATGGCGGCAGCCCTCGTCATCGGCGGAGTTGTCTGCACGGCACTTTCGGTTGCGGGTTCTTTCGTGACCGACCTCAAAATAGGTTACTGGATCGGATCGTCTCCCAAGAAGCAGGAAATCTGGAAGTTCGCCGGTGTCGCTGTCGCAGCAGCAACCGTCTGCGGAGTGATGCTCGTGCTGAACAAGACCTTCGGATTTACCGGAGACAACGCTCTCGTAGCGCCTCAGGCCAATGCCATGGCGGCAGTCATCCAGCCGTTGATGAACGGCGGAGGAGCCCCTTGGATACTCTACGGAATCGGAGCATTGATAGCTATAGCATTGACAATGTGCAAGATACCGGCACTTGCATTCGCTCTCGGAATGTTCATTCCTATTGACCTGAACCTTCCTCTCCTCGTCGGCGGCGCGATTTCTTGGTTCGTCAGCACGAGAAGCAAAGATGAGAAGGTCAATGCTGCAAGACAGGAGAAGGGTACGCTTATCGCGTCCGGTTTCATCGCCGGCGGAGCGCTCATGGGTGTTGTCAGCGCAATCCTCAAGTTCGCTAACGTCGATATGTACATGGCCGGTTGGAATGCCGCTTATGGAGAGGCTATCGCTATCCTGCCTTATATTGCAATCATCGCATTCATCACAGGTACTGCGATGAAAGTCAAAACTGACAAAAACGCATAACACATAATATTATATGGAAAAGATATTGGACAGATTTCTGAGATATGTCGCAATCGACACTCAGTCTGATGAGAATTCCGAGTCCCAGCCAAGTGCTGCAAAAGAACTCGATTTGCTGAAGCTTCTTTGTAAGGAATTGAATGACATGGGAGTAGAGGCTACCCTTGACGAGTATGGATATGTAATGGGAACATTGCCTTCCAACATTGACAAGAAAGTTCCGGCTATCGGATTTATCGCGCACGTGGATACCTCTCCCGATGCTTCAGGCGCGGATATCAAGCCTCAGATCATTGAAAATTACGATGGTTCCAACATTGCGCTGAAGGGTGTTCCGGGCCTCTATCTGAAGCCGTCCGAGTTCCCTGAGCTGCTTGCACACAAGGGCGAGACCATCATCACCACTGACGGAACTACTCTTCTCGGCGCTGATGACAAGGCTGGTGTTGCGGAGATTATGAATGCCGTGCAGTATATGGTAGAGCATCCTGAGTTCAAGCATGGTGACATCAAGATCGGTTTCACTCCGGATGAGGAAATCGGCCGCGGTGTCGTGAAGTTCGATGTCAAGAGGTTCGGTGCGGATTACGCCTACACTATGGATGGCGGCGAAATCGGCGAGCTCGAGTTCGAGAATTTCAATGCTGCTTCAGCGAAGATCCGTATCCAGGGCCGCAATGTCCACCCGGGATATGCCAAGGACAAGATGAAGAATGCCATCCTCATCGGTATGGAGGTCAATTCTCTTCTTCCTGTCGGCCAGAGGCCAGAGCTTACCGAGGGCTATGACGGATTCTTCCATATCATCAGTTTCAAGGGCACTGTAGAAGAGGCTGAGTTCGGCTACATCATCCGCGACCACGACCGCAAGAAGTTCGAGGAGAAGAAGGAGATCATCGAGCAGTGCGTGAAGTTTATCAATGTCAAGTATGGTGAAGGTACTGCTACTCTGGAAGTCAAGGATCAGTACTACAACATGCGCGAGCAGGTGGAGCCATATTATTTCATTGTTGAGACCGCAGTCAAGGCTATGGAAATGGCGGGCGTCAAACCGAAGATCCAGCCAATCCGTGGCGGTACCGACGGAGCAAATCTTTCATTCAAAGGCCTCCCATGTCCGAATATTTTCGCCGGCGGCATGAACTTCCACGGCAAGATGGAGTTCGCCCCTCTCGAGAACATTGAGAAGGCCTCCGAGGTAGTGCTTAACATCATCAAGCTTTACGCGGAATAACCTACAGGACACATTATCAAGCATTTATAGCGATGGCGACCTTCACGTGGAGGTCGCCATCGCCTTTTTTGTTCAATGAGGGTGAATTCTGGCAGAGAAACTTCCCTAATTGCCGCAATACCATAATCACCTCATACCCAATCACATAGATTAAAAAGTATCAGTTTTGGCTAAATTAAAAATTTAAAACAGCCAAAAGTAGGTCAAAGCACCCAGTTTTGGCTGTTTTAAAAATCCATCATTCTGTTTCTTCAATCATTATCATGTATGGTCCGATACACAATCTGTCCCATTCAGTAAATTTCTTTTGTTAATGAGTGGCTGTCTATATACCTTTGCATCCGTTAGACAAAATTTATATAAATATATAAGAGGAATGAGAATTATATACATATTGTCGAGTTTATTAGTTTTATGCTTGACATCCTGTGCAAAAGAACAACCTGAGAAAAAAGGCTATGATGTCTGCGGTACATATTGCTTAAGCCAAATGCAATTTTTTTCTGTAGAACATGTGGACCTTGATGGAGATGGAGAAGAAAGCGATAATTTTCTTGATGAATTCAGGCATCTTGATGGCTATTCAGAAGATCTTTCAACAGCCACAGTTTATAGAAGGCCTTTGAACAGGAATCAGATTGTTGCTGATTTTCATATACCTTACCACGATGTAAGACTTGACGGAAACTGCATAAAGAACTCGGGTTGTGGATATATGGAATCTTCGCTTATCGGAGAATTGAACGGGGATTACGAAGACGCCCCACTCGTTTTTGTCAATCTTAGCGGAGTGCCTCCTGAGAATAACATTGGCGCTCGTGGCATTGATAATGCAAATATAAAAGAGTTCGGCGTTTACGGGCAGATGAAGATATATGTATATTGCACGATATATGACTCCGATTTCAATCCTCATAAAGGGACACTGCTGATGCTTTTTATGAAGGACTCAAATAAATAAGTAATTTTCAGTGGGTCTTTAGATAAAGGTTATCCGTATTAGGGAAAACATTTCCAAACGGATAACCTTTATCATTATAATTGCATTAATGTGCAAACGTCGGTAGAAACGAAGCCGCACATAGATCCTCTTTTTTGCAAATTTACACAAACTATCATTAGTGGGTCTATGAATTTACATCAGCACTACTCAGAAGTAATCTACCGATAATGCGTTGCAAGTAATAATAAATGACACGTCAGACGAAAACAGTATGGATGCACCTACAAAAACAACACAAACATTGTACAATATTAATATTGTTATTATCTTCGCAAAAAGAATTCGACTATGACCTTTGATAAAATATTGGATAATGGGAGGCTTTGGGCAGTAAGATACAATCAAAATGAGGACAACTGCTTTGATGAGTTGTTTGGACAATGGTACGACATGCAATGGCTAAAGGAGTTCTTCACCGACAATCTTTCTGATTTAAGGTCCTACTTCCATATAACGGATGTATATGAAGCCATAATGGAAACAATGGAGGATGCGTCTAGACTTGAATGCCTGATGTTAGATATAAGTCCAGACGCAAATTTAGATATACTTTTCAGACATCTTGAAAACAATAGATATTCAGAAATAACACTAGGAAAAGAAAAAGCGAAAGGGAGAGGCACCCACCATCATTCTTCTTGGTTAAGGATATATGCAATCAAGATTGAAGACGGCATATATGTAGTGACTGGAGGTGCAATAAAATTAACCGCCACGATGTCAGAAAGAACACACACTCTCGCAGAACTGGCTAAAATGGAGATGGTTAGAAATTATTTCATAGACAATGGCGTTTTTGACAAAGAAGGATTAAATGATTATATAAACCATGAGCAAGGCAACTGAATTTTTGAACAATCACCAATCTGCAATACCTTCAAAATGGAGGGAATCGGCAGAATGGAGGAGAGAGAATGAGAACTGGCTGAAATATTCCAGAATCATAACGATGAAAACTATGCAGGCTATGGATAGGCAAGGTGTCACCCAGTCCGTACTGGCAGAGCGGATGGGATGCAGCCAACAATATGTTTCAAACCTGCTCAAAGGCAGTTCAAATATGACTTTGGAAACAATAGCACGCATCGAAACAGCACTCAACATTGACCTCATCGGGGCAGCATTGAGCAGTCCAGTCGTCGGATATGCGACAAGGGCAGGGCTGGCGCGGTGTCTGAACGATGGGGAGGACGTTACATATGGCACAAAATAATCAATCCTTAACAACCTCCATGTAATCGGCTGCTAAGGATTGAATTTTATTCGATGTTATCGGTTTCCTCTATAGGAGGGACCTTTTCGGACGTGGAATTATCGCCTGCTATGTCATCGAGAGAAGACTTAAGGTCAGTCGACCGCAAAGGGACATTGAGAGGAGCTTTCTCCTTCTTGGAATTGTCTTTCTTCTTGTCAGAAAGGGCTTTCTTTTCCGCCTGGCGGGCCTTGCGCTTGTCCTCACGCTCTTTCTGCTTGGCAAAAGCTGCCTTGTACTTGTCCAGACGGGCATTTTCTTTCCGTTCACGGGCTTCGGCAGCCAGAATTTCCTTTAGTTTCTTCGCACGAAGTTTGGCAGCTTTCTTATCCGCGGCCGCTTTGTCTTTGGCGGCATCCAGACTATCCAGGCGGGCCCACTTGGCCTCACGGGCTGCTATCTTGACTGCTCGGAGGGAATCACGCTGAGCCTTCTTAAGGGCGGCGGCATCCATCACACTAGCATTGACAATAGACGAATCAGGTGACATTGACAATGAATCGGCCCCGGCTTTTGTGGAGTCCGCTAGAGCAGGAACTGCTGAAGAGGAATCCGCCGGTGACATTGACAATGAATCGGCAGCGACAGAATCGCGGGCGACTGTCAGTGAATCCTGCGCGGCCTTTGCCTGGGCGGCAGCCCTTCTGCGGGCCTTCGCGTCAGACTTGGCAAGCCTTCCGCGCTCTATTTCCTTCATGACGCCCGGAATATAACCCGGATAATATTTGTCGGTATAAGTGAACGTCGTTCTCGGACGGGACGCGTAATAATCTCTCTCTGAAGCCCTTAACGAAAGCGGCGTTATGCTTTCACGACCTGCGGGACGCCTCTCAGGATCCCAGTTGAAACCCTTGAGGACACGGTCATCCTTAGACATCTGAGCGACAGGATAGGCATCATTCTTGGCAGAGTCGAAATAATAGACCTTGTCCAAATCGCCATCCTTGAACTGGGCATAGAGCATCTTCGCAGCACTCTTGTTGACCGTCGCATAGACACTATCCTCAGGAATGTAGAAAATGGCATTGGCCTCACCAAGCGCATCGAAGCGGGTCAGGCCGCCCTTCTCGTCAAAGTAAGCCAACATCTCGGTCGCGCGAATCTGGTCGAAACACAGCGAATCCTCCTGCACCACGATAAACGCATTGGACATCAGACTGGCCTTTTGAAGGGAACTGCCCTTGATAACGGCATAAAGACTATCCGAAGAATACTGCCTGTTGGTCTCATTCCAGACAACAGGTTTCTGATACATACGCACGAGAGAATCCAGGTCATTGTATTCCAGGGAATCGCAAGCGAACTGAATATCAGACTTATACATCTTCACATTCCTGATTGCCGTGATGAAATTCAGCTTCGTGGAATCCTTCGGAGCCGCAAGGCTGTCAGCCTGGACGCCGACAGAATCCGCGAGTTCTTTCAATGCCTCTGAAGTCAATGCCGTAGAATCTGCCGGAGCACTTCCAAGGCTGTCCGAAGCCGCCGCATCTGATTCTGATGGTTTTGTCAATGCCAGTGTATCCGCAGCCGCCGGGGCCTTTGCCGCAAGCGTATCTTTCTGTGCAGCAACTTCTTCAGTCTGCTTAGGCTGTTCAGATTCCTTAGTGGCATCGGCCTGCTTGGCCTTGTCGGAAGGGCCTGCAGGCTTTGCAGTCGCATTGTCATTGACCTTACCCTTTCCTTGGTTCTTCTGCTGCGGTTTCGGTCTGTTCGGATCTTCCTCCGCGGCCTTTGCCGCAGCTTCGGCAGCCTCTTTCGCAGCCTTCTGACGGTAATTCTGGACCGCATCGACAGAAAGATCCTTTAGACGAGACTCGGCCGCCTTCTTCAGGCCGTCCTCGATCTCAAACATCATCCGTGTTCTGGCAATGAGGGTATCCGCCCCGAAATAAACCGTGTCCGGCGCGGCATTTTCTTCCTTGACAATGCCGATGACAGCAGGCTTTCTGGACAGGACTATCTGAGACAACGTGTCGGTGTAATAAATCTTGCCGGCCAATGCTGACACGTCACGGGTCGTGTCGATCACCTGGGCATTGCCGAGCATCTCGATATCCCCGCTGGCCCTGTAATAGAACAGCGAATCAGACCACCCTTCCTGTGTATCGCTCATGCCATGGACATTCTTCCTGAACAAGAAAATCTCCTTGTTCCTGTCATACCAACCGGCATTGGCGGAAAGCATGTTGTCCTCGCTCCAAGTATCTGTATTATAGCCGAATGTGGCGACGTTACGGTTCGCGTCATAGACAATCGACGAAGACTTCACGAAGACTGAATCCGTGAACATGTTCACGTCATCGGTGAAGGTAAACGTCTTCAGTTTGGAATCGTAAGTACCTGTACGACTTTCGATTATCTGGCCGTCCTTATCCCTCATCGAACCGCCGTTGAAAAAGACGGCGACACTGTCCCTCGTGTTATAATCCAGAAATTCCGTCCTCAATATATTCCTGTCCTTGTCCTCCAGCTGCACCAGCGAGCCCCTGAATTCGGCAAGGTCGCGATCGACATAGTAAGTGAGTTTGTCACCTGTCAGAACAGTCTGGTCCTGAAGAATCTTGACATTCTTGATGGCATATATCTCATTGGAAGAAACATTCCACAAAGCCGTATCGCAAATGAGATACGTGTCATTGTGCAGGAACCTCGCCGGCCCGGTCACCTTACGGTAATTCAACCCGTTCTTTTCGATGAGCTCCATAGACTGGGCACTGAGCAGACGTACAAGAGAATCCACCTGACTGCCTTTTTCCTGGGCAGACAGGCGGAATATAGCTGACAGAAATATCAATACTGTTATGAGACTTCTGCGGAAATTCATGATTATTTACCGGATTCGCCCTCTCGCGCAATCTTGTTCCAGCCTTCGCGAGAAAAATCGCAATTCTTGAAAAGAGGGTCAATGATAATGTAAGTCGTCTTTATCTTTCCATTGATGAACTGGTCAATGGCAGCCTCCTGCTTCTTGCTGCGGGCTTCCTCGAGAAGTTCACTGTAATCCTTGTCGAAAGATGCGGTATGCGCAGGAATAATCTTGTCAACCTTGATTATCTTATAGACGGTATTTCCGTTACGTCCCTCATTGTCAGTAGATTGCACAGGCTCGGAAATTTCACCCTCCTTCAAATCCTTGATAGCGGCATAATCCTCAGGCTTGAGCTGGTCTATTTCGAAATATGACGAACCGGTATAAGGGTCTGCCATCTGTCCTCCGTTAGTCTTGGTCTGGGCATCCTGCGAATAGAAACGCGCAGCCATCTGGAAGGTCACGGCATTGTTCTGGATTTCAGTCTTCAGGGAATCCAATGTCTTGAATGCCTTCTGTCTGTCCTCGTCAGTGTAAGAAGGCTTGATGAGAATATGGCGAGCATTGAACATATCGCCCTTCTTCTCGAGAACTTCAATGATATGGAATCCGTCCGGAGTCTCCACAATCTGCGAAATGACTCCCGGTTTCAATGACATTGCCGCATCTGAGAACGCCGGCCAGAAAATGGACTTCGAAGCGAGACCAAGTTCTCCACCCTTTCTCGCGCTGCCCGGATCCTCGGAATAGATACGTGCCAATGTCGAGAATTTCTCTCCGTTCATGATACGCTCACGGATACCGAGAAGCTTCTCCTTCACGGCGAGATTCGCAGCCTCCCTGTCAGGGTAGATGCAAATCTGGCTGAGCTGGTACTTGATAGGAACCATCGGAAGGTCAGCAGGGTCAGTCTCGGCAAGATACTCCTTCACATCATGCGGAGTGAGTTCCGGGACCTGAGAAGAAATCTGCTGCTGCATCTGCTGGGTAAGCGACATGTCCTCCATCTGCTGTTTCCACTCCTGACGAAGTTTATAGAGAGGCTTGCCGTAGGTCTTCTCGACATTCTCATCACCTCCAAGCTGGGTACGCATGGCGTCAATACGCTGAGACAGTGTACTTGCGACCATTTCCTGATTCACTGACAAGGAATCGACTCTGGCCTGCATGAGGAACAGTTTGTTCTCAAGCATTCTCTCCAGCTGTTCACAACGCATATTCTTGTCCGAATACATTCCCTGCATCCGCATATAGAGAATCTCCTGCTCCAACTCAGACAATGAAATCATCTCATTTCCGACAACTGCTATCGTCTTGTCAATGAGACCATTGCCATATTTCTGTGCAAAACCTGAAATCGGCAGCATCAGTGTGGCAGCAACAGCCGCCAGCTTAAATATATTTTTCATAATTCCTTAATATACAACGAAATTTTCCTGACTGCGCGCATTTTCTAACAAGTCTCGTTCCAAACTGGAAAGAAGCGCCTGTTTTCTGGTACTCAGAATAATATCTTTAATCATTTCCCTATAGTACTCGACCGGGCCGGTAGTTCCCGCCTTCATCATACTGCTGATGTAAGCGATATTGACATTGCCGTTCCCGTCAGGAATTTCCACCACCCCGTCTTTCATTGACGACAACACTGTGCCGTAATCCACACCGAACTCTCGAGAAAGCTTGACAAGGTCAATCCATTTTCCGCCGAAAGCGGTGTATCTCAATGCTGAAGACACGGCCATGCTGTCGGCCTCAATCCTGTCCTCCGGCTTGGATGATGTCATTTTCTTCATGATGATTCCGAGATTCGGAGAATCAGAAGAGATATACAGGAACTGGGCCTTGGCTATCGGCAGCTGCAACTTGAAGTTCTCGATATGGGATTCATAGTAATTCTCTATCTGTGACTCAGTTACAGCCGTATCCAGACGCTGGTTAATAAATTTCTGCTCATAACGGAATTTGAGCAGAGACTGCCTGTAAGCCTCCAGTTCCTTATCGACATTCTTCTCGCTCTTGGAAAGTTCCTTGTCGGCGAGATCATTGAACATCATATCGGTAGCCCATGAGTTGATGTACTGCAGAGCGAGTTTTACACTGTCCTCCGGAGATGCGGAGTCTGGAATGTAAGCATTCAGCTCGGTATCATACAATTTGTGGCTGCCGACTTTTGCCACGACTTTGCCGTCATGGACAAACGACGTAATCGTCTTGCACGAAAAAAATGTCGGCAAGACGATTACGATAAGGCATAATGCCAGAATATGTCTGGTTTTTCCTGGACTCAACTTCTTGTTATCTAGAATAGTTCGGTGATTCCTTAGTGATGGTCACATCATGAGGATGGCTCTCAAGGAATCCGGCATTGGTAATTCTCACGAACTGGGCAGCGCGAAGCGACTCGATGTCCTTGGCTCCCACATAGCCCATACCGGCACGGAGACCGCCGACCAACTGATATACGACCTCGCTGACAGTTCCCTTGAAAGGTACCTGAGCGACAATTCCTTCCGGAACAAGCTTCTTGATATCCTCTTCCATATCCTGGAAATATCTGTCCTTCGAGCCATGCTCCATAGCCTCGAGTGAACCCATTCCGCGATAAGACTTGAACTTTCTGCCATTGAGAATGATGGTCTCTCCCGGAGATTCCTCTGTTCCTGCAAAGAGTGAACCTGCCATGACGGTACTTGCACCGGCTGCAAGAGCCTTGGTGATGTCACCTGAGTAACGGATACCACCGTCAGCAATCACAGGAACACCTGTTCCTTCAAGCGCCTTGGATGCAAGCATGACAGCTGTCAGCTGAGGCATTCCGACTCCGGCAATGATTCGTGTAGTACAAATGGAACCCGGACCGATACCGACTTTGACTGCGCTGACACCGGCGTCTGCAAGTGCCTTTGCACCTTCTCCGGTAGCGACGTTACCCGCAACAATCTGGATATCCCTGTTCTTGAATGCCGCGCAAGCCTTCGCAATGACGTCGAGGACGCCCACCGAATGACCATGGGCAGTGTCAATGACAACGGCATCAGCTCCTGCGCTTACCAGCATTTCGATTCTGTCAAGTGTATCGGATTTCACACCTACTGCAGCTGCTACGAGAAGTCTTCCCTTAGAGTCTTTAGATGCGATAGGATTGTCCTTGATCTTCATGAGGTCCTTATATGTAATAAGGCCGACGAGCTTGAAGTCATCATCCACTACAGGAAGTTTCTCGACCTTGCTCTGTCTGAGGATTCCAGTAGCGTCCTGCAGACTGATTCCCTTCTTGGCCGTAACCAGATTTTCCTTGGTCATCACCTCGAAGACAGGCTTCTTCTTGTTGTCCTGGAAACGGAGGTCTCGGTTAGTGACGATTCCGATGAGTTTTCCATTCACATCGACAACCGGAATGCCACCGATGTGATGTTTCGCCATAAGAGCCAGGGCATCGCCCACTGTAGCTTCAGGGCTGATGGTTACAGGATCATAAATCATCCCGTTCTCAGCTCTCTTGACGCGACGGACTTGTTCGCACTGCTGCTCAATTGTCATGTTTTTGTGGATGACACCGATACCACCTGCGCGAGCCATTGCGATTGCAAGGTCAGCCTCAGTAACGGTATCCATAGCAGAAGACACGATAGGAGTACAGAGAGTAATATCTCTAGTGAACTTAGTGGAGACATCTACCGCTCTTGGAAGAACTTCAGAGCGTGCAGGTACAAGTAAAACATCATCGAAGGTAAGACCTTCAGGAATTTCTGAATTAACGAACTGCATTGTGAACTATGTATATTTTGGCAAATATAAGAATATTTCGGCATAGAAGTGAAATATTTTTCATTTTCACATCACTTCCGCTTAAAAATCGTCAGAAACCGCAAGCCGTCCCTGCCAGGTGTCCCTCTCCGCCAGACGGTCATCCAGCATATGCAGTATCTGGAAATTCCGCACAAGGCCCCACTGAGTTTCATTGACAAATCTCGGCGGGACCTCTCCGGCGACTCTCTCGATATACAGGTCAGGGCGCAGGCGTTCCAGTATGTCGATTACAAAGTCCAGATATTCAGGCAGTTCCATACGCAGGAAATCCTGCGGCACGGCAGCGAATTCCTTTTCAATGCGGGTTCCCTTGACGATCTGCAACTGATGGAACTTGACGGAATGAAGCGGCAGAGAGGAAATAAATGAACACTGGTCAGTCAGCATTGACCTTGTCTCTCCCGGAAGGCCGAGGATGAAATGCGCCCCCGGTTCCAGCCCCATTTCCGCAGTCAGACGGACCGCGCGCTCCGCAGTCGCGACATCATGTCCCCTCCCGACGCGCGCCAATGTCTTGTCATAGCACGATTCAATGCCATATTCCACCTTCACGAGAGGCGCCCCGAAACCATCGCGATGCCACCCGTCAATGACGCGCCCGTCGCGCAGATCGGCCAGAAAATCCAGTTTTTCTTCATCAATGCAATCAGGTCTGGTCCCTATGACGATTCCGACAATCTGGGGATGTGCCAATGCTTCCAGATACAGTTCCCGAAGCCTTGAAAGCGGGGCGTAAGTATTTGAATATGACTGGAAATAGGCCAGATAATGTTTCGTGTTGCGGTACCGCACACGATGAAACTCGATACCCTCGTCTATTTGCATTGACAATAACTTTCCGACGGTGCTGTACGATGGATGGAAGGCAGCATTGTCGCAAAATGAGCAGCCTCCGTAGCCGACGGTCCCGTCCCGGTTCGGGCATGTGAATCCGGCGTCTATCACGAGTTTCTGGAGTCTTTCGCCGTACAGGCGTTTGTAATAGCCGACAAATGTATTATATCTTTTTCCATCCGGGAAACCGGACAATGCGGAAGTGTTTTCGTTCATAAGACAATCCACTTGGAATTTCATGTTCCCGACCCCAAAATAGTGGGGTTTGCGGGGTACAAATCTATCAAAAAGTATGTATCTTAGCAAGCATGAAAAAATAAGTTGGTAAAGATTTGTGAAGGATTTTCGAGAATAGATTTCTTTTCGAAGATGGAGTGTACTGGACGTACACGACTGATGAGAAAGGGAATATAGACCGAAAAGACGAGCAAAGATTACCAAGTTATTTTTTAAGGATTGCGTAGCAAAGATAATCATAAATCACCATGAAACAGCTTTTTCTAACGGTTCTGGCAGCATTGGCACTGGCCGGAAGTGCGGCCGGACAACAGAAATACGGAATCGTGAAGTATTCCGCAAATTACATGAGGACGGCCCCGGATTACGAATCAGGACTTGAGACTCAAGCACTTATGGGAACCACGGCAGAAATTTTGGACAGCACAGGCTATTGGCTGAAAATCAAGACGCCCGCGCCTTACATCGCCTGGGCTACCGACATGGGAATCATCCGGACCGACAGCCTCGGACTCCAGAATTACATCGCGGCTCCGAAATATATATGTACAGCCCTGTGGTCGGAGGTGCTTTCGGCACCAAAGGAGGGAAGCGCACGAATCTGCGACCTTGTCGCCGGCGACCTGATGAGGATTAAGGTCAATGCAAGCGAAAAGCCCGAGAAGACGAAGTATTTTCTCCGGGTCATCCTGCCGGACGGAAAAGAGGGCTATGTAAGAAACTATGATGTGACCGAATTCAGGTCGTGGGCGGAAAGCAGAAAGGCGGTCCCTTCCAATCTGGTCTCCATGGCCAAAAGGTTCGTCGGGACGCCATATCTCTGGGGAGGTTTCTCAGCTAAAGGTTTGGACTGCAGCGGTTTGACCAGAACGGCCTTTTTCATGAACGGTGTCCTTCTGCACAGGAATGCGTCACAGCAGGTCAAGGAAGGCATTGAAGTTCCTCTTGACGGTTTCGTTCCCGGCAAAAGCGAGGGAAATCTGAAGCCCGGCGACCTTCTGTTCTTCGGAAGGAAGGCAACGGCCGATTCCAAGGAGAAGGTCACACATGTGGCCATGTATATCGGCAACGGCTGCATTATTCATTCATCGCATGAGGTCCGCATCAATTCCCTCGATCCGGCGGCACCGGATTACTATAGCGGAACACCGAGACTCCTGAGAGCCAGGCGGATGTGCGACTCCAACGGCAAGCCTTATACCTCGACCAAAATCATTGACAGTCCGTACTATTTTCCTCAGAGCAAATAAAATTCAATAATTTTGACTAACTTTGCCGAGTTGAGACTGTTTAGTCGGAACAACTGGTTTTCCGTGCGTTTCGGAACGGTCGATTTGACAACACTTAATTTAAAGATATTATGAATTTAAGAGATTTCAAGAAAGACGTTGAGTACATCGTCGGTGATTTCGTAGATGATTGCTCTCTCTTCATCGCCCTCAACCCTCACAAGAGTTCCGAGAAACTCGCAGAAGTGATCAGCGAGGCTGTCGATCTTTATAATGAGTTGAAAGACAAGGCCAATGCCAAGGTTGAGCCTAAGCAGAGAAAGGCGTGGTTTGCAGCACTCCGCAAGGATATGTTCGAGAAGACTGATGCTCTCTACGAGAAGCTCAGCGCTATCGTCACCACTAAAGACGCTGAATAACTGAGTGGCGGCACCCCGTGCAGCCACATAGACACTTACCCATTTTCGACATTCGTTTCATGATGTCGGAAATGGGTAATTTCGTATCAGGATGCCGGAGTTTTCGGAGGATGAAAGTTGGACAACAATGCATTAATAACCTTTCCCATGATTATTTTATTATAATCCATATACATTTCTAAAAATCCACCAAAGAATAACCAGTAGGAAAACAGTTATGATTACAACAGGATGACTCAATGTGCTATAAATCTTAGGTCTGTATTGTCTAATCATTGAAGAAAAAGCCAATAAAAACACATAAGGTATAGTCAAGACCAAAAAGGCATTATAATGAAACGCACCTCGTAAATCACCATTCAACAAACAGTGAACAACACGTTGCGACCCACAACCAGGACAACGACAACCAGTCAACTGCAGAAATATGCATTTAGGAAACAAATGGCTCGATTCCGGGTTAAATATGGAATACAACCAGATAAAAAGCCCTATCAGCAGAACTACAGCCACGAATAGAACTACTTTTTTACCACAGCACAACTCCGGCAATTGCTACTATTATTATATACAAAAGATATCCAACGAGACCACATATCAAAGCAATCATACTCCACTTTTTCGCATCCCTACTTGCTTGCATGGCCCCCTCATAATCACCGCTTTGATACTTAGATGAAACTTGTGCCGATTTTACAATTCCCACAATGCCAAAAGGCAAGCAGCAGAACAACGTTGTAAGAATAGAATATACCAAGTAATTATTGGGACAGTTCTTGCAAGCATTATTCGATGTTGAACTTGATGGTGATGACGACATAGACTGAGAATCATTCAATCTGTATCCGCAATTAGGGCAAAACGCAGTTCCATCAGCAATCTGCGTACCGCATTTAGGACAAAAACTCATACTCTTATTATTTTTATGAAGGACTAATGCTTACTAAAATAATGACAGGGATCAATAAAATCAATATTTCCCATGGACCTATAATTCCAAGTATCAATTTCATATAATCACTTCTATTTCAAGGTATTGCCATCACCGTCACGATAGGTGTTACCTGCAATCATGACTATGTCTATAATAGTCCAGACGCCACAGCCTCCAAGCGTCACCAACATCAGCACACCAGTTATTACATTACCCGTGTAGAAACGATGAACCCCCAAAGACCCGACAAGAATGCTGAGCAGTAAAGCAATAAGCCACCTATCATCATTGCTAACTTCAGATGATGACTTCTTTTGGTAATTGGCCAGTTTCAATGGAGCTCCGCAATGGGGGCAAAAATTAGTTTCTCCTTCAACAGGTTTTCCACAGTTAGGACAATAGTTCATTGGTAGTTATTTTTTTGACAATATAGAAATTTTCAAACGTATAAACAAGTCCTCAAAAAAGTATTTGTTGTTCCCTGCATCCTAGATAGGGCTCGGCGGATTCATGTTTTATAATTCATTGATAGTCAAATGGTTCTGAAAATCAAATCTGCCGACTCGATAAAAACGAGGGGGGGGCTCGGCGGATGACATTGATATAACTCATTGATGGTTAATGTTTCCAAAATATGCAATCCGCCGAGCCCCTCCAGGCGTGATTCGACCTGAAAACAATAGTACGGAGACGATGTCAAGATGCTAGAATGAAACGCCGAACTTGATGCCGATTTCATTTAACCTGCACTTGACTTCGGCATCAAGAACTGTCGTCTTGAAATTATACAGTTCGTATAATACTGTCAATTTCAATCCGACCTTACCCTTCAGCGGGAAATTGAGGCCAAACTCAGGCCTGAACAGGAATCCGCCAGTCATGTCGTAGGTGTAATCCAGTTTTGTGCCGACATCCACACCCGCCATTAAATCCATTTTTCTTGAAACAGGCATATATCCCTTGAGGTCCACGAAAATCGGAAAGAGGATGGCTTCGTCGGAGAAACTGGCGGTCGCACCTATGCCGGCGCCGGCAAAAAAGTAACGGGAAAAACGCACGCCATTGATGACTTCCAGATTAAGATTGCTCGTTTCCTCATCAATGCTGAACGAGAATGATGTGTTCACTTCTCCCTGGTACTTTAAGTATTTGACATCCTGAGCTTTAATGCAAAGCGGCATAAGCAGGAAGGCCAACAGACAATATAAGTAATTCAACTTCATGTTTCTAAGATTTTTTATCATTAATAAACGGAAAACACGCCCAAACCTAAATAATCAGAGCGGCGCAAGCATATCATTGATCTAGACCATAAGCAATTTTCATTAGATTGTTATCAGTTTCAATGTTACACATGCAAATATAGTAATTGATACGCAAATGTAGCAATTACTATGTTTCGAAAATGTTACAAATCGAGAAAATAGCAGAACTATCTGTTGGCCCTTTCGCAGCCGAGTGGCGAACGGTGTAAAAAACGGCCTGATTTTACCCCGTTTGTTCAAATTTTCTGAAACGGGGGTAAAAAATGAC
>OQWM01001226.1_pt1 | contig 17654 bp, 17 predicted proteins | sample 1691531 | NCBI WGS metagenome assembly OQWM01 (sample SAMN03418257, study PRJEB22391) | human gut metagenome | biome: human-gut; feature: organic feature; material: feces | host: Homo sapiens | place: Tanzania | collected 2013-01
AGCAGCCTCAACATCTACCTGCTCACCGTGCCGCCAGTATGCTGCTGTAGGTGAGTGCCGATGCGTAGCTCATCAGGTTGTTCTTCGTGATGCTCTCCACCACTATCACCAGCCTCTTGGTGGCACGCAGCCTCCACCGCTTCATAGGGGTGAGCTTCTGCTCGTTGACGCTCCAGATATAGTCCAGGTTAGGCATGGGTATTGCTTGGGGGTGTGTTTGCTTCTCTTTATATATATAATGTGTGCAGCCTTGAGGCGTGCTGTGTGTTGTCTTGCAGAAAAGGACAGCCGGCCTGTAAGCCGGGTTCTGTATGCCCCGCAGTGCGGGGGTGTCTGCCATTTATCCAGTGCCGATGTCACCATCAGCCTCTATCGTTCTACCCTCCGGCTCGGGCGGGCCGCCCTCTCATAGCGTCGCCGGTTTACATGAACTTTCAGCTCCCGGGATGTACAGCACCAGTGTCGCCACTGGCCTGGTGGGCTCTTACTCCACCTTCTCACCCTTACCCCACGCGAAGCGGGGCGGTTCTTTTCTTCTACATCGACAGACCCTCGCGGATCTCTTTCTGTTAGGAAGCGGGATGCCCTGTGCTGCCCGGACTTTCCTCTCGCCCTCCGGGCTTGCACCCAGGGGCCAGCGGCAGACCGGCCTGCTGTCCTTCTTTGTTGTCTGAGGGATGTGGCCAGTGCTGTGCATGCAGCTCCTGCGGGAGGACCAGACTGTCCACTATCCAGTGCAAAGGTACAAAGAAAAACCATTCATTCCCTTGGCTTACAGTGAAAAAGTTGTTTCTTTCCTCTCATGCGCCGCTCCTCGCGGGCCCGAAAAGCGCGTTCCCGAAGCGCCTCTGATGCGGGTTTCTGTGGTGTTTCAGAGTCGTTTCTGTGGCGTTTCAGAACTGTTCCTGCGCCTTTCCAGAGCTGTTTCTGTGGTGTTTCATAACTGTTTCTGCGCCTTTTCAGAGCTGTTTCTGTGGCGTTTCAGAACATTCCTGTGGCGTTTCAGAGCTGTTTCTGTGGTGTTTCTGGAGCGTTTCTTGCGGTGGGTTGTGGCGTTGCTCGTACCCGATGAGTCTTCTGTCCCGCATCTGCCAGCTTTTTGCCCCAATCCTGGTGAAGGAATGTAAAAGCAGGGGCAGCGAGTGTTTAACAATGGTTAATGACGCTCTGTGCTCTGTTAAATAACTTCAAAAATAGGGTGCAAGCGTGTTGAAGTCAGTGCAAAACAGCATATATTTGCAACGCAGTCCGCATTGGACAGTCTTTAGGAATTAACATAAAAGGAAGATAGAGTTATGAAACAGACAACTAAGAACTGGCTCGGAGTGGCCGCGCTCGTGTTTGGAAGTAGTGCTGTAACCAGTGCCGTCATCAAGCGCACTGAGCCTGCCCCCCAGCCTGTGCAGGCTTCACAGGCATCGCCTGCGGCTTCTGTGGCCGTTCCTGGCGGACTGGTCGATCTGACCTCTGCCGCTGAGTCGGCCGTCAATTCGGTAGTGTATATCAAGGTCACCCAGGCTGGCAAGACCCAGCGGGTGCAGGTGCAGGATCCCTTCAGTGACTTCTTCGGTGACTTCTTCGGCTTTGGAGGCCGTCAGCCACAGCAGCGCGAGTACAAGGCTCCCGACCGTCATGCAGCCGGCAGCGGCGTTATCATCAGCGCCGATGGCTACATCGTGACCAACAACCACGTGGTGGGTGATGCCGATGAGATAGAAGTGAAGCTCAACGATAACCGCGAGTTCAAGGGACGCATCATAGGATGTGACGCCACCACCGACCTTGCTCTTATCAAGATAGAAGCCAAGGACCTGCCTGCCATCCCCGTGGGCAACAGCGATGACCTCAAACTGGGACAGTGGGTACTGGCTGTGGGCAACCCCTTCAACCTTACGAGTACCGTCACCGCAGGCATCGTGAGTGCCAAGGCGCGCACTCTGGGTGCCAACGGAATAGAGAGCTTCATACAGACCGACGCAGCCATCAACAGCGGCAACAGCGGTGGCGCTCTGGTCAATGAGCGTGGCGAGCTGGTGGGCATCAATGCGATGCTCTACAGTCAGACCGGTAGCTACAGCGGTTATGGCTTTGCCATTCCCACTACCATTATGAACAAGGTGGTCGCCGACCTCAAAGTCTATGGCACCGTACAGCGTGCCGTGCTGGGTGTCACGGGCACGGACGTGACCAACTATATCGATAGCGAGAAGGCCAAAGGCAATGACGTGGACCTGGGCGAAGTGGAAGGCGTGTATGTCAACGAGGTAAGCGATGCCAGCGCAGCGCAGGAAGCCGGTCTGAAGAAGGGCGACGTGATCACGAAGTTCGACGGTAAGAAGGTGACCAAGATGAGCGAACTGCAGGAGGCCATCACGCAGCACAGCCCCGGCGACAAGGTTGCTGTCAACTACACACGCGACAAGAAGACCCGCACCGCCACCGTGACCCTGCGCAACAGTCAGGGTACCACCAAGGTGATGGAAGAGGTGGATATGGACCAGCTGGGCGTTTCTCTGAAGCCCGCAGCCGATGACGTGAAGAAGACTTTGCGCATCGATTACGGTCTGGAGGTGAGTGCCGTGCGTCAGGGAGGCAAGATGAAGGCCGCCGGAGCCAGCAAGGGCACCATCATCCTGCAGGTCAACGACAAGAAGGTATCCACTGTGGATGACTGGGAGACTGCCGTGGAGGAGGCCAGCCGCAGCACTGACCGCACCCTGTGGATAAAGGCCATGACGCCGAGCGGCCGCAAGGTGAGCCTGGTGGTGGATCTCAACGACTGATGCCGTAGCGCAACGGTCCGTCCCTCGAAGGGAAATGACAGAAATGATGTAAAACAGTCCCCCGCCTAAGGGGAATAATTGCAGGGCCAGCCGCACACCTCTCATCGGGGTGGTGCGGCTGGCTTCGTCTTGTCCTGACGGGCACTACGGAAGGTTCCCTGGCAGTCTGGCGGAGGACTGAGAGCGGGACGGGTGTGCTCGTGGAGGCCGCTGGCTCACTCCGCGCAGGCGGGGCTGTGGTGTATGCCGGGAAATACCTGTGGCGGATGCACGGCGCTGCATGTGCCGATGCAGCGTGCTGCGATGCCCGATGCAGTGCGCTGCGATGGCCGGTGCACCGCGCTGCATCATCTGCCTCAAAATATACCCTTGCAGCGAGGAGTGGTGAGATGGTGACGGCAGAGCCTTTTGCGCGCCCTTGCAGAGGGCGCCCGCCCGTTCCTTTTGACGGAGACAGGGGAGGATTGCATGGAATAGATACTCCCAATGCTTGCGGGTTTCGTGTAAAGGTCGTAAATTTGCTCGTCGCAAGAGACAAGCATTCAGAGAGTAAATGAGAATATTCAATACAAGCAAGATGAAGAACAGATTCAGGGTGACAGCCCTGCTCGCCATGCTGCTGATGCTGGCAACCCATGCCTCGCTGCTGCATGCCAAGGTGGAGCAGCGCCCCGTGTATATCTGCGGATATGCTGTCAACTTTGCCGACTCGGCGGCTTATGTGACCGAGATACAGTGCATTGACACGGCCTATGTGGAGAGCAGGAATGGGTTTCTGATGGACCGCAACCTTTACTCCGACCAGCTGAACTACTTCGTGAAGAAGCAATTCGGAGGCAAGCATTACACCTGCATGGTGCTCTTCGATAAGAAGCAGGCCCGCCTGCAGAAGCGTGTGGCCAAGATGCGCAAGCGTCAGGAGAATGACCCCAGTGTGCGTCTCCATACCATCGCTGCTGCCGACTTCCGCTTCATAGGCGAGCAGTATATCGACACCAGCGTGACTATGATAGACGAGGAGGAAGCCGCCACCACAGAGGCTGCCGCTCCCGCTTCTGCCGCCACGGCCAAGGACAAGTCTGCCGCCACGGCCAAGAAGGGCAAGAAAGCTGCGAAAGGAGGCAAGCGCTGATGGCTGCCCGGGCTGTGGCACGCTATCGGGTGGGTGGCCATCTGCTGATGGTCAGTGCCGCTGACGGTACTGATGTGCGCGGTCTGCTCCCCTCGTATGAGCGCTTCGGCGTGGAGGACGATGGCGCGGAACCCCTTGTGCATGTCGATATAGATCCCTCGCGGGCGATGGACAAGCCGGAGCGCGAGGTGGGACAGTTCGATTGCGGAGGCTGTGTCCACGGCGTGTTCCTCATGCCCGACGGCGGTTACCAGTTCCATCTGCGCGATGAGGCCGGCACCCTGTGCTGCCTGATGCAGGCATCGCACGACTTCCGCCGGTGCCGTGCACACCTGTGTGCCGACATCCATAGCCGGCAAGCCTATGGGCTCAACAATGCCGTGATGATGGCATATGCCTTCTCCACAGCCCCCTATGGCACCCTGCTTGTGCATGCGTCAGTCATTCGCTGCGACGGCCGCGCCTATATGATGACCGCCCCCAGCGGCACTGGCAAGAGCACCCACACCCGCTTGTGGTACGACCACATACCGGGATGCGACCTGATGAACGACGATAACCCTGTGCTGCGCATAGTGGATGGGGAGCCCGTGGTGTATGGTTCGCCCTGGAGCGGAAAGACTCCCTGTTACCGCAACATATCGGCGCCCTTGGGTGCGGTGGTGCGCATACAGCAGCGCCCGGCCAACAGCATCAGGCGGCTGAGTCCCGTGGAAGCGCTGGTGGCACTGCTTCCCGCCATGAGCAGCATGAAGTGGGACAAGCGCGTGTATGGCGGTGTATATGATACCGTGACGCGGCTCATAGGGCTGCGTGCCGTTTACGAACTGGGTTGCCTGCCCAATGCCGAGGCGGCCCTGCTCTGCCATGATACGGTGACGAAATGAGTGGGATGAAGAACCTGGTGAAGCGCATCCTGCGATGGATGCTCACTCCCGTGCGGCGGCAGAGCGTCAGGCGCAACGGCGCGGTGGATACCACGGGGCGGATCAGTCTGCCCAACGAACACCTGCTGCCCCTTGTGGCCGAGGCGCTGGAGCAGGGACACACCGCCACCATATGGGTCAAGGGGTTCAGCATGCGCCCCTTCCTGGAGCACGAGCGCGACAGAGTGAAGTTGGCCTACCCGCAGCAGGTGCAGGTGGGTGATGCTGTGCTGGCCCGGATAGCTCCCGGACATTACGTCCTGCACCGCATAGTACACCGCGACGGAAACCTGCTCACCCTGCAGGGTGACGGCAATCTGCGAGGCGTGGAGAAGTGCCGCCTGGATGATGTGTGCGGCGTGGTCACCGAATACATGCGCCCCGGCCGTACCATCATGGCCGATGACCCGGGACTGTGCAGGCGCATCTGGCTGTGGCGACGGTTGCGTCCGGTGCGCCGCCTGCTGTTGCTCTTCTACAAGGCCACGCTGCCCTGAGTACCCCGGCAGGCAGGAGAAAACAAAAACGAAATCAGATAACATGTTCAAGATATGAGAAAGAAGAAAGGATTTGAGCTCCGTGACGTGTGCGGCGAACACGTCATCATGGCCTATGGCATGGAGAATATAGACTTCAGCAAGATTATCAGCCTCAATGAGACAGCGGCTTTCCTGTGGAAGGCCGTGGGCGATGGCAGTTTCGATGCACCCCTTATGGCCGACCTGCTCTGCGGTGAGTACGAGGTGGAGCACGACCGTGCGCTGGCCGACTCGGCCGAGATACTGGCGCAGTGGACTCGGGAAGGACTGCTGGAGTAAGCGGCTTCCGTTGGTTTTTCAACACTAAGACAGACACACATGGACTGGTTAATCAGCATCCTGCAGGAGATGGGAGTCGCCCTCCGACTGCCCGTCTCGTTCGTGGTCATTGAGTTCATTGGCACCTTCGCCTTCGCTCTCTCGGGCGTAAGACTCGCGTCGGCCAAGCAGTTCGACATTTTCGGCGCCTGGATAGTGGGCATGGCCACTGCCATCGGAGGCGGCACCCTGCGCGACTTCATGCTGGGTGTCAACCCCTTCTGGATGACCAACAGCAGCTACTTCATATGCTGCGCGCTGGCAGTGGTGGGCGTCATGTTCTTCGGCAAATACCTTGTGCGGCAGAACAACACGTGGTTCATCTTCGACACCATCGGCCTTGCCCTGTTCAATGTAATAGGCATCGAGAAGGCGCTCAACATGGGCTTCCCCTATTGGGTGGCCATTACCATGGGGTCGATTACAGGCGCGGCAGGCGGTGTGATACGCGATGTGTTCATCAACGAAGTGCCCCTCATCTTCCGCAAGGAGATATATGCCCTGGCCTGCGTGGCGGGTGGACTGGTCTATGCGGGGTGCCATCGCTTGGGACTCACGCTGGAGGTCAACGCCCTGCTGAGCATTGTCACCGTCATCCTGATGCGTGTACTGGCTGTACACTACCAGTGGCGCCTGCCCATCCTGTCGGGTGACGAAGAGATTCTGAAGTGAAACCCTCATCCTCTCACGCATGATACATCGCACGGCCATATTGCTTGCCTTCATCCTGCTCCTGCTTCCCTGGGGAGGTGCAGCGCAGGAGCAGCGCATCTTCGACGAGACGGTACGCACCCTGCAGGTGTGTGCCGATGGCAACCCCACGCTGCCGCCCTGGCTGGCGCAGGGCAAACACCAGCATGTGGAGGTGTCGTGGGACCAGATGAGCCACGACTATCATCGCTATGTCTATTACGTATATCACTGCGATGCAGACTGGCGCGTGAGCGATGGCATCTTCGAGAGCGACTGGTTGGCAGGCACCAACGGACAGCCCGTGGAGGACTATGAGAAGAGTTTCAATACCACGCAGATATACACCCATTACCGTCTCACTATACCCAACAAGGACGTGACCGTGCTCCTGAGCGGCAATTATTGCGTGAAGGTATTCGCTGACGGCGACGACCCCGATGCGGATGACCCCGTGCTCGAAGCGCGCTTCTGCGTGTATGAGAACAGCGTGAGCATAGCCCAGCAAGTGAGCTCCAATACCGATATCGACTTCAATGCCGACCATCAGCAACTCACTCTCAAGGTGGGATATGGTGCGCTGCGGGTGGCAGATCCACTGCAAGAGTTCCGCGTGCAAGTGCTCCAGAACCGCCGGTGGGATTCGATGGTGACCGACCTGAAGCCCAATGAGCGCAATGCCGCAGGCATGTCCTTCACCCACAACCGGCGCCTTGTCTTCCTCGCAGGAAACGAGTTCCATCGCTTTGAGATACTGGACGTACAGCGTGCGGCAGCAGGTGTCGATCGCATGGAATGGTACGAACCTTATTACCACGCCACACTCTTCGAGGACCGGCCTGCCCGTAACTATTCCTACGTAGAGGACCAGAACGGGGTGCGGGTGGTGCGTGCACCGGATGACGGAGCCGAGGATACACAGGCCGAATACGTGGTGGTGCACTTCCTGCTGGGCACTCCGCGCTTGCCGGGAGGCGACGTGTATGTGTGCGGACTGTGGACTGGCCAGGCCTTTGCACCCGAATGCCGCATGGAATACGACGAACTGACCAAGCAATATCATGCTGCCGTCATGCTCAAGCAGGGCTATTACAGCTATCAGTACCGCCAGGAGGACGGGAGCACGAAGCGCACCGACGGAGATTTCTTTGAGGCAGAGAACGAATACACCACCATGGTCTATTTCCGCGCGCAGGGCGCTCGTTACGACCGTCTGGTGGGCTGCTCCACCGTGAGCACAGGCAAGCGGTGAACCGTGCAGGCCGATAAGTCGAACCGTGCGGACGGATAATATAAGAAGAGGAAACCGAAACAAGACAAACCGATATATTCTGACAAGTGATGAAGACAAAGAAACCCTACATGTGGGTGCCCAGTCTGTACCTGGGCGAATCGCTGCCCTTTGCAGCAGTTATGCTGATGTCAGTGGTGCTCTATCAGGAGATGGGGCTCAGTGACACGCAGATAGCCCTTTACACGAGCTGGCTTGGCCTGCCATGGGTCATCAAGCCTCTGTGGAGTCCGTTCATTGATACCTTCCGCACCAAACGCTGGTGGATACTCTCCATGCAGCTGCTTGTGGGAGCCGCGCTGGCGGCTGTGGCACTCAGTTTGCCCACTCCCATGTGGCTTCAGGCTACGCTGGCGCTGTTCATGCTCGTCGCTTTTGCCAGTTCCACACACGACATCTCGGCCGATGGCTTCTATATCCTGGGCCTCTCCAACGTCGATCAGGAGTTCTACGTAGGCGTCCGCAACACCTTCTACCGCGTGGGTCTGGTGCTGGGTCAGGGCGGTCTGGTGGCTCTGGCAGGGCTGCTGCAGCACAGCGGCATGCACGTGAGCGTAGCCTGGTCGGTCACCTTCCTGGCCGTTGCTGCACTGATGGTGCTGCTCTATATGTGGCATGTGCGTGCGCTTCCAGTGGTGGAGCAGCCGGCTCCCAGCGTATCTCGTAAGGATATCTTGAGCGACTTCCTGCAGACATTCTACGTATTCTTCCGCAAGCCGCACATCATTACGGCACTGGCTTTCATACTGCTGTTCCGCCTGCCTGAGGGGCTTCTGACCAAAATCGTACCCCTCTTCCTGAAGCGTTCCTTGGCTGAGGGAGGTTTGGCGATGGACGATGTGACTTATGGCGTGGTGTATGGTACGATAGGTGTCATCGGACTCCTGCTGGGCGGTCTGCTGGGTGGCTGGCTCGTGTCAAAGTATGGGCTGAAGCGATGCTTGTGGCCTCTGGTGCTCAGTATCACCCTTCCCGATATCGTATATGTGTACCTCAGTTACATCCAAGGCACTGCAACTTGGCTGGTGGCATCCTGTGTCTTCTTTGAGCAGATAGGTTACGGACTGGGCTTCACTGCCTATACCCTCTATCTGGTATCCTTTGCCCATGGCGAGCGCAGCACCAGTGTGTTCTCGCTCTGCACCGCTTTCCAGTATCTGGGTGGCGTAATGCTGCCGGGCATGGTGAGCGGTTGGATTTCCGACAAGGTGGGCTATGTGCAGTTCTTCTGGCTGGTGATGGCCTTCTGCCTGGTCACTTTCGCAGTCACCGCACTGGTGCATCTGCCCGAGGAGGAGCGCCGATGAGACGCACGCTCAGCCTGTTGCTCTGCCTCCTGCTGCTGCCTGCCGCTTCGTGGGCAGTGCGCTATGAAAAGTCCGATAGCATCAGGGTAGAGGCTTTGCTGCGTGATGGGGCCGCTCTGCCAGCCGACTCCTCCCTCATGCTGTACTATGCACGGCAGTTCCTGGGACTGCCTTATGTGGGCCGTACACTGGAGAGCGAGGACGGACGCGAAGAGCTGGTGGTCAACCTGAGGCAGATGGACTGCACCACTCTGGTGGAGACCGTAACCGCCCTCACGCTGGCTACCCGGCATGGGGGAAGGCATTGGGCCGACTTCTGCAACTGGCTTCTGGCCATCCGCTACTTTGATGGACAGATGGACGGATACGCCAGCCGTTGCCATTACTTCAGCCAATGGATAGCATCGGCAGAGAGGCGCGGACTGGTGAGCGAGGTGAAGGGAGGTACCGGCCAGCGGCATTACCCGTTCACCCAAGTGCAGAAACTCGACCTGCACTATATGTCGCATCACCGCAGCGCCTACCCTGTGATAGGCAGCGATGAGGCTGAGGCCGTCCGCGTGGCTAAGCGTGAGCAGGAGTTCAGCGGACAGCAGGTAAGATACATCCCCGCCAGCCTGACCGGCAAGGGGTGCCGTGAGCTGTCGTGCATACAGGATGGCGACATACTGGCACTCGTTACCAGCCGTGACGGACTGGATGTCAGTCACCTGGGAATCGCCGTGTGGGGCAGTGACGGGCGGCTTCATCTGCTCAACGCAAGCAGCATCAGTCATCGGGTGGTGCTCGACAGCGTGCCTCTCTACCGCTATCTGCAGAAGCATCCATCGTCGGTGGGCATACGTGTCATCAGAGTCTGCCGGTGAGCCTGTGCGCCTGCTGCGCTTGTCCCAAAAGAATGAAATGGTGAATACAGACTAATCAAAAAGAATAGGAATATGAAAAAGTATTGGTTTCTGGCCTGCCTCTGCGCCCTCTGCGGCACACTTCTGATGGCTGCCTGTGACGGTTCTGACGAGCCCGAACCCGGCCCAACACCCCCATCCAGGCCGGCGGATTTGCCCGACAACCTCTATGCGATGGTGAAGTGGGAGGGCAGCACCACCACCTGCTTTATGAACAAGGATGCCTACATGCTTTATCAGCCTGGTCCCGAACCTCGCCTCGACTGCCAGATGGACAGCAACTATTTCCATCTGCTCTTCGATGAGGAGGGTCATTTGAAGTACATCCGCGGTCCTCTCTTGCAGATGCACACGGTGACGGGAGCCGCTGGCGACAAGGAGACAGCCACCAAGCTCTACGTGACGGCCTACGGTAAGTCGTTCGTGCTAACCGATGACGATGGCGAGGAAGGTGCCAAGGCAGTGCGCCGCAAGGAAAATGCCTTGGACAATACAACCCTGCTCCAGGGGTTGTCTCTCACGGAGCTTCAGCTCGAGGGACTCAGTGAAGCACTGGAGATAGAGGATGAACTGAAGGGCAGCACAGGCTCTCTGGGTACGCCGGATGCCAAGAACCGGGACATCAGACGCTTCCTCGATATGACGCGCATGCTGAACCGTTACATGCAGATGAGCGACAAGAGCTCTTCCCAACTGGCCCAGACCATCCAGAGCGCCTGTCCCGACAAGGGTGAGGTGAGTTGTGCTGTGGGCGGTGTACTCGGCTCTTCTTCCGCTCTCACTGCTGATGAGAAGCAGCTGCAGGCACTCATAGGCGCGTGGAAAGAGACTGTCAATGGCGGCAGCAGCGCGCTGGTGGACAACCGCAGCGAGTGGGCCAGGCGGCCCATAGTGTTCATGGGCATCAACACCGAGGTGCTTCCCGGTACCAACTCATGCACAGTGAACTTCTTCGGAGACCTCCTGACCACAGGCATAGGCGAGGTGAGCAACTTCGTCTATGGCGTGTGTGTGACCGAAGTGGGCAGCCCCGTCACAGCCGAGAGCCTGCACCGAATGGGCAAGTTCAAGGCCAACGCCCGGGGAGAAGTCAAGTCCGTCACGATACCCGAGCGGTTTGTGGTTGAGGGGCTGAAGCCTGGCACCGAGTATGTATGCCGCTTCTACTTGCAGTCCTATCGCGATAACTCCTACATGTTTGAGCAGAAGGGAACCCGTTTCTACACCGATGCTCCCCTCGACTGCGAGAATGATGCCGCACTGCAAGTGCTCAGCGCGCAGTATTACAGCCACTTAGGCTTTGCCTATTTCCGCTGTAAGGCTACTGCCACAAAGCCCTCTGCCGAGCACATCAGCCGCTGGGGAGTGAGCGTGGGAGACGGATTCTATCCCGTATCTACGCTGGATGATGACGATGACGACGATGATGCCACCTTCGTCATACCCGTGCGCAGAGATGCCTTTCAGGAGATAAATGTGGAGAAGCATCAGGCTCGCACCCAGGTACCGGTGCGCATCTGGGCGCAACTTGAGGGCGAGGACTTCAAGCGTGTGAGCACTGCCCGCGATGTGACATTGCTCTATGACCAGCCCGTCTCCGTCACTTTCCTGTCCGACTATGAGCGCTCCGTGGGCAAGAACAGCACCGACTATATCAAGGGCGATGGCGATAGCTGGAAGTATGTAGAGCTTGTGGGTATGCCGTGGGTATATTATAGGGTGAAGTTCCAAGTGTCGGGGGCGCTCTTCATGGACAGGATGGATATGGTGGCCAACGAATATGAGTACGGCGATGCACCCCACTATGTCAACGGCCTGGTGTTCAGTGGCATTGCCAGTGAGAATATGCAGGTAGAGGGTATCAACGACGGTGAGAACACCCGCGAGATAAGCAATGTGGAGTGCCCCAGCGGCTCTTACAGCATCGAGGGCAACAGTCATGAGGCCAAGGAATACAAGGACAACTGGCGCTGGCTGATGTTCCGCAGCGGTGGCCATAGCTTTGCTTCCGACAACGCTCTGCATTACGTCACCTTCATCAAGCCCAACTTCCGCATCACGGACTCCTTCGACAAGGAGTACAAGACCTTTATGGAGCACACGGGCTACTGATTTCCTGCCATGCGCTGCGGGATTGTCCCGCTGCGTCAGGCGCAAGGGGAAAAGGCACACAGGAGGCTGTCTCTCCTCTGCTGGCATTCTGTGCAGGCAGAGCAGGGGCAGCCTCCTGGCTTTCGTAATGGGGCTGGCGGGGCAGGGAAGTCGGTTCTTCCGGCAGGCTTGTGCCGCTTCGTGGGTATGCCGGTGAAGCTGGGGCGGAAAATGCAGTGCGCTGCGCTGGCTCATGCAGCACGCTGCGCAGGCCGATGCAGCACGCTTCACCGGGCATCGCACCGCAGTGCGCTATCGGGAGCGAAAGGGTGGGGTGGATGGTGCACCGGCATCCCGCTATCTCCCGCCCGCTCTCCCTGTTGGACCGAAAAAGGGGGCCGATGGTGTAAAATGCGGGTGCGATGTGCATCCTTTGCCTCCAAAAGTGCGTACCTTTGCATGTGGAAAGCCCCCAGAGGCGAATTGTCCTATACATATTATATATATGCAGATTATGGAGAAGCAGAATGTCATCATATCCCAAGACCTGGAGCAGAGTCTGACGCAGGCTCTTGAGAGGCAGTCCTATGACCGCCTGTTTGTGCTCACCGACACCACTACCCACCGGCTTTGCCGCCCTTTGCTCGCCGGCATGAAGTGCCTGGACGGAGCGGTGGACATCGTCGTCAAGCCCACCGATGAGCACAAGAACATCGAATCGCTCGTGTCTGTATGGACAGCGCTGCAGCAAGGAGGAGCCACCCGACACAGCCTCATGGTCAATCTGGGCGGCGGCATGGTGACCGACCTGGGCGGTTTTGCGGCCAGCACATTCAAGCGCGGAATCCCCTACATCAACGTTCCCACCACGCTGCTCAGCATGGTGGATGCCAGTGTGGGCGGCAAGACGGGCATCAACTTCGGTGGTCTGAAGAACGAGATAGGAGTCTTCTGTCCTGCCCGCACGGTGATTCTCTCATCGCGCTTCCTGGCTTCGCTTGACGACATGAACCTCTGTTCGGGTTATGCCGAGATGCTCAAGCACGGACTCATCAGCACGCGCAGGCATTGGGACGAGCTAGTGGGCTTCGACCTTACGCAGCCCGATCTGCCGCACTTGCAGGAGATGATAGCCGAGAGCGTGGCTGTGAAGGAGCGCATAGTGGAGCAGGATCCCACCGAAAAGGGTATCCGCAAGGCGCTCAATCTGGGTCACACCATCGGGCATGCCTTTGAGAGTCTGGCACTTGCCGAGGAGCGTACCGTGCTGCATGGGTATGCAGTGGCATGGGGAATGATATGCGAGCTGTATCTGAGTGCCGTGCGCATGCACTTCCCGCACGATGTGCTGCAGCAGGCTCTTACCTTCGTGAGGGAGAACTACGGCACTTTCCTCATCGACTGCAAAGAGTACGACCGCCTGTATGACTATATGACGCACGATAAGAAGAACCTCTCCGCAGGGCAGGTCAACTTCACGCTGCTCTCCGATGTGGGCGATATCCACATCGACCAGACTGCCTCCAAGGATGAAATCTTCGAGGCGCTCGACTTCTACCGCGACAGTATGGGGTGCTGAGAAACGGGCTTCGTGAGGACTCCGAGAGGTTTTCTCTGACTGAGAAAAAAAGATTGGATGCGTGCGGGAATGTACTTCCCGCATGTGCGCAGGGATTTGTGCAGCATGTTTCGGTAAGCTATGATTTTGTCCGAAACATGCTCCGCAAATCCTCTTTTTTGCTTCTCATACTGAATAATGGCGCTTGCAGGGGCGGCAAATCTCATTGATAATTCGTAACTTTGTAGGTGAAAAAGTAACAAAACTGCAAATGAAAAGGAGAATTAGTGCATTTCTGAGCCTCTTCCTGCTGGCTCTGGTGGTAATGGCCGAAGGCAAGGCCAAGTATGTGTTTTACTTTATAGGCGACGGTATGGGCGTCAACCAGGTCAATGCCGCTGAGACGTATCTGGGTGCGCTTGACGGTCGCATCGGCATCACGCCGCTCTGCTTCCCCAGTTTTCCCTTCTCTGCCTTTGTCAACACACAGAGTGCCACCAACGGTGTGACCGACTCTGCCGCTGCCGGCACCGCACTTGCTACAGGCAACAAGACCAAGAACGGAGCCTTGGGAGTGCTCAAGGATCTCACTACTCCCGTCAACAGTATCGCCCAGTGGGCGCATGATGCAGGTGCAGCAGTGGGCATCACCACCAGTGTGACTGTGGATCATGCCACTCCGGCTGCCTTCTACGCCCACGTAGGAAAGCGTGGAGATACCTATATGATAGGGCAGCAGCTCGTCGCTACAGACTTTGACTTCTTCGGCGGTTCGGACTTCACCACTCCCGCAAATCCCGATGGAGGAGCCGACCTCTACCAGCAGGCTCGGGACAAAGGCTACTGCATCACCCGCAGCTACAAGGAGTATCAGAAGCGCAGCAAGAAAGCCGACAAGATGATACTGCTCCAGTCAGAGGAGGCCAGCAAGGTGGATAGAGGCGGTATCCCCTATGCGCTTGACCGCCAGGAGGGTGACCTCACGCTGCCCGACATCACACGTGCTGCCATCAACTTCCTTACCAAGAAGCAGGGAGGCAAGGACGGCTTCTTCCTCATGGTGGAGGGTGGCAAGATAGACTGGCTCTGTCATGCCAACGATGTGGCGTTCATCCCCGAACTCATCGAGATGGACGATGCCGTGAAGGTGGCTTTTGAGTTCTATCAGCAGCACCCCGACGAGACACTTATCGTGGTGACAGCCGACCACGAGACTGGCGGACTGGTGCTGGGCAGAGGCGGTTACCAGCTCAATCTGCAGGCTGTCGCCAACCAGCGCATGAGCATATCCCGGTTGGGTACAGAGCTTCACAAGCTGCATGACAAGTATGGCGACAAGTATGACTGGGAGGTGGCAAAGGCCTTCCTGACCGATAACTTCGGCTTCTGGGATAAGGTGCAGCTGAGTGACGACCAGACTGCCCGCCTGCAGCGCTCCTTTCAGCGCGTGCTCGAAGGCAAGGGCGTTGACGCCAAGTCGCTGTATCAGAAGGACAGCGAGTTTGCCGGCACGGTCAACAGGGTGATGAGCGAGTGCGCTCGTATCACATGGGGAACCGGCGGTCATTCCAATGGCTATGTACCTTGTTTCTCTATCGGCGTGGGTGCCGAACAGCTGCAGGGCCGTCTGGACAACACCGAGTTGCCCGTCAGGATAGCCAAGGCAGCCGGTTGGCAGGTGCGCTGACAGCCTGTATCAGAACTCTAACCTAATGAAATAAGAACGATGAAAAGACTGATTTACCTTATTGTCATACCTCTGCTTGCAGGCTTCTGCCTGCGGGCAGAGGCACAGACCGAGAAGAGTGCAGTGATGCTCGCCGACCCTTACATACTGCTCGAGGACGGCGTCTATTACGCTTACGGCACCTACGATGCCGATGGCATACGCTGCTACACCAGCACCGACCTCAAGTACTGGCAGTACAGCGGGCTGGCGCTCAACAAGGCCAACACCACCGAGAACCGCTGGTTCTGGGCACCCGAGGTGTATCATGTGGGCGACCGCTACATCATGTACTATTCGGCCAACGAGCATCTCTTTGCCGCCACAGCCAGTTCGCCCAAGGGACCCTTCAGGCAGGTAGGCTCCTATCAGATGGAGAGCCTGCTCAAGGATGAGAAGTGCATCGACTCGCACGTATTCTTTGATACGGATGGTTCAGCCTACCTCTTCTTCGTCCGCTTCAATAATGGCAATTGTATCTGGCAGGTCAAGTTGGCCGACGATTGCATCACCCCGGTGCCTGGCACCCTCAAGCAGTGCCTGTGGGCGGCTGATGCGTGGGAGCTCAAGATGGGCCGCGTGACCGAGGGACCCAATGTGTATAAGTCCGGCGCACGCTATTTCCTCACCTATTCAGCCAATGACTATCAGAGCCAGGACTACGCTGTGGGATATGCCCTTACCACCAACATCGCCCGTGGCAACTGGAGCAAGCAGCGCACCCACAGTCCTTTCCTGCATCGCTGGAACGGACTTTACGGCACTGGCCATCACTCCCTCTTTACCGACAAGGACGGCCAGCTGCGCATAGTCTTCCATGCCCATGACTCCCAGGAGAGCATTCATCCGCGCCGCATGTACATTGGCACCGTCAAGTGCAGCGGAAATACGTTGACCATGACCGATGATGCCATGGTGGTGCCGGTATTGGGTACAGCTCCCACTGCCGTTGATTCTCCTGCGGCCGATGGAGCTGCGCCGGCTGCTGCATCCTACTTCTCCACCGACGGAGCGGCGCATGCACAGCCCATCGCAGGCATCAACATCGTGCGGCAGGGTGCTCAGGTGCGCAAGGAATTGAGGTGAAACATTTTGTCTAACCCATTAAATACAGACCGGAAGATGAAAAAATCATTCGCATTGGCTGCTATGGCAGCTTTCGTCATGTTCTCCTCATGCGGAGGAAACACAGGTGGCAAGGTGGCTCAGGAGGATTCACTCGTCATCGACACCGTGGCTACACTGGAGCAGGATACCACCGAGGATGTCCAGGCACAGCTCACCGAGACCCTTCAGAGCGGTGATGCCGCACAGGTGCAGGCCGCTATCGAGAAGGTGGCAGGCGAAGTGCAGGCTGCTATCCAGAGCGGCGACCAGCAGGCGGCAGAGAAGTATGCCAGCCAGATAAAGGCGTTCGTGGAGCAGAATGCCGACAAACTGAAGGCGTTGGATGTGAACACCCTCACGGTGGGCAACTTGATTGATGCCGCTAAGAACCTTCCTGCCAATGCCCGGCAGACAGCCAAGGACGGTAAGAATGCCGTGAAGGCTGATGCCAATGCAGCCAGAGAGGCCGCCGATGCAGCCGCTGAAAAGGCCAAGGCTGATGCCAAGGCTGCTGCCGACCAGGCTGTAGAGGATGCCAAGGAGAAAGCCAGCGAGAAGGTGGATGAGGCTGCTGCCAAGGCCGGCGAAAAGGCCGACCAGGCTATTCAGGACGCTACCGACAAGGCCAAGAAGAAGTTGGGTCTCTAACATCAAGTAGCCCACTCGCAAGCGTCAGCCTGTTTGTTTTCGAATGTCAACCAGCCCGCTCGCAAGTGTCAGCTGGCTTGCTTACGAATGTCACCCGGCCCGCTCGCAAGCGTCAGCTGGCTTGTTTACGGATATCAAACAGCCCCGAACTGCCGTCTGGTGCAGTTCGGGGCTGATTTTCATTCTCTTTCTCCTTGCTCCTCACCCCGCAGTTTTAGGCTCACCCGACAAACCAGGGGGAGAGATTCCACAAACCAAAAGAAAAGTTATACATTTGCACCATGAACACACAAGGACTTTTAGCATTGGCGCAGTTGATTCTGCCATCAGAGATACTTTCAAACTTTGAAGTGGTACGTGTTGAAGAAGAGTCGTCCCTTATCCGCATCTATCTTGATGAATCGGTCAGGGCCGAATACAAGGAGAACCCCGAGATAGAATCCAAGGGGTTCTGTGATGCCGTAACCGTACGTGACTTCCCGATTCGCGACAAAGGCGTTGATTTGGTTGTACGAAGGCGCAAATGGTATGACAGGCAGAACAACCGATACTTTTCAGACTCTTATGACCTGAAGGCCGAAGGAACCCGCTACTCCAAGGAGTTTGCGGCTTTTTTAAAAGGAGTGTATGGAG
>OQWM01001229.1_pt1 | contig 17629 bp, 24 predicted proteins | sample 1691531 | NCBI WGS metagenome assembly OQWM01 (sample SAMN03418257, study PRJEB22391) | human gut metagenome | biome: human-gut; feature: organic feature; material: feces | host: Homo sapiens | place: Tanzania | collected 2013-01
CGCAGGAGCCTGTTGCTGAGGATGCACCGTAGTCGCCTGTTGCTGAGGATGCACCGTAGTCGCCTGTTGCTGAGGATGCACCGCAGGAGCCTGTTGCTGAGGATGCACCGTAGTCGCCTGTTGCTGAGGATGCACCTTTGTAGCCTGTTGCTGAGGATGCACCGTAGGAGCCTGTTGCTGAGGATGCACCGTAGGCTTCATTGACATTAGCTTCCTTTTTTGTTCTCTTTACCGTATACTCAATTGCTGCTTTCACCATTCCAGCGATATTGATTTCTGCTCCAATCTTGATCTTTGTAGAAGCAACTTTTGTGTCATCTTTCTCCTCACCTTTATCAATTTCTCCAGATGCTTCAACTTCGTGATACACACTATGCGCCGGATCGTAATAACTGAAACAGTCAAGAGGATATTCGCAGGAATGAAAACCCGAATTGCATACACTCGCTTCGGATTCTTCGTATTCCTTTCCTTCTTCATACTGGAATTCTCGGCACGTCATATCCTTTTCAAAACCTTTATAGTTCATAATTCTCCCTTCGATACAAAGATGTCGGATTTTAATATACAAACTGGACGAACGCCGCACCTGCCGTAGCAACCGTAGATGTCGATGTAGCCGGACGAAAGAACAACGGCAGTCCACATATAATATTCGTTGCACGGCGTACTCCATGGAGTAAGCAACCACCAGCAATACCCTTCGTTTGGGATCAGGCTTCTGTATTTTCTGTACTCGTCAAGAGTAAGCAGCGAAACCTTGTCTTTACATGCTCTGTATTGATTCTGTCCATCAACAGACAGTAAATCCCTCTCAAATTTAATAACATTCTCCTCTCCAATTTCATTTTCTATTTTTTCAAGGAGATCACTATTCAGATGCTGACGCAGTTCACTGATTCTCCAGTCATTTATGTCTGGATCAAATCTCATTGACTCTGATCTTTCTGCAAGGCACATACAGCCCAAATCAAGAACATCAAGGATTTTCCATTTTAGCCCTGCAAGTACGAACTGATTGCCTGCTTTAGGCTCAACGTTAATTTTTCTTTTTGAATTACCTTCTAAGATGCTTACTCTTTTCTTTAGATCATTGAACTGTTGTTGCAGTTCTTCTAATGTCAATTCAGCCATTTATTTTCCTTTCAATACAAAGATGCCAGATTTCAAGATAAAAGCCGGGCGAACATTATTGCCTTCACAACAGTAGCTACTGCTGACATAGCCAGATGGATGAACAACTGCTACAGAATTATTATAGTCACAATGCAGACCGCTCCATGCTGTACAAGTCCACCACCGTCTACTCAACTTTTTGTTAACAAGCAAATTGATATACGCTCTAACCTCACCAAAGGTCAGCGGTCTTACTTTACAGGTAAGCACTCCGTAGTCATCCTGACCGTTTACAGTCGTTAGATTTATGCGATGTTCTACAAGATTCTCGGCTCCGATCTCAGATTCAATAGCCGGTTGGATTTCACCCTCAATATAATTTTTTAACTCGGATACCTTGTAATCTGCTGCGTCGTATGCAAATCTTCTCAGTTTCGCTAGATAGCCCTTTGTAATAACTTTGGTTATTCCTTCGCATTGCTCGAGAACAATACATTCCCTTTCTCCAACAAAAAATGTCTCTCCAGGCATTAAACTAGCCAATTCAACCTTGTTACTCTGCTCTCTTTCTTCAAGCATTTTCACCAATGCTCTTGCAGCTTCAAGTTCTTTGCTCATCTGTCTCCTTTCTTACAGCCGCGGTGACTTAACTAAATCACGCACAACTCTATACTTTGAAATGTTTTCTCCGTCTTTCTCAACGAAGTAAAATGCTCCATCATTCGGCTCTCTGAAACCGCTGTAATACTTTACATTTACCATTGCCGCATCCTGCTCCCTGCAGCGGCTGCACCATTCGCGGATTTCTGCGCCGAGGTAACTTTCTCCACTGTTCACTACAACCATTCGCTTTCTCCTTTCTTTTCTTCTCTGGTGGATTGTAGCAATCTATGAACTCGTGCAAGTCATATAAGCTACATCCTCTGAATTTCAATGTTTCATTTTGTTTCCATAAGTGTTCTGCTCTCACACCAAATTCATCTGAAAAGCTCTGAATCAACCCTTTCATGGCTTTCTGTCTGGCTCTTTTAATTTCTGTTGCCGTCCTTCCAGACTTTGGTGCTATTGCATCCACTCTTCTATAGATATGTCCAACCAGCTCCAATCGCTGTTCCTCTGCTAGCTTCATGGGCTTATTGTAACTGGCGATAAATCGCCTGAATGATCTTAGCATCATACAATGCATTGTGTTTTACTCCTTTAGGAAGTGGCTTTCCCAGCTTTGTCAAAAGTTCTTCACGTGACAAATCAAAAGCTTCCTTGTCAGAAATTCTCAATACCTTTGCGACATCCTGATTGATGTCGTGACAAGTTGCTGATATGTAATTAGGAAGTTCTAATGCGGAGCTTGCCAGAAGATCGACTAACAAAACAAAATCATAATGAGATACATCTGACACAAACTGAATATCGCTTTCAAAATGCTTAAGCCATTCAAGAAGTGATTCTCGCACCTCATATTTGTTGCCAACCACAAATACGGTGTTTTCCTTGTCTAGCAGTTCTGCAAGCTCTTTGTTCTCACCCTTTACCACTGTATTTGCTAGTACATTCTCCTTGATCCAAGGAGTCACTTGATAGTCTGCAAAATCATTAAGTTCTGCGTAAAAGGATTCACCGCTTGCAGATACAATTCCGATACTTATTAGGGTTGTATCTTTATGCAATCCTGTAAACTCCGTATCAAAATACAGATTTATCATTTTCTTTCGCTCCTTCCTTTTCTTTATATTCTTCTGCCTGCTCCATCCCAATGATGTAGGCAAGCTGTTCTTCTGTTAAACATGGAAGCAGCCGTGTTGCTGTTTCAAGCAATTGCTTTTTGCTTTCCCCATGGTAAATAAAAATTGCTAATCACTCTCCTTCTTCGTTATCTTCAATGTTGTTTGGATTTAGCATTATCATTAACAGCTTCTTCCAAGCAAATGACGTGTTCACGGTATATCCATTTGCGGTTTGATACTGCATATGTACCACGTGTGGGTACTTCGCTTTAATTGCCGCGTTTACTGTTGTTGGTGTTCCATCTGGCATTTTTACATTCAGCGCAACAGTGTCGCCCTGCTTTGCCGTTTCTTTCAGTAGCTCCGTGTCTTTGCTCATTTCTCCGCTCAAATGCGGTAGTATTTCTCTTAGATTCATACCTTTCCATTTCCTTTCTGTATGGCTCAGGCATTCTAGCCCAAGCCATAATCTCATAGCCAGATTCTTCAAATCCACCGTCTGGCAAATTCGCCTGACAAGCTTCTTTTGAAACCCACCATCTAAATCTGCCCTTTGGGTCTGGACCCCAGTAATACTCGTGGGTAAGTCTAGTCTCACCCCATCTGATTGTGCACATTAGATAGCCTGCGGTCTTATCTGGCATCTTTTTAGTCATCCAGAACATTTTTATCACCTCTCTTAATTTATGTTTGCAGCATTTCTTTTTTTTGCTTACGATGTTGTAACTGTGTTCTCTATCCAACCGAGCAAATAGTTGTTCTGGATACTAGAGCAGCTATTTGTTACTTCACTCAGCTTCTGCAGAGTGCGCTTTTTCTGCTCAGTCAAAAAGCGGTATGTTGTTGTCTTAGACTTTTCTTTTTTATCTGTCATCACGCCTGCACCTCCTTCCTGCATGTTTCCATTCTTTCAATGTAGGTAATCATGTCAGCAAAGCTTTCTGCTCTGTACAAGATTGCCCTGTTTGTGTCAGCAAGTAGTGTGTATGTACTACCAAACTGGAATATGTAATACTTATGCGTTCCCTCGTAGTACATACAATCTTTAAGTACTACAAACTTGTTGATATCAAGCATTGTTTGTTCCTTTCTTATGTAACTTCTGCCTTCATCTTGGCGAACTTGTTAATAAAATGGATTTGTCCTTTACCAGTCACAAGCGTTGTTCTTGTAATTCTGACGCTTCCGTCTGGATTCACAACGGTACGCTCTTTAACCTCAAAGAGCTTCTGTTCCATTGCCTTCTGTGTCGGCATGTTTTTACTACCACCACTTTTAATTAGGTAGTCGTTTTGACGCATCCACTCAAAGAGTCTGTTCTGCCCGATCTCGTGACCATTCTGACAAATCAGTTTAGCCATGTCTCCGATCAGAATTGAGGTCCTGCTAGACTCCACTGCATCTGCAAAGATTTCTTTTGGCTTCATGCGTTCTGTGTCTGCAATCAGTACCTTGTTATCTGCCTTGAGCTTATCAATCTCATTGTTGGCAATCTTTAAAGCTCTTGCCATTACCTGCTCTGGAGTATTCCAAGCCTTTTCGAGATCAATGAAGTACTGGCGGTACTGCTTGCCCTTGTCGGTACGCTGAATCATGCAAATCTGCTTTGCCATGTCGATGGAGATTTTGTAGTCCTGCAATTCCTGTCTTGCTAGGGTGTTAAATTCTTTACACCCTACATAATCTGTATTTTCTTCGAATCCATATTGTAACTGGCGATTGAACCATGATTGAAAACGTTCAGAGATCTCCAATCCCTCATGCAATTCTCTGGCTGATACAGTAGGCTGCTCTGATTCGTAGTTGATTCTCAAGAGTCCCATGTTTTGGCTCCTTTCTATTTAATTTTCAATGTCCGCTTGTTTGTTACGCTTACAGTATAGTTTATTAAAAATACTTTGTCAATAGTTTTTTTGATTGTTTGACAAACTTTTTTGTTGACTTAACAAACAAAACTTGCTATAATAATAATGAAAGGAGGTGATAAGATGGAAACTACAATAGGTGAGAGAATAGCAATGGTGCGAAAAAGTCAAGACTACACCTTAGAGAAATTCGGAGAAGCCATTGGAATAAAGAAAGGTTCAGTTAGTCTATTAGAGCGAGGCATCAATACTCCGGCTGACAGAACTATTTTCATGATTTGCAACAGATTCCACGTAAGCGAACAATGGCTCCGTACCGGAGAAGGTGATATGTTCGAGGGCCTTACACCATCAGAAGAGATTGAGTCATTTCTAAGCACGCTTGCAATAGCAGGCGATGAAAATTTCAAAAAGCGCTTAATCCTTTATCTTGCGCAAATGAAGGATTCAGACTGGGAGAAATTGGAACAGGTGCTTGATACTCTTCTTGCAGGAAAAGACATCATCTTTCCGCCAGACACCAAAAGTGAAAAGTAATCCTGAGTAAGACAAATGGTGGGCATCCAGAAATGGATGCCCATTGCTTGTTTTATTGCAAAATATGTATCTTCTTGTTGATATTTTTTCTGCTGTTGTCTATACTGTTTATATAACCTTAATCCAAATTGTTAAAGGAGATTGAAATATGAAGAAACAGATTATATTTACAGCTTTATGTGGGTGCATCGTTTCACAAACATTTACGCTGTCAGCATGTTCTGACAACTCAACTGCAAAGGCTAATTCACAGGATTGTACTATCTCAGTAGAAAGCGAAACCACGCCAGACGCAAGCGACAATTCTCAAAACTGGGAGATATCATTCGATAACATTCCTTGGGGAACTGATTTTGCGTCTGTAAAGCAGATACTTCCCGATTTAGAGCTAGGAGGAGTAACACACGAAGAAATAGAGCCCAATAGTCTCATCAGCGGATTTAACAAGGCTTCAAGCAATTCTTCTGACCAAGTAACTTTGCGTGTTTGGTCAAACAAGCTTTCATCTTATAAGTCTAATTATAGTTTTGAGTTTGAAGATCGCAATTTAATTGATCTTGTAATGTATTTTGCATTCAAGACTACGGAAGATGGATACATTGATTACGATGATAATGAAGCACTACTGTACGGAGTTAATTATAGAGTTGAAGGTTCATTAGGAACACTTGCAGAATTTGCAGAAAAGTTTAGAAAAGAATGCGGGGAGCCTTCACAAAATTATACAATCGAAAAGAGTTCAAACAACACAAATATGCAATATTTGATTTGGGAAAATGATGATTATATTATTTCCATTCATGATGAAATAGCTAATACGTTTGATTCTGCATTTAGCGGTTGGGACGAGTCTATCGAGATATCTTATGCTTGGAAAAATGGTTCTAAACTTTTAGAGCAATCTAAAGATGCACTGCATAATGTAAAAATTAAAAACGCAGAAAAATAAGAAAAATGGGAACCTAATCACGGGTTCCCATTCCTTTATTCTCTAACTAAGATGTAATAAACGATCTTCAGTTTTGAAAGCCTGTCTTCTGTTTTTAACTTTTCTTTTATCTTCTTCATATAATACCGTTTCATTGCACTCTCAACATCTGCATCAATCTCCTTTTCGGTTCTGCTTTCTGCCATTCATTGCCCTCTCTTTCTTTCTATTCTCTCGTCATTGCCTGCGCGATCAGCTCACAGCGATATTCCTTTACATCGTCTCTATCTGTTAACTGATACAAAAAATCAAGCAATTCCATTTCGTTGCGTTTCCCCTCTGGAATAAATGTGGATATATATGTAATTGCTCTTTTTACATATTCATTACCTTTTAATTCCACGATACTATCTAAAAAACGTCTAACTACATCACACATATAATCACCTTTCCTTTGCAATTGCATTTACAGAAATTTCATATGCAACTTTAACTGTTTCTGCTTCATGCTCTCTTTTTATGTAAGTTCTGCTCTGGATTCTTCCAGACAACCTAATCTTGTCACCTACCGTTAAATTTGATGCCTTTCGAGCAAGCTGATTCCAAGCAATACAGTGCAAATAATCACTCTTGCCGTATGGACGATTTACAGCAACTATAAGCTCACATAACTCCTTTTTTAATGGTGTTGTGCGATATATCGGTTTGCTGCACAAGTACCCCGTCAATGCAATTTGGTTTCGATGTTCTCTACTTTCTGCCTTGATTTCACGAACTAAAAAATATTGCTGTACATGTCTTTTGCCGTCACTGGTGTAATAATTCTTGCTTCGCCACTCTCCAATCACTGTCACTTCATCCTGACACTTTAAAGCCCCGATTCTATCCTTTGCAACAGCAATCGGAATCTCATCATTTACTCCACTCAAACGGCTTGCCTCGATGGTGTTTGAGCAAAAATCACTTTCCAAGCAGTCTAATGTTGTAAAATTGTCTAGTAATTTACCGTGAATAATGGCAAAATTAACCATTGACTCTGTTACTTTGCAGTTGTAAACTGTCATCATTAGTAGCCTCCTTTCTCTTTTCTGCTATGGTATAGATGATAGCACTGGTGACTACAATTGTATTTACTTTGTTTACATTTTTTTCGGTCAAAGTTTTTTGGCTATTTCTCATGCCGTTAAGTGTCAGAAAACTTTGACTTTACCTTTTGTTTGATGTAGCCAATAAATTATACTTTTTGCTTTTGTCAAAGTACAATTTATTGCAAAAATGACATTTTGAAAGAATATGAAGGGTGGTTTTTGACATGAGAAATCGAGTAGCTGATACAGAACGGCTTGTAAAAGTCATAATTTATGTGCGCAAAAACGCAGGACTGTCACAAATGGATTTGGCAAAAGCACTTGGAAAGAGTGTAGGAACAATAAAAAATTGGGAGAATGGTCTTGGTGCACCAGACTTCCCAGCGTTGCTAGAGTGGTTTGATAGATGTGGTGTTGATGAAGAAAAATGTCTTATGGCTATTTATGACCCCAGCAAATATGAGCGTGTTTATCATCCTAAAAAAGACAGTGAGACACTGTCTGCTCTGCAGGAATATTTAAAGCACGAAGATGCTGCGTATTTGAAACGCTTGTATTACAATGTTTTTTGCGATACTGGTTCTGATTGGCACGCACAGCTTGATATGCTGACAGCGTCAAACAAATTGCCGCTTGCTGACCGTATAACATCGGCGCAAGCTTATCTCGACAACTTTCTGATTCGACAGGCACGCGGCGAAGTGAAAGACACTTTTATAGAACCCAACCTGAAGCATTTAGAAGAATCAATACAGCAAGCAAAACAATCTGTTTGTGAGAGGAAAGATTCTTATCTTAATAATTTGAAATGATAGGGGTGTTCCCTATCATTTCAGTTGGAATAATAATAAATTGCAACAGCTTTTTTCCATCCATTTGCACTATCAGATGTCTGAATATAGATATCACCTTTTCTTCCATTGCTAGTCGGCTCTGCTGTTCCAAACGATATAGATGTCTCGTCTAATATACGATATTCTTTTTCACTGCTGTCGTACAACATCAGTGATCCGTCTTTTCTGTTTAAGCCAATCCATCCCAGCGTTGTTCCACTTCCACTAAATTTTATGTATGACGCACTCCCAACTCCATTAAGGTCTAGTGCAGTGGTTATTCCTGCGGTTATTCTTAACGATTTTTCAGAAACTTCCAATCTAGCGCTGAAATCAGTAGTATCTGCGTTCCACTCGTGAAAATCCAAATATTTTCCGATCTCCATCACACCAGTCTGGTCAATCCATGGAATTGCATTCGAAATATTCTTTGAAGCATCAACTATTTCCATTCCACTCAATTTTTTTGAGTTTCGGGAATTTTCAACTGTCGTTATTAAATTTTCAAAGTTTCCGACATGTAATATTGCATTATTAGTCGAGCCATCGTTAATGTATACATTTTTGTCATTATTTGACACACCAGGGAATAACACTATATCATTCGCTGATGCAAGGCTTAAGTGTTGTGAACCAGTTAAGCGTAAATAGCCTTTTGTTATTATAGCCATATCTTCATCGCCAATGCTTATCATTGCTTTGTGCAGATATAGTTCACCAGATTTCATTCTTGTACCAATCATAACGCTTTCTGATGTCGCACTAATTATAAATTCTTCCGTATCGGATGTTGGACTAATCACCTTAAAGCTTTTATTAAAAAATGCATCTAGTCCAGTAATAGTGCCTGTAGTAATATTTGCAGCATCTAGGTTTATAATGGAAACCTTTGAGGCGTCTATAATGCCTGCTGTTATTTTACTTGCTGATATTGCTTCTAGGGCATTATTGCCAAATGCTTTTTTTACCCATGCATTACCGTCAAAGTAATACATAGCATTGCCATTTCCAGTATCATACCAAACATCATTTTCCGTTCTTCCTGTTGCTGATGGTTGGCTTGATTGGTAAAACACTGTATTCTTTCCGTCTGCCGTCGATAGTGCAGCATTGGCGACACTATTTGCAGTATTTAAGGCATTTGCTAACACTGGTGTTGTTGTTGTAATTGTATCATCACTCCATATAATATAACTTCTTGTCCAAATATAATAGCCCTCTATCCAAACTGGTTGTGTATCGTCCCACGTTCCACCTGCCAGATTATTTTTTGAACTTGATAAATAATATTGCCCCTTTATACTCTTTATGCCTTTTCCCTGTGCACCTTGATCACCTTTAATTTTCACCCATGTGTACGCCCCAACATTCATACTGTCTGTATCTGTAAAGTCTGTATACGTACCAATCCAATCACCAGTAGTCTCGCCATTATTTGCCGTAAAGGTTTTGCCACCATCGTTTGAATACTTTGCATGGAAATAGCTTGTTCTTCCGTCGGCTCCTGGTGTTCCCGGTGTTCCATTTGCTCCATCAGTCACTTTTTGTGTATGCGTACCATTTTTGTCCGTAATTGTAATTGTTGTGACATTTCCGTTTTTTGTTACTGATGCTATTGGACTAACTCCATCTTCGCCTTTAGCACCAGTATTACCTGTGATACACGATTCATTGCTATACGACACAATTCCAGACTTTGTTGTCGTCTTTGTCCTGCACCATATGTATCTTCCTTCGATCCATTCGGGAGAATCAGTTTGCCAGGTTCCATTTACTGGTTGATCTTTTGATGTCGAACTATAGTATTCGATAATGACGTTCTGAACAGATGAGTTGGCGGTATTTAACGCATTGTTGGCAGTATTCTTGCTGTCTGTGATGGTGGTGTTTACATCATCGCTGAGCTGCTTCCAATTGATCTTTCCAACAGTTATGCTATCTGCATCCAGATTCTTTACAGTTATAATTGATGCATCAATAGTTCCTGCCGTTAACTTATCAGCAGACATGCCCTGAATTTTTGCATTGGTAATCTGCGCATCACCAATCATTACACTTGTTATCCAGCCCTGTTCAATATTTGCTTTATCAAGTCTGGCGAATAATATATTTGCATCATTTACTGTGATTGAACTTGCTTGCAAGTTGGTGATCTTTGCATCTACAGCATTTAATTGGTTAAATGTGGCTTTCTTCGCTGTTATCTCTTGCAAGGTGAGAATATCATCTTTAACTCGCTGTAAGGCTATTTGTGATGGACTTTTTGCTTCTTTTTCCTCAAAGCCATAGGACGCCACTTCAGACAGCAAACCACCATCAAATGTAATAGTATGCTGCATCACTGGAACATCTATCAGATTATTTTTGGCATCAACTATTGTAACGACATCGCCTACATCAAGCCTTGGGTCGCCCATAAATGAAAATGACACCGGATAATAGCTCATATCCTTTATTTTTTCAAGGACCTTATTGAGCCATTCCTGTGTCATTACTGGATTGCTTAAATTTGTGTTTATATTTGTTCCTGATTCGTAGTGGTCATTCTCTGTGTCACAGCTTATGCCTGAGATTTGGCACATCGTTTCTGATTGCAGCAGATCATCAAAATATCTGTTTGTCTTAATCAGATATGTGTGTGACTCCTTTAAAAATTCGATTGTGTTGTAAATAAATGATAGGTTTTGGTCTTTTAAATAGCTGCCTGTTGTATCGCCTATCTTTCCTGGATGGTCAGTTGCTAACGCTCCATACCATCTAAATGTTACTTTTCCGTTTCTATCGCATATAGCAAATGTACCGTGAAGCTGTGCAATGTATCCAACCACCTGTTGCATCGTAAAACCATCAAATGGCTCTTTGTATGATTTCTCTCCCGACTGGTCGTTAACCGTCAATATTTTGTCAATCATCAAGCTATCAGATAATTTGTTTGTGTCAAACTCAACACCTGTCTGCTCACTTATATCAGTCAAAAATTCTTTGCTTTCTGCTGGGTACTTTGTAATTTTGCTTTTATATGCTTTACCTAACTTTGACTCTAGCCTGTCATATGCTGTAAAGGTAAGTAGATTGCGGTCTTTTTTTTGCTCTTTTATCGTAAAATACCCCATTGGTATCCATTCTATAGTGCCATCAGCCATTGCTCCAATTTCAAGTTTTACTTCCACACCTTTTGCAAATTCTTGCAATTTTGTAAACATAGATACTTCTATTTTGGAAGCTATAGCTCCACCCACATAAAAATAGCTATCAGGGGTCGAGAAATTTGTTTGCACTATCTCTTGGATTCCATCTGATATTCCGTTTAGTCTTGCATAGAACGTTCTTCCGCTGCCTGATATAACTTTATCTAATGCCTCTGATACTTGATACATGACGGTTTCCTTTCTCTAGCACGGTTCATTCCGTGCTAGATATTTGCTTTATTTTTTATTCTCCAAGGATGTATCTTTTTTCTTCTTCTGTAAGGATTTTCATCCCTTTAATCTTTTCTGCTGATACTTTTCCACTTTCGTACAGTCTTTTTAAGCTCTCTACTAAACTTCTCATACCAGTACTCCTTCCTCAATCAGCTGTAAGGTATATGCATCTATCATTTCTGTTGCATATCTTGTCATTTCTTCACTCGGCTCTGTATCACCTTCATAATCAAGATATTGCTCTGGCGCTTGAATGATCTCCTCTTGTGTCAACTTAAATGTCCTGAATATATTGCCGTTGTACTCGTACATTGTCTCGCTGCCATTCTCTGGGCTGTCAACTATAACTTTCTGCTCATCTGTACAAATAACTACGTCCATTCCTTTTTCAAGTGGATAGAATGCTGCGCTTAGCTGTGGCAGTGTAAATCTCATTTTTTCCATAACTGTTCATTCTCCTCTCATGAGTGGATACAATTTCTTTGCATCTCTTTACATCTTCTGGGACGCGATATCTCTGTTGAAAACGTTGTGTGTTTGAATGCTTAATAGCTCCATAACGACCGATATAGCTTTTGGCCAATGATAGTGGTACTTCTTTCTTTTGGTGGACTCTTTTTCTTACTTTCTTTGCAGTTCTTCTGAATCTCAAAAAATTTGACGAACGCACAGTAAGACTTCTTCTTGATATTTTTCTTCCCAAAATATCAATGTATGTAACACTCAGATCAATAAATCTTGATGTTTCTTTGATTTCTAACCCTAAAAAATCCGAAACATAGCTTGAAAATCTTTTTACTGCCATTTTTAAATCCTTCAAGCTTTTTGAGACAATTAGTATATCGTCCATCTGAAATAGGGCATGAGATACAAGATTGACACGGCTAACAGCTCCATTTCTATGTTTTCTTAATTTGTATGCCTGCTCGTTAACATAATGGCACGCATAGGACATGTAGTAATTCGCAAGATATTGACTAAGGTATGAACCAATTGATAATCCACCCTCGAACGAATCAATTAGAAAGAAAACGAGATGTATAACATCATTGTTATCTACATCTCGCCTTAACAATTCTTTTAATTTACCTTTAGGTATGGTTTCGTAATAACGCCTGATATCTGCTTGCCATCCCCATCTTATATCATGGTTATCTACCCATTTCTTAATTGCTTTTGCACCAAATTCGCACCCCTTGTTTTTCAGTGCTCCGCATTGGTAAAAGCCTATTTTCTTTCGGAATAATTCTTCCATGGCATATACAGCTATATAGTCGTATATCTGCTGCTTTACATCTTGTATCCCTATCTTTCTAACTTTTCCGTTACACTTATCAACTTGGTATCTGTAACGAATTGGCTTTACAACATATTTCTTCTCAATAACCTCTTGCTGTATACCATCTATAACAGTATTGATCAAACCTTCCATCATGAAGTGTTCTTTGCAGATCTTTTTTATGATTTCATATGGCAGTTTTGAGTACTCTGAGAACATTCTTATAGTGTCCCCTCGGTTCATCTTTCCACTTATGCAATCCCTTACTGCTCGTTCAATCAATATTCTGTTAGCTATATCTATTCTTTTACAACAACGTTTCAAGTATTTTTATCCTTTTTTGTAAATATCGTTTAAATTCCGAGGGACGTTCGGATGTCTACTAGCCCCAACCTTTGCCTTTCGCATAAGTTACCAGAATGTCCGTCGGCATTCCAGTTCCCTTTTTGTTGCCTATTTAAGTGTTGCTTACACAACAACGGAATTACATCCGCGAAATGCCACACTAAGTACCAACGTACTATTTTGTCCCGTCAGACATATAAAAGCAGAGAGCGTAGTTCCAGTTCGCATTCGTCACGTCGTTCCTGAGATTCGCGTAGGAGAATCCGGCATTCGACCTGTTCCTGAGATTGCCGCGCCCGTGTGTGGCAAGTCCTATTTTAAAATTATTTCTGTATACTATTTAGAGGGGCAGTCCCCTCTTTTGCTTGCGCAAAATTCACCCCTGAAAAGGTTCGGAATTAAACGCAGAGAGCGCAGTGCCAGCTCGCACCCGACACGACGCCCCAGAGAGCCGCGTAGGAGAATCCGGCAGACGACCAGGACCAGAGATAGCCGAGCCTTAGCGCTTCGCGCCAACCTGTTCCAGTACCACCATTATATTGCCTGTCTCCAACACCAACTGAATCTCCTGAACCCTTACTCTTGAACCATGTAACACCTGTGGACAAGTCTATATCAATGTCACCAATCCAAAAATCATCAGTTGTTTCAAAGTCTGCCGTTGCAATTTTTGTCCAATTTGCAGCAGTACTTGACCATGCGGCAGTTCCTCTAACGTAGTAGTCAGCCGTTGTTGCTGTGGTCTTGTTCCACAACTCGTTCATTGAGATATAATATGCACCAACCATATCTTCAATGCCGCCAAGCTTAAACGCATGTTTGCCATCGTTCTTAACATATCCATCCACTCCAAGCACCTTGTCGGTTTGACCTGTATGCAATGGCATCGAGGATATATATGTGTCTTCCGTAATTGTCATATTTTGCTTGCCAACATACACTCTACTGTTGCTTGTTCCAGATATTGCTTCGATAGCTGTTATTTTGACCTTATCTGCAATATTTCGCATGTATGCCTGTCCACGATCCAGATTGTCTGTGTGACCAGTTGCATCTCCGATGGATACTGTCGCACCGACATAAAAGTTATTTGCCTGTGCTGTTGGAATTACAACATAGTTAACATTTTCTCCAGCTTGTGCAACTTTAGTTTGTACACTATACGAAACACATCCTTGAAAGATCTTCTGACTATTTTTTGTTGCATACTTCATCCATAACATGCACAGCAAATATGCTGTTCGTTCTGATCCAGAACCGTGATATCCTGTTCCTTTCTTTTGCAACTCTGTGTTTCCTGACTGGGCTGAAACAAAGTTATAAATTGCATTTCCAGATGATGAATACAAGATTCCGTCAATTTGTCCTGCATAATATTTTGTCAAAATACCGTAACCGAGTTCTTTATTGCACCACGGTGTAACTGTTGTGCACTCCAATTCAGGATGCGGCTTCGTCGCAAAATGCACAATGTAATACGTGTCAAATTTTTGAATGCCCCAATAAGTTAATGGAACCATAACTCCAACATCTACTTTTCCAATGTCGGAATATCCGTTACCGCCTTTAATTGCTACTGGAGTTTTATTCTCCTTCTCGTCAATTACAAAGTTACAATCAATTGTTTGAAAGGCGCTATGATTCGCAAAATCATCCTGCCCCTTTACCGTTTCTGTTGATGGCACAGTTGTTAACCCAACTGATGCATTCATCTTTTCGCCGCTTGGGCTGGTACTGGTTTCGTAATAATAAAATTTTGTTGAAAATACCTCGTCTGTTGCTGTTTGCTCCCAGAAATTCTTCCAGTCGAACTTTGAAACATCTGTTACTAATGTTTTTACTGTTTTTAAAAGATTTAAGATTTCTTGTGATGTTGACTCCATTGCCACATCTACTGCCACTGTCGCCATTTTTTATCCTCACTTTCCGTTATCATACGTCACTCTTAGTCCGCCACTTTCATTTATGCTCAGAGTGATTCCTTGACCATTTGCTTTCTTTGCAAGTTCTTCTGTTAAAGCTGTTATATTAGTCTCTTGAGTTTTTGATGCAGCTTTTAATTTTTCCACATCATCCCAATTTGCAAGATATATTATTTTGCCAGCCATACACCTTCCTCCTCTACTTTGTTATTCTTGCCGCCAAACACCCTTTTGCTGAGTCGAAGAAAAATTCTATGCCAGTGCCACCAGCCTTTGCTTTTATCGCTGTGTCCTGCTCCGTATTTTTTGTCTCAATCTCTGTAAATCTATCTCCAACTGCTTTTGCATCAGCTGGTGTGTCTGCTTGTGACAATGTAGCATCTGTAGTGTCTCTAAAGGATTTTTTTACATTTGATCCATCAACCTGCATTACGCCTTCTGCGTTGTCATACACGAGGAAGGTATCCGTAGATTTTACTGACGTTTTTTTCTTGTATTCCGTCCATAATCCCATAATGATCACCTAGCCTTGTTCATCAAATTTAATGGCTGCACACTGCTTCTCTGTGTCATAATACAAAGTTATTCCTTTTCCTGTTACCTTTTTACTCAATCCATCCCCGACTGCTTTTGCATCTGCAAAAGCATCAGGAATAGTGAGTGATTTGTCAGTTTCCAGTGGGTGTGTTTTATGATATTTTTCAACAGCTGCATCAATTTGATCCTCTGTTACAGTTGCATTCTGGATCCTGCGATTAAAAATACCAATGACGTCTTCTGGTTTCATCTTTCACTCCTTAAATCTTGTTCCAAGTTGCCGTTGACTCTTCAAATTTATAATAATCGCCAGTATCGCTCGCCAGAAAAGAGCTGCCTGTCGCAACATATGTAGGGAGCTTGCCTGCGTCTTTTGCAAGTCCCTCGTAACTACGTATATTGCCTTGCGCAGACGTACATACCAATGTACCCATATCTGGCACTTCTTGGCCAGGCTTATAAATTTGTCCGTCTTGTTTCACTGTGTAATCATATGTCATGCTTTTTCTGCCTCGCTTTCCTCAAGCATCATGCTAAGTGCTTCAAATTCAAGCTCTGATGCTTCTATGTTTTCAATCAAACTAATTGAAATTTTATGAACATCTACATCAACTTCAATTCCATCCAGCAATTCACCTAACTCCGATTCTAGGTCTTGTTCCATTCCCTTTTTAGGCACAACGTCACCATTTTCCTTTTTATCGCAGTACTTTTCAATCAGTTCCTTTCTTGATTCTTGGAAAGGAATCGCAGCCTTATCCAACATTTCAATATTACGGTTAATTGTGTAAATTGCCTTAATTGGCTTTCTTGCGCCATTGTTTTTAAACGATACAAGCCCATTGATTGTCTTTACCAGTGTTCTATTTGACATCTTCATTTTAGCACCTCATTTTTCAATAAAATTTGCAGCAACACCAACATATCTGGGCAGTATATCGGCGTATGAATACACCGGATATGTTGGCGTTCCAACATAAAATGTGCGCGTTTCTGTTTTCCCAGACTTCGGATTTCGGAAAGTGATAGGAAAAAATGGTGGTTCTATTGCAGCAGCAAAAGCTACTGCTTCTTCATCGTCCAAAGGCGCCAGCGTAAGATTTAACTTAATTTTCTTTGCTTTGATGTCACCTTCCATATCACCAGACGCAACTCGCCCCGTATTGCGACTCCAGATGATGTTATCTGTTACCGTCAGATCTTTAACTTTCAGCTCCAATTCACTTATGATTACAGTTTTTACTGGATTGTCCATTGCATTCTTCACCCCTACGTTAAAAGTTGAGCTTTTCCGGTCTGCATAACGCGCGAATTGTTCTCGTTCTTCACCACTTCAAAAATGCGCCTTGCATCGCCTTGAAGTGTGACATTGACGGTTACGTTTCCGCTGCCACCCATTTGTGACATTGCAGTTTGCATTCCTTCTGCGACTGCACTTTGCATCACGCTTGCAAGCTGTGATTCGTTGAGTACTTCTGTACGTCCGCCTACATGTCCCACAAGCTCTGGTCCAGCCTCTCCTGCAATAAACATCGAACCTGCATTTACAGTACCACCTGCATATCGCGGAATGGTGCTAAAGCTTGACATAAAGTCTTTTGTAATGACTCCTCCACTACTAAACTGCGGTATATCATGCCATCTTCCACCATAAAAAGCTCCGCCTGTGGATTTTTTAGTACCAGAAACTATACTTGAAATAAATCCCGTTATCCCCGAAAGAATTAGTGATACTCCAGATTGTTTTTGGACTTGATTAACATATCCTAAAATTCCGCTGAACCATTTTCCAGACGCAGGAATCCAATCTCCCAATGATGTTACATATCCCAGTATTCCGCTGAACCATTTTCCAGATATCGGAATTGAGTCTCCTAATGACGTTACCCAACCTGTCAGTCCACTGAACCAACGATTGTTTTCCGGAACTCTGTTTTGGAAGTCTGTCATCCAACCCGTCAGTCCGCTGAACCAACGATTGTTTTCCGGAACTCTGTTTTGGAAGTCTGTCATCCAACCCGTCAGTCCGCTGA
>OQWM01001230.1_pt1 | contig 17611 bp, 14 predicted proteins | sample 1691531 | NCBI WGS metagenome assembly OQWM01 (sample SAMN03418257, study PRJEB22391) | human gut metagenome | biome: human-gut; feature: organic feature; material: feces | host: Homo sapiens | place: Tanzania | collected 2013-01
ATGTATTCTTGGGGGGTCATCAATGCCATTTTTTGTTATCCTCCTAATTGATTTGGGGACTAAGGGGGGATCGCTCCCCCCTTAGAGGGATGTTTAGTCGTTAGCCAGACCCATCAGTTCCTCACGGAAGATGCGCTCATCCATGAGCTTCAGGTCATCGGCGATCTTGGGCATGAACTCCATCTGATCCAGAACCTGGGTCTGGAGGTCAATGCCGGGGGCGATCTCCACCAGCGTCACGCCCTCGGGCCGCAGCTCGAACACGGCGCGCTCGGTGATGTACAGAACGGGCTGGTGCACCTTGTTGGCGTAATCGCCGGAGAAGGTGATCTGCTCTACCTTGTTGACGAACTTCTTCTTGGCACCCTCCTGAGTGATGACCAGCTTGCCGTCCTTGCACTCAGTCTTGAGGCCCTTGGCGGTGAAGGTACCGCAGTAGATGACCTTCTTGGCGTTCTGGGTGATGTCGATGAAGCCACCGGCGCCGGCCAGACGGGTGCCGAACTTGGAGACGTTCAGGTCGCCGTTGGGAGCGGTCTCGGCCAGGCCCAGGAAGGCCACGTCCAGGCCGCCGCCCTGATAGAAGTCGAACTGGACGTTGTGGTCCAGAATGGCCATGGAGTTGGCTGCGCCGCCGAACTGGGTGCCGCCGTAGGGCACACCGGCGATGGAGCCGGCTTCCACGGTCAGAGTCATCTTGTTGGAGATGCCCTCCTCAGCGCAGACGTTGGCGATCTTCTCCGGAGCGCCGGTGCCCAGGTTCACGATGGCGTCCTGAGGCAGCTCCATAGCGGCGCGGCGGGCGATGATCTTCTTGGCGTCCATGGGGATGGGGGGAATATCGTCCACGGGGATGCGGAACTCACCGGAGAGAGCTCCGTCATAGGGCATGCCCAGGCACTGGTTGTTGTCCTCGGGAGAGCCCACGACGATGGCATCCACATAGATGCCGGGGATCTTCACCAGGCGGGGGTCCAGGGTGCCGCCCTGGACGATCTTCTCCACCTGAACAATGACGATACCGCCGGAGTTCTTGGTGGCCTGGCACTGGGCGGTGACATCCAGAGGACCGATCTCGCGGTGGACGGTGCAGTTGCCGTATTCATCGGCGTAGGAGCCGCGGACCAGGCACACATTGATGGGGATGGGCTTGTAGAGCAGGCGCTCCTCACCGTCAATGTTCACCAGCTTCACCAGGTCTTCCTTGGTGCACTCGTTGAGCTTGCCGCCCTCGTGACGGGGGTCTACGAAGGTGTTCAGGCCAACGTGGGTGATGGTGCCGATGTTGTGGGCGGCGATGTCGCGGTACATGTGGGTGATGACGCCCTGAGGCAGGTTATAGGCCTCCAGCTTGTTGGCCAGAGCCAACTCGCCCAGCTTAGCGGCGCGGTCCCAGTGACCGCCGACTACCCGCTTGCACATACCCTCGTGGCCGAAGTGGTCGCCGCCGGTGCCGTCCCGGTGGCCCTGACCGGCTGCAAAGAACAGAGTCAGGTCGCGGGGATGGCCGGTTTCCACGAAACGGTTTTCCAGAGCCTTGGTCAGCGCCTCGGGGCAGGCGCAGCTAACGAAGCCGCCGGTGGAGACGGTGTCGCCGTCCTTGACCATCAGGGCCGCTTCCTCAGCGGTAATGACACGTACTTTTTTCATGCTGTAAATTCCTCTTTTATCAGAAATTTTTTAAGCGATGGATACGGAGTCTAACTTACTTGTTCTGGAAGTGCTTTTCCTTGCGCTTTTCAACGAAGGCGCTCATGCCTTCCTTCTGGTCGGCGGTGGCGAAGCACATGGCGAACAGCTCGTTCTCCAGAGCGATGCCGTCGTCAATGTCCATCTGCATGCCGCGGTCGATACAGGCCTTGGAATACTTCACGGCGATGGGAGCGTTGGCGGTGAAGGACTTGGCCATGGCGATGGCACCGGGGATCAGCTCCTCGGGAGCATACACGGCGTTGACCAGGCCGATCTTCTCAGCCTCAGCGGCGCCGATGACCTTGCCGGAGAAGATCAGCTCCTTGGCCTTGGCGATGCCCACGCGGCGGGGCAGGCGCTGGGTGCCGGAGAAGCCGGGGGTGATGCCCAGGCCAACCTCGGGCTGGCCGAACTTGGCGCCGCCCTTGCCCTCAGCGTTGGGGCCGGCAGCCAGGATGATGTCGCAGCTCATGGCCAGCTCGCAGCCGCCGCCCAGAGCGAAGCCGTTGACAGCAGCGATGGTGGGGATCTCCAGCTTCTCAATGCGGCGCATCAGGGCGCTGCCCCGCTGGCCCCACTTGCGGCCGCCGGCCACATCCAGGGGGAGCTGCTCGCCGATGTCGGCGCCGGCCACAAAGGAACGGCCCTCGCCGGTGATGATGAGAGCGCCCAGCTCGGCGTCCTTCTCCACCTCGGTGATGGCCTGCTCCAGGTCGCCGATGACGGTGGAGTTCAGTGCGTTCAGCGCCTCGGGACGGTTGATGGTGAGAATGCCGATGTTTTCCTGCTTTTCATAACGAAGGGTCTGATACATAAGTAGATTCCTCCTCAAAAATAATATGTAAGCGTCTGTGCTGACGGAGATGTGGATTCTGCTGCGCCCGTCAGCCAATCCATGGTTGTACAGCAAATAATATAGCAATTTATGTGCCAAGATTGGCAAGCTGTTTTTCACAAAAATAGGGCTGACAACTGTGCGGGTTTGACAAAAAAATCGGGGGATTTCGGCGGAATTTTCCTCTTTTCAGCGACCTCATTCGGGCCCTATTCAAAAATGAATAGGCTGAATGCGCATATATTTTTCCCTGCGCAGGACATCCTTTCGGCAAGAACCACGAAAGCCGGCGGCTATTTTTTTACAAAAGATACAGAGAAAACTTGGCACTGGCTCTTTCTATTCGTTTTTGAATATGCTATAATCAAAAATGAATAGATCGCACGCGGGAGGTGCTCTCATGGCGCATACACCTGACCTTCCTCATTTCTTTGAGGAAAATATCAATCTGGAGGGACTTTTCGATATCCTCAGCCCCAGAAATAATCTGGTCCTGGCAGACGATATGATGCTCTCTGACGCGGACGGCATCATTCTCCGGGTCAGTGAGAACTATGAGCGGAACTTTGGGTTTACCCACGATTCCATCGTGGGTAAGTCGGCTTTTGATCTGGAGGCGAACGGGACCTTCCGGCCCTGTATCACTGCGGAGGTCATCCGGCAGAAGAAAAAGATCACCGCCACCCAGACCATCAACCACACCCATAAAAATGTTATGACGGTGGGAATTCCGCTGTTTGACCAAAATGGTGTGCTGAAATATGCCGTATGCTTCAACACGGTGTCCATGGAGCAGATCAACACCATTCAGCAGAACTACCGGCATTTACAGGACTCCTTGCAGCAGTATACGCAGGAGATCGCGGAACTGCGGCTCCGGGCCACCGCCACGGATCTGGTGGTGAAGAGCCCTGCCATGCAGCGATTGTGGACACTGATCCTGAATACCGCCAACACGAAGGCCAACATTCTCATCACCGGGGAGACCGGCGTGGGCAAAAGCGCAGTGGCCAAGGCCATCCACGCCATCAGCAACCGGGCCAACGGCCCCTTTATCGAGGTCAACTGCGCGGTGCTCCATGAAAACCTCATTGAATCTGAGCTGTTCGGCTATGAAAAGGGCGCCTTTACCGGCGCGGCCTCCGCCGGTAAGATCGGTAAGATCGAGCTGGCCAACCACGGCACCCTGTTTCTGGATGAGATCGGAGAGCTGCCGCCTCATATCCAATCCAAGCTGCTGCAGCTCATTCAGGAAAAGACCATCGAGCGGGTGTCCGGCACCAAGCGCATTGAGTTGGATTTCCGTCTGCTGGTGGCCACTAACCGCAATCTGGAGGAGGAGGTGCAGCGGGGGCTGTTCCGTTCGGACCTTTTCTACCGGCTGAACGTCATCCGGGTCCACATTCCCCCTCTGCGGCAGCGCCCTGAGGATATCCTGCCTATGGCGCATCAGTTTTTGGAGCGGTTCTGCAAGGAATACGGCAAGCAGCTGGCGTTAAGTCCCCGGTTTGTGGCCTTTCTGGAGCAATATCCCTGGCCCGGCAATGTGCGTCAGCTGGAAAACCTGATGGAACGGCTGGTCATCACCGCCCAGAATCCGATTTTGGACATTACGGCCCTGCCGCTGGAATACAACAGCGGCGGCAGCGCGCCGGACCTCCCCTCTCAGGAGGGGACCTTGGCGGAGCGGATGGATGCCTTCGAGGGACAGATCATCCGGGATTCCTATCGCCGCTGCGGTACCACGGTGGCCGTTGCGAAGGAACTGGGCATCTCTCAGGCCACCGCTGTCCGGAAAATCGCCAAATATGTGAAGGACCGGAAGGAATGAAGCTGCTATGAATCTCATTTCTTTAAAAACAGAACTGCGGCAGGAGCTGAAGCTGACGCCGCAGCTACTGCAATCCATGGAAGTCTTGCAGATGAATTCTCAGGAGTTGCTGGACTATCTGGGAAAGATCTCCGAGGAGAACCCCACCTTGGAGCTTTCGGAAGCCTCAGAGCTTCGCTCTGCCTACGCGGAACTGCGGCAGAAAGCCAGTTGGCTGGACGCGGGGACCTTTGGGACCTCCTTTGCCCATGAGGAGGATGCCCCACCGGAGCCGGGAGCGACTGATAAGGAGCTGGACAGCCTGTCTGCGTTTCTCTGCGATCAGTTGGAACGGAAACGACTGCCGAAGCCCATGCTGGCCCTGTGTAAATATATGGCGGAGCTGGTGGACGAGGACGGATATCTGACGCAGGAGGATCTGGACGGCCTGACAGAAATGAAGATCCCCCAGACGATGGTAGATCAGGCACTGGATACGATTCAGTCCTTGGAACCTGCCGGTGTGGGCGCCCGGGACCTGTCGGAGTGTCTGGTGCTTCAGCTGAGCCGCCGGAAGGACAACGTCCCCTACGCCATGGACATTGCCGCACGGTTCCTCACGGAACTGAGCCGCAGTCACTATGGACCCATCACCAAGGCTCTCGGGGCCAGCATCTCTGAAATTCAGGCGGCGGAGAAGGCCATCGCCGCCTTGGACCCTCACCCTGGTCAGGCGTTTCAGCCGGCAGAACCGACCCTCTATGTCCGGCCGGATGTGTTCATTGTGGAGCTGGAAGGGGAATTGCAGGTGCTGTTGAACGAATACTATCTTCCAAAGGTCACTGTGAACCCTTATTACAGCAGTATGGCCAAGGAGAGTGACGATCCGGAGGCACGCACTTATTTAAAGGAGAAGCTGCGGCAGACCAAATGGCTGCTGGACAGCCTGGAACGCCGGGGCAGCACCCTGCGCCGCTGCGCGCAGGCCATCCTGGACGCGCAGAGATCCTTCTTTTCCGGACAGACTGCGGAACTGTCACCCATGAAGCTGTCCTCTCTGGCGGAGACGCTGGACCTGCACCCTTCCACCGTTTCCCGGGCTGTGCGGGATAAATACCTGCAATGCCGTCAGGGAATCTATCCGCTGCGATACTTTTTCAGTCGGGCGGTGGGACAACAAGGACTGTCCCGTCAGGCGGTGAAGCAGCGGATGCTGCTTCGCTTCAAGGATGAGGATTCCAGCCATCCTCTCAGCGATCAGGCACTTTGCGACCTGCTGGCGGAGGAGGGGATTTTTCTGGCCCGCCGCACTGTGGCAAAATACCGGATCGAGTTGGGAATCGGTTCCTCCACGGCCCGCCGGGCCCGGAACCGTGGAAAATGAGGCATGATTGCTTTAAGATCGGAAGACGAAAGGCCCTGAGTGGCTTCTACTGACACCCATTTAAATTTAGAGGTATGCGTTGATTTGACGCATACCTCTGTTTTTTGCAATGACGGCGTATAGCCGGCAAGACAGCCTATGGGACTGGGCGTGTTTTATAAGAGCCTTGTAAAATGAGAATTGAAATGGATTTGCATTGCGTAAGGTGACGTAAAAATTTTGTAAAAACTAAAAACTTTTCTTGCAATCAAGGTTGTCAGTTTGTATAATAGGCGTATGAATAAAGGGGTGAGCTTTATGGACAATGACGGATTGACCCAGTATATGCGGATCGCAATCTCTGTGGCTGAGCGGATCGCGGCGGGAGAACTGCGGGAAGGGGAAAAAATTTCCGGTCGGTCCAAGCTCTCGTCGGAATATGAGGTGTCGCCGGAGACTGTCCGGCGGGCCATTCAGCTTCTCAGTGATATGCGGGTGGTGGCGGTGAAGGAACAGAGCGGCGTATATGTGCTCTCTGTGGACAATGCCAAGCGCTATCTGCGAAACTTTGAGAACCGGGCGGATCTGATGAGCAAACGCCGGAAGTTGCGGGAACTGATCGAGGAAAAGGAAGCGCTGAACCGCCGCATGGGGGAACTGTGCCAGAGTATTCTGGAGGATACCCTCTATCCTGTTCAACCGGCGGAGACGCTGCCTACGTTTAGCTGCCGGGTGCCGGATGGCTGGTACGGCATCGGAAAAAATTTGGGTGACCTGCGATTCTGGCAGGTTACCGGCGCTACGGTGGCCGCCATCCGCCGGGGCACCACGGATATTCTTTCCCCCGGCCCCTACGCGGAGCTGTACGCCGGGGATACCGTTATTTTTGTGGGCGAAAAGAAAGCGAAGGAGGCGGTGGAACGCTTCCTGAACACAGTGCAGGAAACCGGGCCCGGCAAGGGTCCTTGATCGGAAAGGAGCAGCCTATGGTTCACAATCAACTTCACGCAATCGACCTTATCATCATCGCAGCCTACCTGATTTCCATGGTTTTGATCGGCGTGGTGGTGGTCAAGAAAGTTCAGAGCATGGACGACTACTATCTGGGCGGCCGGTCCTTCGGTCCACTGGTGCTGATGGCTACCGTGTGCGCCACCATCATCGGCGGCAGCGGCCTTATGGGCCGGGCGGGCGTGGCCTATTCCAGCGGCTTCAAGGCCATTATGACGGCACTGCCCTATCTTCTGGGTATGTTTATCTTCTCCGGCTTTGCCGGGCGGATCTCCGCAGTGGGCACTACGTTCCATGTGACCTCTATCCCGGACCTTTTTGAGCAGCGCTTCGGCAAGACCACCAAGGTGATTTTAGGCGGCCTGATCGCCTTTACTATGATGGGCACTGTGGCTTCTCAGGTGACGGCCACCGCCACCATCATCAATATGCTGGGCAATGAGATCGGAATTTCCTACGAGATGGGCGCGCTCATCGCCTGTGTTGTGTTTATAGTCTATACGGCCACCTCCGGCCTATTCGGCGTGATCTATACGGATGTATTCCAGTTTGTCATGCTGATTCTGTTTGTCTACATTCTGATTCCCTCAGCGTCTCTGGTCAAGCTGGGCGGCTTGTCCGTCTTTTTGGAGGGACTTGCTCCGGAATTAGCAAAGCCTTATCTGGATGGCGGCATCGCGGGCGATATCATTACCTATTTCGTCTTTACCCTGGCGGGAGCGGAAATGTGGCAGCGGGCCTTCGCTGCCAAGAGCCAGAAAGCGGCCAAGGAGGGCCTGTTCCTGGGGACGCTGGCCTATGGACTTACCATTCCACTGGTGTGGTTCATGGGCGTGGTGGCACATCAGCTGGTGTCGGCGGAAAAGCTGGCCCAGTACGGCTCTACGGACGCGGTGGTCCCGGCTCTGGCCATTGAGATCCTGCCGGTGGGCCTGACGGGTCTGGCACTGGCGGGGATTCTGTCCGTCATCATGTCTACGGCGGACAGCTACCTGATCGTCTCCGTGCAGACCTGCGTCCACGATATTTATAAGGTGTTCAATCCCAATATTTCTGAGAAAAAGGAACTGCGGTTGACCCGCGTGTTCGCGGTGATCCTACCCTTGGGGGCGCTGGTGATCGCCCTGTACATCAAAAACGCTTACAGCATCCTGATGTTCGCGTGGAGCTTTTACGCGGCGGCGGCGGGACTGCCGGCATTTGCGGCGCTGTATTGGAAAAAGGCTACCAAGGCCGGCATCATCGCCGGTATGGTGGCGGGTTTCACGGTTTGTGTAGGCTGGAAACTGGCGGGGGTGCCCTTCGGCCTCGGGCCTACGGTCCCCGGCGCCATTGCCTGCGCTGCTGCATTGGTCGGGGTCAGTCTGGCTACCTATCGGAAGGCACCGACCCCCTTTCTGGACCCTTATCAGAACACGGCAGGCCGCTGAACGGTTGATGCCGGTATGAAAATCTGATACCATATTCTCCGGGGAAGATTCCCCGGAGAATTTTTTGTTTTCTACGCGACGGAACGCACGGATTTCTCGTCTATATGGGTAGAGAGACAAAAGGAGGTGCGGCTATGGACGATACGCAGATCATTGACCTCTACTGGGACCGGGATCAGGGAGCCATTACGGCTACCGCCGGGAAGTACGGCAGCTTTCTCCATGCTCTGTCCTGGAATATCCTCCGCAGCCATCACGATGCAGAGGAGTGCGTCAACGATACCTATTTCCGGGCCTGGAACGCCATGCCGCCGGAGCGCCCCAGCGCACTTCGGGCCTGGCTGGGGCGGATCACGCGGAACCTGTCACTGGACCGCTGGAAGGCGGGGCGGACCCAAAGCCGGGGCGCGGGTATGGAGACGCTGCTGGGGGAACTGGACGAGTGCATCCCCGACCATCGGGGACCGGAGCAGGCGGCGGAGGAGCGGGTTTTGGCGGAATGTGTCAGCGCGTTTCTGCGGGGACAGACGGCGGATAACCGGTATATCTTCCTGCGGCGCTATTGGTACGGCGAGGACATCGCCGCCATCGCAAAGCGTCTGGATTGCGGCGAGAGCCGGGTAAAATCTGCCCTGTTCCGCACGAGAAAGGCCCTGCGGGCATTTTTGGAAAAGGAGGGGATCACGGTATGAAAGCGGAGCGATTGTTCCGGGCCATCGGTTTGGTGGATGAGGGTCTGATCGAGGCGGCCGCTGAGATCCCCGTGAAAAAGCGGCCCGTCTGGCGGCGGTATGCGGCTGCGGCGGCCTGCTTGATGGTGCTCTGCGGGGCGGGAGCCGCCTATCTGGTCACCGGCGGCTTTCGCGGTCATGGGGCCAGTGCGGGCGGCAGCGGGATCAATAACGCGGGCAGTGCTGCGGACACAGCAGTATTCATGTCCTACGCCGGGCCGGTGCTGCCCCTGACCACGGCAGACGAAAATCCCGGCGTGACGGCGGAACGGCACACGGATTGGGATTTCACCCCCCGGACAGACCCGGAGGGGTACGCTTCTCAGTGGGGCGCGGCGATAACGGACGGTTATATCCTCAGCAATCCAACCGATACGGATGTGACACTGACCCTGCTGTATCCCATTGTGGGCGGAATCAAGGATCTGCTTTCCATAGATCCCGGCCTGACGGTGAACGGAGAGACAGTAGAGACAGAACTGGCCATCGGCGATTATGCGGGTGGCTTTGGCGGGACCGGCGGCGGTGACACTTCTGCCCTGAATCTGCGGTATCCAAGCCAATGGACGGATTACCAGGTGCTTCTGGACGGCGGCGGTTACCGGGAAGCGGCCACCGGGACGCAAGCGCTGGCGGATATTCCGGTCACAGTCTATACCTTTACAGATTTTAAAGCGCCCACGGAACAGTATCAGGCGGCTACTCAGGCGGTGACGTTTACAGCGGATGAAGCCCACACCACGGTGCTGTCCTACGGTTTTGAGGGGTATGGCTGGGATGAACGCACCGGAGAGATCACTTACAGCTACTTTGTACCTGACGGGCAGCGGCGGGGAGGGACCTGCAAACAGCTGATCGTTGTGGGCAATGATCTGGACGGCTATGTTCTGCAAGGTTATCAGGACGGCGGCTGCGATCCCGGCGAGGAGATCGACGGTGTTTCCTGTACCGTTACCCGGAGTGAGGCCACCCTCCATGCGGTGCTGTTGAATCTGAGCCGGGAGATCTTTGACACAATGGAAAAAAATCCCGGCTATTACGGCTGGCTCAGCGAGGCGGCGGAGGTTTTGAACCCGGAAACTTATTGCTTGCTGGCGGAGCGGGCGTTGGAGCAATACGGCCTGTTGTCGGAGCAGCCTGCCGACCGTTATGACAGCGGACGGCTGGACGAGCTGATGGACGAGGTGCTGTCTGTGGATCGGGTGCTGTACCTGAAAGCGGAGGTTACCGTTCCGTCTGGCGGCACGGCGGAGGTCACGGTGCAGTACTGGAAGGCCCCCAGCTTTGACTTTGCCTGCTCCGGCTCAGGCCGCCGGAACTTGCAGGGATATGATCTGATGACCACGCTGGATTCCACGCTGACCTTCACGGCCCAGACAGCCTCTGTCACCCATGTAGAAAATGTCCAAATCACAGGTCAGAACTTCGGCTTTGATCCGGAAAACGGCGTTACGGAGGTAGTACTGGACCCGAACCAGCTCCATTACTATTTGGAAATTCAACCGGTTCCCAAGGAGACGGATTGACAGGCGGAATGAACAGGAGGCACAGCGCTGACGCCGTGCCTCCTGCTTTCATCTGTTATTTTTCGTAGAATTTGATCAGGGCCTGGGTACCCAGATCACCGCAGCCCCGGTCGATCAGGGATTGACAGTTGGAAAGCGCCTGCTGCAAAACATTCAGATCCAGCCCGGCGTTTTCTGCTTCCTCTTCCGCAAGGCGCATATCTTTCACAAAGTGCTTCATGAAGAAGCCGGGGGCAAAGTCACCTGCCAGGATCTTCTTGCCCTGAAAGTCCAACTGCTTGCTGCCGGCAGCTCCGGTGGATACGGCGCCCAGCAGAGTGCTCCCATCTAACCCCTCCGCCTTGGCGTAGGTCAGAGCCTCGCACACGCCGGAAAGCGCCCCGGCGATCATGATCTGATTGGCCATTTTGGCGTGTTGGCCGCAGCCTGCGGGACCGAAATAGGTGATGTTAGTGCCCATTGCCTGGAAAATGGGGAGGCAAGCGTCGAAATCTGCCTGATCGCCGCCTACCAGAATGGAAAGCGTTCCGGCACGGGCCCCGCTGTCACCGCCGGTGACGGGGGCGTCCAGCACTCGCAGTCCCCGGGCGGCGCCCTCTTGGTAGATCCGCTGGGCCAGGGTGGGGCTGGTGGTGGTCATGTCGATGAGGGTCATGCCCTTGGCGGCGCTGTCCAGAATATTGCCGGGGGCAAAGTAGACCTCCTCCACATCCTTGGGGAAGCCCACCATGGTGATGACCACCTCACTGGCCTTTACGCACTCCGCAATGCTGCCGTGGGGTACGGCACCCTCGGATACCACGTCTGCCACTTTTTCCGGGTGACGGGCATAAATGTGGACCTCGTAGCCCGCTTTCATCAGGTTCCGCACCATGGCTTTCCCCATGATGCCTACGCCGATCCAGCTGATCCTCTGCATATTGATCCCTCCTGTGTCATTTTTTTCAGCATGACACATTTAAAGAGGGGTGTCAAGAGAAACAACTGTCCTTGTTGTAAATACACATAAAATTGGTAGGAAAAGCGCGGAAAATTTGACATCTGAAATCTTGACGGATGAACTGTGCGGGGCTATAATCAGTCCATCAATTCCGGAGCGGGTCAACGCTTCGGCCATATTGAAAATGCGTGGATCGAGACAAGTACCGTGGCCAAACGGTCACAGCGAGCCGGGGACAGTGGAAGCCCGGTACAACGGGGCGATGGGAATAACACTCGGGAGCAGCAATCTGAACGGCGGTAGCCCAGTAGGAGAGACGCGGTGTGCGGCGTTAAAGCACAGGGGTTTGTTGGAACCCCGCAAAGGGGCTGATTTTTGATCAGCAAGTTAGGTGGCACCACGGATGCGGCAGCGATTCGTCCTAAAATTTTAGGATCGTTCGCTGCTTTTATTTTTTCCGGAGGTGCTTTTTTATGTGCGCAATTATGGGTTTTTCCACCAAGAAGCTGGACAAGAGTGAGATCCCGGCCTATTTTGACCGGACCGTTTCCCGTGGCCCCGATATGTCCCGGATCATGGACACCGGCTCCGGCTGGCTGTGCTTCCACCGGCTGGCCATCATGGGCCTGACTGAGGCCGGCATGCAGCCCTTTGAGCTGGACGGCGACATGGTGGTCTGCAACGGCGAGCTGTACGGCTTCCGCCCCCTGAAGCGGCAGCTGACGGAGAAGGGCTACGAATTCAAGAGCGGCAGCGACTGCGAGATCATTCTGCCGTTGTACCGGGAATACGGCCTTTCTATGTTTGCCAAGCTGGACGCGGAGTTTGCCATGATCATCTATGACCACAAGACGGATTCCCTCATCGCCGCCCGGGACCCCATCGGCATCCGTCCTCTGTTCTACGGCTATCTGGATGACGGCGGCATCGTGTTCGCCAGTGAAGCCAAGAACCTGATCGGCCTCTGCAAGGAGGTCTGCCCCTTCCCGCCGGGGCATTATTACGCAGACGGCAAGTTCGTCCGCTACGCCGACCTGACCACCGTTACGGAGTATTGCCATGACGATCTGGAGACCGTCTGCCGTACCATCCGCAACAAGCTGATCGCCGGTGTGGACAAGCGGCTGGACGCCGACGCCCCTCTGGGCTTCCTGCTCTCCGGCGGCCTGGATTCCTCTCTGGTGTGCGCCATCAGCGCCCTGGTGCTGGGGAAGAAGATCCGCACCTTTGCCATCGGCATGGACAAGGACGCCATCGATCTGAAATACGCCAGAGAAGTGGCGGATTACATCGGCGCGGATCACACCGAGGTGTATATGACCCGTCAGCAGGTGCTGGATACACTGGAAGAGGTGATCTCCCTGCTGGGGACCTATGACATCACCACCATCCGGGCCAGCATGGGTATGTATCTCTGCTGCAAGGCCATCCACGAGCAGACGGATATCCGGGTGCTGTTGACCGGCGAGATCAGCGATGAGCTGTTCGGCTACAAGTATACGGATTTTGCCCCTTCCCCCGAAGCCTTCCAGCAGGAGGCGAAGAAGCGGGTGGACGAGCTGTATATGTACGATGTGCTCCGGGCGGACCGCTGCATTTCCGCCAACTCCATCGAGGCCCGGGTGCCCTTCGGTGATCTGGATTTCGTGAAGTATGTCATGAGCATCGACCCGGCCATGAAGGTCAACACCTATGATATGGGTAAGTACCTCCTGCGTCACGCTTTCGAGAAGGACCATCTGCTGCCGGATGACATCCTTTGGCGGCAGAAAGCGGCTTTTTCAGACGCCGTGGGCCACTCCATGGTGGATGATCTCAAGGCTTATGCCGAAACCAAGTACACCGATGCCGAATTTGAGGAAAAGCGGAAAAAGTACGATTTCGCCCAGCCGTTCACCAAGGAATCCCTGCTGTACCGGGAGATCTTTGAGAAATACTACCCCGGCCAGGCTCCCATGGTGAAGGACTTCTGGATGCCAAACAAGAGCTGGAAGGGCTGCGACGTCAACGATCCCTCTGCCCGTGTGCTGAGCAACTACGGCGAGAGCGGAACATAAAGAATCAAATCACCTCCGTCATTTTCGACGGAGGTGATTTTGATACATATATAAATTAAGGGGTAAATGGGGCGCTTCAGCATTTTTGGCGTTCTCAGGTTTGATCAGAGGGGTTGATCTGGGAGAGATAGCGGTAAATGCTGGCGGTGGAACAGCCGAGGGCGGCCGCGGCGCTTTTAATGGCGCCCTTCAGCAGAAAAATGCCGGCGGATTCCAGAGAAGTGATGACCTGAAGCCGCTCGCTGTGGGTGAGGTGGCCGGGCGTGACCCCCATCCGTTCCAACTCCCGGTTGATGGCGTCCAAAGCCACCGCATCTGCGGAGTTCCGGAATTTTTCCGGGGAGGACCGGGCGGACATGTCATCTTCACTCTCCGGCAGCGGCCGTGCCAGCACATCAGTTACGAACAGGTCCGGGTGGCACAGCTTCAGGATATGGTCGCTGATGGCCCGATAGCGGCTGTCGTCAAAGTTGATGCACAGCAGGCCGATGAGCTTGCCGTTGTCCTTGATGAAAAAGGTGCTGGAGCGGAGATCCTTTCCGTTGACATTGATGCTGTAATAGTGCAGGAGATAGTCTGCTCGCTCATAGCTCTTGTCCCGGAGCATACTCAGAGATTTGTTGGTCAGAGGCGCGCCGATCTCCCGGCCGCTGATATAATTATTGGCGATGGCGATGATGGAACGATCCTTCCGGGTCAGATCGTGAAGGGCCACTTCATAGTCGGGACCCAGCGCTTTCCCCAAAAATTCGGTCAGCTTGATGTAATGCTGAAGAATCAGGTTGGAAGAGGACGTCATAAGATTCCCTCGTTTCATTTTGCATATTTTCAGGCTATGAAAATATTATATATGAGAAAGTCGTATTGTCAAAGTAAAAAATAATGAGAAAAAATTATTATCGGCCCATCGAGGAAACATACAAAATATATAAATTTAAACAGCTAAACAACGTAGAAAATATTGAAGATATGCAAAAAAATCACAATAAAAGTTGACGGGGCCACAAAAGCGTGATAAAATAATCACACAACAGGAAAGGCGCGGTGACAGGATCCCTGCTTGGCGTTCTGTTCAGGCAGCCTGAAACGAGCCGCTCCACGATTCTTTTGTATCGGATACTGTCCGCCAGGCGCAGAGCAGGAAATGGGAAGCCCGCTCTTCGACGACCGGGGTATCTCCAAAAAAACAGGCGGAAAACGCCAAATTATGGAGGTAAACAAAATGGACAAGAATGCGAAGCACTATCCCCTGAACGTGACGATGCCTCAGCACTGCGCGTATGTGGTGCGCGATCTTCCTCAGGCTACCGTTGAGCAGCGCGAGCGCGCTCTGAACGCTACGCACTGGAATGAGTTTGCATTCCCCTCCGGCATGCTGACTGTGGATATGCTGTCTGACTCCGGTACCACCGCTATGACCAACCAGCAGTGGGCCACCCTGTTCCTGGGCGATGAGGCTTACGGCCGCAACACCGGCTACTATGTGCTGCTGGATACCTTCCGCGACATTTTCGAGCGCGGCGGCGAGAAGAACTGGAAGAAGGTCATCGACCTGGTCCGCACCGATTGCCGTGACATCGAGAAGATGATGGACGAGGTCTATCTCTGCGAGTACGAGGGCGGCCTGTTCAACGGCGGCGCCGCTCAGATGGAGCGCCCCAACGCCTTCATCATCCAGCAGGGCCGTGCCGCTGAGTCCGTCCTGATGGAGATCGTGAAGAAGATCCTGGCCCAGCGTCATCCCGGCAAGGTCTTCACCATCCCCTCCAACGGCCACTTCGACACCACCGAGGGCAACATCAAGCAGATGGGCTCCATCCCCAGAAACCTCTATCATAAGGAGCTTCTGTACCAGGTACCCGAAGGCGGCAAGTACGAGAAGAACCCGTTCAAGGGCAACATGGACATCGAAAAACTCGAGCAGCTCATCACCGCTGTCGGCCCCGAGAATGTCCCGCTGGTCTTCACCTGCATCACCAACAACCCCATCTGCGGCCAGCCGGTCTCCATGGGCAACATCCGTGAGATCAACCGCGTCGCGCACAAGTACAACATCCCCCTGATCTTCGACGTTGCACGCTGGGCGGAAAACTGCTACTTCATCAAGATGAACGAAGAGGGCTACGCCGACAAGTCCATCGCCGAGATCGCCACCGAGATGTTCTCCTACTGCGACGGCTTCTGCATGTCCGCGAAGAAGGACGGCCACGCCAACATGGGCGGCATGGTCGCGTTCCGCGACAAGGGTCTGTTCTGGCAGAACTTCTCCGACTTCAACGAGGACGGCACCGTCAAGACCGACGTCGGCGTTCTGCTGAAGGTCAAGCAGATCTCCTGCTACGGCAACGACTCCTACGGCGGCATGTCCGGCCGTGACATCATGGCTCTGGCCTGCGGCCTCTATGAGAGCTGCGACTTCGGCTACATGCATGACCGCGTGCAGCAGTGCGAGTACCTGGCACAGGGCTTCTACAAGGCCGGCGTCAAGGGCGTCGTTCTCCCCGCCGGCGGCCACGCTGTGTACATCAACATGGATGAGTTCTTCGACGGCAAGCGCGATCATAAGGTCATGATCCCCGCCCTGTATGTACTGTTCATCGCGCTGGCGATCATGATGCCCTTTGTGCCTGGCAGCAGCGAGGGCTACAAGTATATCTTCTCTTTGGATCCCAGAGGTCTGCTGGATGTGAACGTATGGGTGTTTGCCTTTGGTCAGTGCTTCTTCTCTCTGTCTGTGGCTGGTTCCGGTTCCGTTATTTATGGCTCCTATCTCGGCAAGGACGTCAAGATCCGCCAGTCCGCGATCCTCTGCGCACTGTTCGATACCTCTGCGGCACTACTGGCCATGTTCATCGTTATTCCCGCAATGGCCACCACCGGTGCCGACCTTGGCAACGGCGGCCCCGGCCTGATGTTCATTTATCTGATCCCCGTGTTTAACAACATGGGTGGGATCGCTCGGATCATGTTCATCTTCTTCTATGTGGCCGTCCTCTTTGCAGGTGTTTCCTCGATCATCAACCTGTTTGAGACCCCTGTCGCTTTCCTACAGGAGAAGCTACGGTTCAACCGTGTAACGGCCACTGCTGTGATCCACATTGTAGGCGTGGCGGTAGCTTTGACGATCCAGCCCTGGACCTCTCAGTGGATGGATATGGTATCTATTTACCTTTGCCCCTTGGGTGCGCTTACCGCCGGTATCATGTTCTTCTGGATCATGAAGAAGGACACCGCTCTGGCGGCCGTGCAGGAGGGCGATCCGAAGCCCATCATGAGCTGGTTCCTCCCCTTCGGCAAGTATGTATTTGTACCTCTGTGCGCAACCTGCTTCATTTTGGGTATTGCGTTCGGCGGCATTGGCTAAGCGCTGCAAGCTCCATAATAAATCGCCGGAATCAGATGATTCCGGCGATTTTTTTGATCCGCAATTTTCTAAGGTATTTAGAACCGAGGTAAAAGTCGGTGATGAAAGCGAAACAGAAATATATTCTATTCATCCTCCGCCAGCATACGGTATCCGACGCCAAGCTCATTGATGATGTAGTGCTTCTCGCCGGGTGTCACACCCATTTTCTTGCGGATGTTCTTCATGTTGACTTGGCTGTATGACAGACAGCCAGCGGCAGAATACAGAAAGCCCGCAAACCCAGAAAACAGAAGGACCCCGACAGGCATCGTAAACACGATAACCTGTCGGGGTATCCCCGGAAGCAGTTGTTACCCCTGTCAGGGGGGAACAAATTCTCCCGACTTATTTTTTACTTTGATCCCAAGATTATCTGAGCAACAATGTTCCAATCAGATATAACCAACAGCAGCCTTGCCGGAACACCGGTAAGGCTGCTGATACTTTTATGGCAAGTCCTTCTCCATTTGAGAAACGGTTTCGTTGTAGAACACGTCCAATTCACCGACGTATCCGGGCTTCCACGGCTTATTCCGCCCGCAGTAGTGGATGACGGCAGAGCGCTGCCGCACATCGTCCAGCGTCATGCCATCCCCGTTGAACCGGTGAAAGGTAAAGAGCTTTTCCGTCATGTTATATCGGATCGGGTCCAGCGGGATGATGCTTTGTCCGTACAAGGCGCTGATGATGTCCTGATCCGGCAGCATGAGCCGTCCTTTGTGGCGTTCCATATAGTCAAATACCGCCTGTGTGTCCTGTTTTGCCCGCAAGGCTTCCAAATTCATCAGCATGACGCCGGAGTTGATATAG
>OQWM01001231.1_pt1 | contig 17609 bp, 15 predicted proteins | sample 1691531 | NCBI WGS metagenome assembly OQWM01 (sample SAMN03418257, study PRJEB22391) | human gut metagenome | biome: human-gut; feature: organic feature; material: feces | host: Homo sapiens | place: Tanzania | collected 2013-01
GATCCGGTTCGACCGGGCCGCGCGGCAAGGAGATATATTGCCAGACCGCGAAGCCATGTGGGACGTCAATTCCACTCTTCACAAGTCCTACACAATCTATCACTTTCTATATAGGTAATAGAAAGTCGGGTGCAGTATGACCGCACGTATCAGATGATGACCCTTCGGTTAACAGGTATATAAAGATCGGTCATCTGTAAATGTCTATCTACCCGTGCTTTTGGCTATGTAAACCAGCGGCTCAGATAAAAAGAGGGAACGCCGCACACAGTGCGACACTCCCCTAGCGATTCAAGAGAATCTATTAGGCCTCGAGGGCCTTCTTGGCGATGGTGGCCAGCTCGTTGAAGGACTCGATATCCTCGTAAGCCATCTGAGCCAGAACCTTGCGGTCGAGCTCGATGCCGGCAACCTTCAGGCCGTGCATGAACTGAGAGTAAGAAATGTCGTTCAGGCGAGCAGCAGCGTTGATACGGGTGATCCAGAGAGAGCGGATCTCGCGCTTCTTGTTGCGGCGATCACGATACTGATACTGCAGGGAGTGCTGGACCTGCTCTTTAGCATGCTTGTAAGTACGCGAAGCGGCACCGTAGTAACCCTTCGCACGGTGCATAACGGTACGGCGCTTCTTCTTGGCGGCAACAGCGCGCTTAATACGTGCCATGTTCTATCAACTCCTAGACGGTAAAACGAAAAACGGGAACGCGAACTTAGGCGAGACGCGACTTGATGACCTTGCGGTCGGCAGCAGCGATCTCGGTCTCCTGACGGAAGCCACGCTTACGCTTGGTGGACTTCTTGCTCAGGATGTGGCTCTTGAAAGCCTTGGCGCGCATAAGCTTGCCGGTACCAGTCTTGCGGAAACGCTTCTTGGTGCCGCTGTGGGACTTCATCTTAGGCATGAAATACTCCTTAATCGGTTACAGAACACTAGTTACTTGGTATCGCTTGCCGCTTTATCCTCATCGAAGGCGCCCTTAATCGGGGCGAGCAGCATAAGCATGTTACGGCCTTCCATCTTAGGCTTGGACTCGACCGTAGCGTAAGGCTTGAGATCCTCGGCGAGACGCTCGAGAACGTTAAGACCCTGCTCCGGGTGAGCCATCTCACGGCCGCGGAACATGATGGTGATCTTAACGCGTGCGCCCTTCTTGAGGAAACGCAGAACGTGGCCCTTCTTGGTCTCGTAGTCGCCAACGTCGATCTTGGGTCGGAACTTCATTTCCTTAACCTCGACCTTGGACTGGTTCTTACGAGCAGCCTTGGCCTTCATGGCCTGCTGGTACTTGAACTTACCGTAGTCCATGACCTTGCAGACCGGCGGCTCCGCGTTGGGAGCGATCTCGACCAGATCGAGACCCTGATCGTCAGCGACGCGCTGAGCATCGCGGATGGCGAACAGGCCGAGCTGAGAGCCATCGACGCCAATCAAACGGCACGAAGATGCAGTGATCTCGTCGTTGATGCGGGTGTCATCAGACTTAGCTATTTTCCCTACCTCCATTCATAAAAAAATAACCCGGCGCTTTTCGGCAACCAGGTCGTACACATAGACATCCTCGATATGAGGAAGGAAATCTAAGTTGTATGACCAGTCAGCTGCTCATTGGCGCCAAAAGGTGGGAACCCTCGGGTTCCTCTTTAGGGCATTGCGGGAACAACGCCTTGAGAATAATAACACGTTCGACGCGTTATCACATTACGTACACGAAAAAGGGGGCCTTGACCCCATTGAAGCGCAGATGCATGTATGGTGCCCGAGGCGAGACTCGAAGGGCCTTCGCTTCGCGAAGTCCCGGGCTTCGGGCGCATGGCGCCCTCGCCACGCTCCGCTACAAACAGGCCACAGGCCTGTTTGCTTAACGCTCCGCGCGCTCACGCGAGTTCGGCACGAAAAAGGGGGCCTAAACCCCCTTGAACGCTCACTTGCATGTATGGTGCCCGAGGCGAGACTCGAACTCGCACGTTGTTGCCAACGGTGGATTTTGAGTCCACTGCGTCTGCCAATTCCGCCACTCGGGCACGTAATGCGTGAGTTAGTTTATCACAGCTTGCTATCGATTAGCCCGAAAATGGAACTTCGAGCATTTCGACGAGTTCGACCGAACGAAGCATCTCACGCTGGCGGCACCCGCGCCCGTCGACCGAAACCTCGCCCATCTGGTTATCGCAGGGGTCCTCGCGCATACCATCGAAGGCAGGCTCAAACTCGGCTTGGAACCGATTGTTTGCCACCATGCGCCACGGATCGAGGTTGCCAAAGTAGTGGCGGCGACGCCACTCCTCTCCCATCCTGCGCGCCGAGGAGCCGAACGAGACATCGGCGTTAAGCCAGCCGGTCTGCGGTGTATAGAACTCCGCCCAGTCATGCGGCCCGACCGAATCGGGTGCAACATACAGGCCGCTCTGCCAACGGGCGGGCACGCCGGCGATGCGACACATGGTGATAAACGTGAGTGCCATAACGCCGCAATCCCCACGAAGCGAATGCACGCAGTCATCGGCGATGGAGCCCAAAAGCAGGTACGGCGGCTGATAGCGATAATCGATATGCTGTGTCAGATAATCGTAGATAGCTCGGGCGCGATCGAGCGGATCCTCGAGCCCGTCAATGACACGCTTCGTCAGCTGCTGCAGGTACGGCGTAAACGCAATATGCGGGCGGTCCTCAGAAGTGTCCTCGGGTAGCAGCGCGTCCATGCACGGATGCACCGGAAGTGTGCCGCCATAGACATCGCAATAGGCGGCGTCAATGTGGTAGCGATAGGTCACCGAGAATGAGCGCTCGCTCGAGGAAGACCATGAGACAGTGCGCGCCGAAGCATTCGCGGGAGCAAAAGCACCCTCCGGCGTCATGTCGAGAATCTCGACAGGAGCCTGCTGGCGGCAAGCAGCCGCGACGGGAAGCCACGCGCGAACGGTCTCCCCCTCAAGGGCACCGGGAACAGATACGGACGCCTTAAGGGTAATGACGCGGGACAGCCCGTTCTGCGACTCCATCTCCTTGAGCATTTGGTTGCGCAGCGCAATTCCGTCCGTAGGATCGGGACGCAAGCCCGGAACCTCCTTGGGGTACACGCGAAGTGAATCGAGGAAGTTGTCGAGAACAAACAGCTCGCCATCGATGAAACGCCAGTCAATACGCTTACGGTCGATCAGATCGTCAAACTGCTCCTCGGTAAACTCAGACCACTCCTCGCGAATCATCGCAATGGCTTGATCGCGCGACACCGAAAAATGAAGCGGAGTCTCAAGCATGCGATACCGCTCGGCACGAACACAAGCAGCCAGCGAAGGCTCAGGATTCTGCTCCAAAAGACGATCGCAAGCTGCAACAGCCTGCGTCAAATACCCGGCATCCTTGAGGCGAAGAATCTCGGGCGGCAATCCAATATCGAGATGACGAAAGTCATCACAGCAAACATCAACAGAGCACCCAACAGGACCCTCGTCAACAACCTTCCCATCCGAAGGCAACACATCAACAACAGCCATAACCACTCCCACACCGAACGACAAACCAAACCCATTGTACCGAGATAAAAACAAAGCCCCAACCAAGGAGCCCCCAACACCGATAAACGGTAGCTATTAAATTATCTCAGCCCCGTAACCCTGCGGCGGAAAACGAAGGAAGCCCCGTCCCCCGGAGCTGTTTCCTCGGCGCGACTTCTGGCGAAGCCAGGTGAGCGCAGAGGAAACAGTGAAGGGGGACGGGGCTTCCGGCGGGATAAGTTTATCGACGCTTACGCCTTGTTGACGGAGCCAAACTCCTCCATGAGCTCCTTGGTGCGGGCAACGATGGCGTCGCGACCAGGCTTGAGGAGCTTGCGGGGGTCAAAGCCCTTGCCCTGCTGATCCTTGCCAGCCTCAACGTACTCACGCGTGGCAGCGGCGAAGACAAGCTGCAGGTCGGTGTTGACGTTGATCTTGGAGATGCCCAGGGAGATGGCCTTCTTGATCTGATCCTCGGGAATGCCGGTGCCACCGTGCAGAACGAGGGGCAGGTCACCGGTCTGGGCCTTGATCTCGCCCAGACGCTCGAAGGAAAGGCCGGCCCAGTCGGCAGGGTACACGCCGTGGATGTTGCCGATGCCGCAGGCGAGGAAGTCAACGCCCAGGTCGGCAATCTGCTTGCACTCAGCGGGGTCAGCGAGCTCGCCGTTGGAGGTCACGCCGTCCTCGGTGCCGCCGATGCCGCCAACCTCGGCCTCGATGGACATGCCCTTGGAGTGGGCAAGCTCAACGAGCTCCTTGGTGCGGTCGAGGTTAAGCTGGAAGGTCTCCTCGTGAGAGCCGTCATACATGATGGACGTGAAGCCGGCCTCGATGCACTTGAAGCAGTCCTCGTAAGAACCGTGATCGAGGTGAAGGGCGACGGGAACGGTAACGCCCGTGGCCTCGACGGCAGCCTTGACCATGTCGGCGCAGACCTTGAAACCGCCCATCCACTTAGCGGCACCAGCGGTGCACTGAAGGATCAGCGGAGACTTGGCCTCCTCGGCGGCCTGGAGAATAGCCAGGGTCCACTCGAGGTTGTTGGTGTTGAAGGCACCGAGAGCGTACTTGCCGGCCTCGGCCTTCTTGAGCATGTCTGCTGCGTTGACGAGCATAAAAGAAACCTCCTGTAAGGTTGCTCCGATAACGCCTGTGATTTTACCACGGCATACCGCGGCATAAACGTTCGTTTGTTCACGAATATCATCCGATTGGACAAATTTTGACCGTTTGCCCCACAGAATCGACCCGCTGGGGAAAATAACTTGACGATTGAGTGGTCTTCGTGGTTCGAGAGACGGCTTTGAACCTACATCTGCATGAACGGATTCTGCATGAGCTCACGCGCGACGGTGGTCGAATCGCCATGGCCCGTCAGGCAAACGGTATCGGGCGGAAGGACCTTGGCAAGTTTGGAGAGCGAACGCATAATCGCTGCCTCGTCACCGCCGGAAAGATCGGTGCGACCATGGCTGCCTGGGAAAAGCGTGTCGCCCACGAAGGCGATGTTTCCCTGCTTGGTCGCAGCAAACAAGACGATGCCGCCCGGTGTATGCCCTGGGGTCTCGATTACCTGTAGGCAGATGTCGCCCACCTCAATCGTATCGCCCTCGGCGAGCAGGCGCGTCGGCTCACCCGGATCGGGTGTCTCGATGCCCCACATGCCACGCTGCTCCTCGATATTTGCGCGAGGTACCATCACGTCCTTAGCGCACAACTCATATAGTGCGCCGTCGCCAACGGCAGTTCGCACCCCGGCAACCCCACCAACATGGTCGGCATGACCGTGCGTGCAGACGGCGCCGAGCACGCGCACCCCGGGATGTGCGGCGAGAATATGTTCCACAAGTCGCTTGCCTTCCCACGCGGGGTCGACGATCAAGCACTCACCATTCGACATCACGGCGTAACTGTTGGTCTGAATCGGGCCGTTGACGAGCGTCTCAATCGAAGCCGTGCCTCGGGGCGTCAGGTCCAAAGTCGTATCGTCCATATGCACACTTTCCTTCTAAATACGTCGAGGCACCAAACGATGCCTCGAACGTAGCCAATATCTATGATGCTGCAAGACTCTCGCACCTACACGCGGCGCTTGAGTTGCGCTCCGCCCTCGCCGGGCATAAGACGACGAGCGTCGTAGACCGAGTCGACGCTGCTGATAGAGGCCAGCAGCGGATCCAGGCCACTCGCGTCCGAAATCTCGACCATAAAGCGCAGTGTTGCGATGCCCTCGCGGTTGGTCGACGTGGCGGCCGAAAGGATGTTGCCGCCCGCATCGCCGATGGCGATGGTGACATCCTTGAGCAGGCCCATGCGGTCCAGGCACTCGACCACGATCTCGACCTGGAAGAGGGTGTCAGCGGCGCCGTCCCACTCCACGTCGATCATGCGCTCAGGGTGCTCCATAAGGCCCTTGACGTTGGGGCAGTTGGCACGGTGCACCGAGACACCGCGACCGCGCGTGATGAAGCCGACGATATCGTCGCCCGTCACGGGATTGCAGCAATGTGCCAGGCGCACCAACAGGCCGCTGTTGCTCTCGCCCTTGACGATGATGCCGTTGCTCGCGTTCTTGCCGCGCTTTTGCGGCTTGCGGTTGGAGCCGCGGGCAGGTTGCTTCACGACCTCGGCGATAGCCTCGGCCTTGGTGAGCTGCTCCTCGGGCTTGGGGTCCAAGATCTGCTCGACCTTGTTGCCCACGGCACGCGGGGCGACCTTACCGGCACCGACGGCTGCAAACAGGTCCTCGAGCTGCTTAAAGTTCAGCTGCTCCGCCACGGCATTGAGCGCACGCGTCGAGCGCGGCGTGGAAATGCCGTACCCGCGCTTGCGCAGGTCCTTGGCCAGCATATCGCGACCGGCGGCAGCGTCGTCGTCCTTAGTCGCGGCGGCAAAGTAACGACGGATCTTGGACTTGGCCGAAGGCGTCTTGACGATCTTGAGCCAGTCGCGCGACGGCTTGGAACTCTTGTTGGTCAGAATCTCGACACGGTCGCCCGTCTTAATCTCGTGCGTGAGCGGGGCCACGGCACCGTTGATCTTGGCGCCCACGCAGTGGTTGCCAACCTCGGTGTGGACGGCGTAGGCAAAGTCGAGCGGGGTGGAGCCGGCACGGAGCGCCATGACCTCACCCTTGGGCGTAAAGACAAAAATCTCCTGGTCGAATAGGTCGACCTTCAGCGAATGCAGATACTCCTTGGCATCGGTGATCTCGTCGGAGGCAGCCCAGTCGAGCGAATGCTTGAGCCAGTTGATCTGATCGTCCAGGCGCTGGGCATCATTGGTCTTGGAGGCAGACGATCCGCCCGACTTTTTATACAGCCAGTGGGCGGCGATGCCGTACTCGGCCTGCTCATGCATCTCGTAGGTTCGAATCTGAATCTCGAGCGGGCGGGCCGTGGGACCGATAACCGTCGTATGAAGCGACTGATAGTTATTGACCTTGGGCATGGCGATATAGTCTTTAAAGCGGCCGGGCATGGGGTGCCACAGCGTGTGCACCGCGCCGAGCGTGGAGTAGCAATCGCGTACCGAATGGGTAATGACGCGCAGCGCCACCAGGTCGTAGATCTCGGAGAACTCCTTGCCCTTGCGCTTCATCTTTTGGTAGATGGACCAATAGTGCTTGGAACGACCGTTGATCTGGAAGCCCTCAAGACCAATACGGTTGAGCTCGTCGGTGAGCGTCTTGATGGTCTCGGCCAGATAGCGCTCGCGAACCTCGCGCGACTCCGCCACCATGCGCGCGATGCGCTGGTAGGCGTCGGGCTCCAGATAGAAGAAGGACAGGTCCTCGAGTTCCCACTTAATGGAACTCATACCCAGACGATCGGCTAGGGGCGCATACACGTCCATGGTCTCGCGCGCCTTAAACAGGCGACGATCCTCGCGCAGGGCCGCCAGCGTACGCATGTTATGCAGGCGATCGGCAAGTTTGACGATGATAACGCGAATGTCCTTGGACATGGCGAGGAACATCTTGCGCAGCGTGAGCGCCTGCTTCTCGTCCATGCTGTCGACTTCGATGTTGGTGAGCTTGGTCACGCCGTCGACAAGCTCGGCCACCGTATCGCCAAACAGGCCGGAGACATCGGCGAGTGAGGTTTCGGTATCCTCGACGGTATCGTGCAGCAGCGCGGCGCACACCACGTCGCAGTCCATCTTGAGGTCGGCCAAAATGATGGCCACCTCGACGGGATGGTTGATGTACATCTCGCCCGAGCGACGCTTTTGGTTGCAGTGCTTCTCGGCGGCAAAGCAGTAGGCCTGTTCCACCTTGGAGAAGTCGTCCTCGTTCATATATTTGAGGCACAGGCGCTCCAGCTTGTCGTAGCTGTCCGCCATAATCTCGGGCGGCAGCTCATCGGCATGCTTATAGTGCTCCATCTCCGAGAACGGCTGGAGGGTGGAATCATGGGCGGTACGGGCTGCGGCATCCATCGAGGTCCCCTTCCCCTAGGCCCGCGGTACGATCGGGCGGTTAACTTTGGCTAGCATATCAGAAGCGCACGAATCGAGCGCCCAGCTCCGGAAAGCCGAGAACTCCATGCGCGAGCGCAAGCCCTCCAAATAGCGGATTGACCTGCTCAATTGCACGCGGCCGGGGTTTTCGGCCATCGCGATGCGACGTGTGTCGTCAAATCCCGAAACGCGGCAGAAACCAAGCTCTTCGAAGATTCCCAGGCCACTTTCCACCGAGCGCTCGTCAACCGGTGTGCGGGCATCGATGGCAAGGCACATCTGCGCGATATCGATATCGCTCGCGCTAAACGAATCGTCTCCGGTCTTGCCGCGGTTGGAGCGCCACATAGTCTGCAGCGCGCGATAGAGCGTGACGAGCTCGTCGCGCTCGGGCGCATAGCAATCGAGCAGGCGCTCGTTGATGCGGGCGTCGCGTGACGAATAGAGCAGGTGGATCACGGCGGGCTGCCCGTCGCGGCCGGCACGCCCGCTCATCTGGTTGAACTCAATGGCGCCAAACGGCATGTGGTAGAGCACGACATGGCGGATATCGGGCAGGTTCACGCCCTCACCAAAGGCAGAGGTCGAAACGATGCAGCTGAGGCTTCCGTCTCGAAACGCCTCCTCCACACGTCGGCGATCGGAACGTGCAAGCCCCGCGTTATAGAACGCGATGCGGGTCGCGCAATCGGGCACGCGCTTGCGCAGCGTCTTGGCAAGCGCCACAGACTGGTCGCGCGAGTTGACGTAGATGACGGTCTTCTCCCCCGTCGCCACAATGGACACCAGGCGGTTCTCGCGGCTCGCAAGATCGCGATCGTCCTCGAGTTGCAGGTTCTCGCGCACCGTCTCGTCGACCACCGTGCGGGTGATCGGCAGCACGCGAGCAAGCTCGGCCACGACCGGAGCCGTCGCGGTAGCTGTCGCCGCCATAACAACCGGGTCGCCCAGGGCCTTGAGGATATCGGGCATGTCGAGATAGGCACTACGGTCGCCGCCCTTGGCAAGGCCGGCGTGGTGCGCCTCATCGATAACGACAAAGCCGATGCGCCCGGAGCGCGCGAAGCGGTCGCGGTGAATGGACAGGAATTCGGGCGTCGTGAGCACGATGCCGGTGCGGCCCGAGGCCAAACTGGCAAACACGTCATCGCGCGCGGCCTCCACGGTCTCGCCAGTCAGCACGCCGACGCCAATGCCGAGCGCGGCCATCGTCGACGAGAGGTGATAGGCCTGGTCGGCGACGAGCGCGCGCAACGGATAGACGAAGATGCTCGCCCGCCCGCGAAGAACCGCCTCGCGTGCGGCATGCACATGGAAGATGAGGGACTTGCCGCGTCCCGTCCCCATAACGGCCAGAACACTTTGGTGATCGGCCAGGGCATCGAGCGCCTCGACCTGTGCGCGGTGCGGCTGGTTCGAGCCGATAAAGCTGTGGATGAGCGAGCGCGTGAGCTCGGTATAGGAAAGCTGGGCGAGCGTCTGGCGCTTGCGAGACTCCAGACGCAGACCAGAGTCTGCAGGCTCCACGCCACGGCGAAGTTCGCATGCCGGGTCGTCAACGCCGGGCGCCGTGGTATCGCGGACCAGGACATCCTTGATCATGAGCTTGGGCTTCACGCGGCCCTGCCAATGCTCGGCCACGGCTTCGAACACCAAGTCGACGGCGCTATCGCAATTGATGAGCTTATCGATCTGCGGCACGCGGAACATGATGGCCGGCACGCTCGCGGCGCCATCCGTCGCCACAAAGCGCATGTGCTCGCCGGTTTTTCCCACCACGGCGCGATCGCACATCGTCACACCCTCGGCGGCCAACAGCGGCACCTTGTTGCCCTGGCCAAACGGCTCAAGGCGAGAAATCTGCTCGATGGTCTCGATATTCAGTTCGGAAAGGTCGACGGTGGCGGCGACCTCGTCAGTGTCCTCAAAGTCCTCGGCGGGAAGCTCGGACAGCACGGCGGAAAGACGGCGGCGGAACTCATCGAGCTTGGATGCCTCAATCGTCACGCCCACCGCGCCCGCATGCCCGCCGCGGCGAATCAGCAGGTCGGAGCAGCGCTCGACGGCGTCGAACAGGTTGACCTTGCCCACCGAGCGACCCGAACCGCGCGCGATACCGTCCTCGATCGAGAACAGCAGCGCCGGCACGTGATAGCGATTGGTCAGGCGGCTTGCCACGATACCCTTGACGCCCTCGTGCCAGCCCTCGCCGCCCACGACGATTGCGCGGCCGCCATCGTAGGCTTCCTCGACCTTTGCCATGGCATCGCGCGTGAGTTCCGCCTCGATCTCGCGACGCTGGCGGTTAATCTCCTCGAGCTCGGCCGCCAGCGCGCTTGCATCGATAGGATCGCGGGCAAGCAGCAGGTCGAGCGCCAGCTTGGGATCGGCCATGCGGCCGGCGGCGTTCAGGCGGGGAATGAGCGAAAACGACAGGCCATCGGCCGTAATGCTGGAAAGGTCGGCCTTGGCGAGCGCGGCAAGCGCGATATAGCCGGGACGGGCGGTCACGCGCATCTGCTGAATGCCCTCGGCAACCAGCGCGCGGTTTTCGGGCGTGAGCGGCATCATGTCGGACACGGTGCCCAGCGCCGCAACCTCAATCAGCGAACGCCAATACGACGGCTTGCCCAGGCGCTCGCCCAGAACCTGCACCAGCTTAAGTGCTACGCCGGCACCGGCAAGCTCACGCGAGGGACCCTCATTCTCGAGCTTGGGGTCGGTCAGGGGCACGCCCTGCGGCACCTGGTCAGACGGCTCGTGATGATCCGTAACCACCAAATCGATCCCCAGACTCTCCAGATAGGAAACCTCTTCCTTGGCGGCGATACCGTTGTCGACGGTCACGATCAGATTGGGCTGGGCGAGCTCGTTCACACGGTCGAGCGCCGCGCGCGAAAGACCGTAGCCCTCGTCAAAACGATGCGGGATAAACGGCGTGACGTTGGCGCCAAACGTACGCAGTGCCTCGGTCAGCAGGCAGGTCGACGTAATACCGTCAACATCGAAGTCGCCGAAGACGGCGATGTGCTCGTGGTTGCGAATAGCACGCTCAACGCGGTCGGCAACGACCGACATACCCGGAATAACGAGCGGGTCGGCCCAGTCGCGGTCGAGCGAAGGCGTCAAAAACAGCTGGCCCTCCTCGATGGAGCCAATGCCGTGCGCGACCATGATGCGCGCCACCAACCCGGGAATGCCCAGACCGGCCGAAAGCTCCTTTTCGAGCTCGGGATTTTGCCGAGCGACCGCCCAGCGATGCGTCGTCTTAAGCGATGACATAGGCGCCCACCCCCGATAGGGGCAGGTCGCCGCGATACCTCTCACGGTTCATAGCGATGAGTCCTCTGTGTATGCCCGCTTCGGCAGGCAGATCTGTTGAACGGATTTATTATACCGTGCAGCACGGACGCAAAACGCCGCGGTACGCCCCGGTTTCGGCAAACGAAGGCGGTAAAACCCTCGAAATAATCGAGCGTTTCTGCCGCACGAACGTATGCAAGCGTCTAGCATATCCATTCAAATGCATTTATGGGCAAAGGGAGTCACAGGGCTATATGAAGCAATGGGTTGGACTGGGCAAGTTTCTCGCGGGACACATGCAGGTCATCGTTCCGATTTGCGTGGCGCTCGGCGTGCTCTTTCCTCAGCAGATCGGCGTTCTCAAGCCCATCGTTCCCACCTTGTTTGCCTTTATGACCTTCCAAGGCGCGCTCAGTAACACCTTCCACCAGGTAGCTGAAGTGTTCCGCCGTCCCCTGCATCTGATTTTGGCGTTATTTGTCTCGGCTGTAATCATCCCCATCGCGGCGTATGCCATGGGATCGTTGTTCTTTGGTTCCAACCCCAACCTTGTCTGCGGCATCGTGCTCGAATACAGCGTGCCCGTAGCCGTCACCGCCTTTATGTGGATCAGCATGTTCGGCGGCAACGGCCCGCTCGCGCTCACCATTATCCTGACGTCCTCGGTCATCTCGCCTGTGACGATTCCGCTCACGCTCAAGCTCCTGCTGGGCGCCACCGTTTCGATCGATGTGCCGAGCATGATGCAGAACATGGCCTTTATGATCGCCATCCCCGCCGTGCTCGGTATCGTCATCAACGAGCTCACGCGCGGCTGGGGTCACGAGAAGCTCTCCCCCGCGCTTTCGCCCGCCTGCAAGTTCATGATGATGGGCGTCATCGCATCCAACTCCACCGCCATGAGCGAGTACGTGCTGCACATGAATGTTGAGCGCTTGGAAGTCGCCCTCTTTATCCTGGCGTTCGCCATCAGCGGCTTTATCATCGGCATTCTGGTCGCACGCGCCCTGCACCTGCCGTATAGCGAGACAACCACCATGTGCTTTACCTGCGGCATGCGCAACATCTCTTCGGGCGCCGTCATCGCCACGCAGTATTTTCCCGGCGAAGTCGTGTTCCCCGTCATGTGCGGCACGCTGTTCCAGCAGGTGCTAGCCTCGATTATCGGACATCTCTTTGAGCGCCTAACCGGCGAGGAGCGCGCCAAACAGCGCAAACGCGTCGAGGCCGGCCGCGACGCAATGGCACGCTAGGCCATCCGCATCGCGCGGACACTCGCTTTGCTACGCGAGCGCTTCCAGATGCGCGCGCAGGCGCTCCGCATCGATATCAAGCGTGGTCTCGGCATTGACCTGGGCCAGACGATAGCCCACAAAGTAGGGCGATACCACCCAACGCGGAAGTGCCTTGGCGATGGTTCGGCCGTCCATGTGGTAGAAGAACAAGTTGTACGACTCCGCGCGACCGCCGTGGTGCTCGTGAAGGATATAGCGTAGGGCCACTTGAATCGCATCGGCGAATAGATCGGCCTCGGCTTGGTCGTGCGCGTCATCGCTGGCGGCGATTCCCTGCGGGGCCGAGACGTTGACCTCAAAGAATCCCATGATGGGCTCGGTCGAGATATTGACCGCGACCCTTCCCCGCCGCCAAACATTAATGCCCTCAAAGTTGGCGGGGGTCAGCGCCGCGTAGCCGTCCTCCTGCTCCAAACCCACAATCTGCATGTGTGGATGCGTCAAGCTTCCGCCCGAAAGCGGGCCTTTATTCTTGTACATGAGCACACTGCGGTACTGTTGGGATTCGATCATCTGCTGCCAGCAGCCCAGGGCGAACCGCATCACATGGTGCAGCTCGTCCGGTACATAGGTCACCAAATCGGCGTCGTGGTCGGATGACTCGATCAATACGGTCTGGCGAGTGGCCCGTAGGGTCTTGAATTTATTCTCGAGCCAGATGCAGTCACCGTCGCGCCGGATGATATTGGCGAGTTCCTCGGTATCGCAAAAGGGGCACGCGGTGCCGGGACGACGGTTGTCGTCGGGCTTACCGTTCGCCTGCTGAACGTCAAATACCAGCGCCACGGGTTATACCTCCAGCGGCACGATCTTGGTGCCATGGAGCTCGGAGACGCCCAGTGCCGCCGCCACGGTATCGCGATTGGCCGTGGAAATGCCGCCACCGGGAAGAATGGTCAGGCGATCGCCCGCATACTCGATTAAGCGGGTCAGGTGATCGAAATTGCCCTCGATCGGCGTACCGGCCGCGCCACCATGCGTCAGGACGCGCGTGACGCCACAGTCGGCGAGCGTATCAATGGCATCCAGCTGAGCCTCGGGCGAGAGCTGGTCGAATGCCATATGGAAGGTGATGTCGACGGACTCGCGCTTGCACTCCTCGTTCGCGCAACCTGCAGCCATCACGAGGGCGCCGAGCGTGAGTTCGTCGAGCGCCCAGCCGCCGGCGCAGGGCTTGCAGCACCCAAAGACCAGACCGTCAACGCCGGCACTCACGGCAAGGCCTAAGTCCATCTCCATCATGCGCAGCTCGTCCTGGTTGTAATGAAAGTCGCCACCACGCGGGCGTATCATGCACATCACTCGCGCGTCATGCTCGTGAGCATAGTTGACCGCAGCGCTGATGACGCCAGCCGAAGGCGTGGTGCCACCGACGGCGAGGTTGTCACACAGCTCAATGCGCCCCGCACCGGCCTTGATGGCCACCGGTACCCGCTCATAGTTCTCGGCGCAAAATTCGTATAGCATAGATAGCCCCCAGAAGACAGCAAATGTTTTCCGACGGGCATTGTCACACATCCCCATGAAGTTGCGGTGGAATAGGGACTGTTTTGGCATCTGGAGCCTCCAATTAGTCCCTATTTCACCGCAACTAAAAAAGGGGCGCTGACCGAGATAGTCAGCGCCCCTTTGTTGAACGGATTAACCGCCAAGATAGGCTTTGCGAACGTTGTCGTCGTGCAGGAGCTCTTGGCCGGTGCCGGTCATGGTGATCTTACCGGTCTCGAGCACGTAGCCGCGTGTGGCGATCGAAAGCGCCATCTGCGCGTTCTGCTCGACCAGAAGCACCGTGGTGCCGGCCTTGTGCAGATCCTCGACAATCTGGAAGATCTGCTCGATCAGAATCGGCGCCAGGCCCATGGAGGGCTCGTCGAGCATGAGCAGCTTGGGATTGCTCATAAGGGCGCGACCCATAACGAGCATCTGCTGCTCGCCGCCCGAAAGGGTGCCGGCCACCTGGCGACGGCGCTCCTTAAGGCGCGGGAACTGCTCGTAGACGCGCTCCAGACCCGGAGCCACCGTGGATTTGGGCTGCGTGTAGGCGCCCATCTCCAGGTTCTCCTCGACCGTCATCTGCAAAAAGGCGCGACGGCCCTCGGGAACCTGAGCCAAGCCCTTGCTCACCAGCTTGTCGGCGGGCGTATGGGTTATGTCCTCGCCCATAAACTTGATGGAGCCGGTCTTGGAGCGCAGCAGGCCCGAGACGGTCTTAAGCGTCGTGGACTTGCCGGCGCCGTTGGCACCGATCAGGGCCACGATCTCGCCCTCATTGACGTTAAAGGAGATGTCCTTGATGGCGTGGATGGCGCCGTACCAGACGTTGATGTTGTAGACGGAAAGCATCGGCTCTGCCATTTAGTTCTCCCCCTTATCCTGCTTGCCCAGATACGCCTCGATAACGGCGTCGTTGTTCTGGATTTCCTCGGCCGTGCCCTTGGCGATGACCTTACCAAAGTTAAGCACGCAGATGCCCTCGCAGATGTTCATGACGAGTGACATGTCGTGCTCGATGAGCATGATGGCAATGCCGAAGGTGTCGCGGATCTTGACGATGTTCGCCATGAGCTCGGCGGTCTCGGACGGGTTCATGCCGGCGGCAGGCTCGTCGAGCAACAGCAGCTTGGGGTTCGTGGCAAGCGCGCGGACGATCTCCAGACGACGCTGGGCGCCATAAGGCAGCGAGCCGGCCTGCTCGTTTGCCAGGTGCTCCATGTCAAAGATGGACAGCAGCTCCATGGCGCGCTCGTGGGCGGCCTTCTCGTGCTTCCAGTACGTCGGCAGACGCAGCACGCCCTCAAAACCGGAGTAGCGCTCCTGGTTGTGCAGGCCGACCTTTACGTTATCCTCCACCGTCATGGTGTTGAACAGACGGATGTTTTGGAAGGTGCGGGCGATGCCCATGCGGTTGACCTGGTAGACGGACTTGCCCGAGGTGTCCTCGCCGTCGAGCAGGATGGTGCCATGCGTGGGCTGGTACACCTTGGTAAGTAGGTTGAAGACCGTGGTCTTACCGGCGCCGTTGGGCCCGATCAGACCGGCGATCTCGGTCTTGCCGATGGTCAGGCTAAAGTCATCGACCGCCTTGAGGCCGCCGAACTCAATACCCAGGTGGATGCACTCGAGAGCCGGGCGCTGGCCCAGGTCGCGGTCGGGAACGATGGCGCCAGAAGGATACGGGACCATCTTGCCCTTGTTGAACTCAAACTTACTGGGCATCGGCTGCCACCTCCTTCTTGGGAGCAAAGCGATCCTTAATGCGTGCGAAGAACGCCTTGAGCTGCGGGTTGTTCGTAAAGACCATGACCAGGATCAACACGATGGCGTAGATGAGCATGCGGTAGTCCGAGAACTGACGGAGCAGCTCGGGGAGCACCGTGAGCAGCGCCGCCGCGATAACGGAGCCGCGCATGTTGCCCAGGCCGCCCAGGACCACGAACACCAGGATGAGGATGGACGTGTTGAAGTCGAACTTGGTGGCGGAGAGCTGCGAGAAGTTTCCGCCGAACAGGGCTCCGGCAGCACCGGCAAGGGCAGCGGAAACCACGAAGGCGATCATGCGGTACTGGGTGACGGAGATGCCCACGGACTCGGCAGCGATCTTGTTATCGCGCACCGCCATGATGGCACGGCCGGTACGGCTGCGGACCAGGTTGAGCACGATCACGAGCGCGACCATGACCAAGATGGCGCCGGCGAGGAAGGTCGAGTACGTCGACACGCCCGAGGCGCCCTGGGCGCCCTTGATGATGGCGGTGCCGTCCTCGAGCAAGTGCAGGTCGTCGATCGTAGAGTTACCCGTGATGTTAAAGATCACATGCAGGCCACGCGAGTCGACGCCCACGATAAGGCAGGTGACGATCTCTTTGATGATCTCGCCAAAGGCCAGCGTCACGATGGCCAGGTAGTCGCCGCTCAGGCGAAGGACCGGGATGCCGATCAAGAAGCCCAGGATGGCGGCGGCGATGGCGCCGACCACGATGCTGATGATGAGGCGCATCGGATCGGAGGGAACGGCGCTCTCGAGGGCGACGGCGGTAACGATGCCCGTGTAGGCACCGACGCTCATAAAGCCCGCGTGGCCCAGCGACAGGTCGCCCGCGATACCGACAACGAGGTTAAGCGAGATGGCCATGACGATGTAGGCCGTAATGGGAACCAGCTGACCGGCGATCATGCGCGGGATCATGTGGTTGGACTGCATAAAGAACACGATGGCGAAGGCCACGATGCACATGGCGTACGTGACAAAGTCGTGACGCGTCTGCTTGTCTTTAAGGAACTTCATAACGCTCACCTACACCTTCTCGGGGACGTACTTGCCCAAGAGGCCGGCGGGCTTGACGAGCAGGACGATGATCAGAACACCAAAGACGATGGAGTTGGCAAGGCTCGTGGAAATGTAGGCCTGTGCCATTGCCTCGATGATGCCGATGAGAATGCCACCGACAAAGGCGCCGGGGATAGAGCCGATGCCACCGAAGACGGCGGCGTCGAAGGCCTTGATGCCAGGCATGGCACCCGTCGTGGGCTGCAGGACCGGCGAGTAGGAGCACAGCAGCACGCCGGCGATGGCGGCAAGGGCAGAGCCGATAGCGAACGTCATCGAAATGGTGCGGTTGACATTGATGCCCATGAGCTGAGCGGCGGCCTTGTCCTCGGACACGGCGCGCATGGCCTTGCCCATCTTGGTCTTACCCGTAAAGAACACCAGGCCGGCCATGATAACCAGGCAGGCGACGATGGTGACGAGCGAGACGGCGCTCACGTTGTACTTGGCCAAGAACTCCGGCACCGGGAAGGTGACGAGCGAAGTAAAGTTCTTGGGCGTGGCGCCCCACAGGAGCTGTGCGGCATTCTGCAGGAAGTAGGACACGCCGATAGCCGTGATCAGAACGGCCAGCGGGCCCGCCTGACGCAGCGGCTTATAGGCCAGGCCCTCGATGAGAACACCGAGAACCGTGCAGACCGCACAAGAGAGAATTACAGAAGCCCAGCCGGGAAGGCCGAGATACGACGTGGCGCAGAACGAGACATAGGCACCGACCATGATGA
>OQWM01001232.1_pt1 | contig 17604 bp, 5 predicted proteins | sample 1691531 | NCBI WGS metagenome assembly OQWM01 (sample SAMN03418257, study PRJEB22391) | human gut metagenome | biome: human-gut; feature: organic feature; material: feces | host: Homo sapiens | place: Tanzania | collected 2013-01
GAAGCGCTTCTGGTTATATATATTACATGTGTAGGCGATGTCCGAATTAACGAGCGGCAGCTTCATGTTGCCGTCGAAATATGCCTTCTCGAAATTGCTCTGAAGGAACTCCACGCCCACGTTGTCGAGCGTAAACGCCCAACCGCCGAGCTTTCCGGTCTTTGCGCTGATGATGTCCTCAGCACCGAACTTGAGCGAAACGCCCGACTTGTCGAAGAACATGTCCTTGGCAGCGAGAGTAAGGCGTCGGTCGCCGTCGCCGTCTTCCTTGCCAACTTCCATAGCCTTCGGGAACTTCACCTTCACCTCACTCACGTAGAGACCCATCCACTCCTTGTCGTTGGTCCTTATGTCGGACTTCGACTTGTCGTAGCCAGCTGGGAAGGAGCCCATATTCTTGTCGTTGACAGTAGAAGAATGGTCGTAGACGATAGTTCCAGGACAGAAAGTCCAACCCGGAAGGGCTTCAGCCTCGAAATCTTCCATAGAGGCGCCTGCCGTCCAGTCGTTCCAATCCTTAATGTCGGTACGTATGTTGATAACTGGACGCTCCTCGGTGGCACTACCAGCCACCACCTTCTTGAGCTTAGGTATGGCTATGTCGATGTCGATGTGAAGAGCGGCGAGCGAGTCGGCTTGCCAGTTGATGTAGCAACCATCGTCGGGAGCCTGTCCATCGTCAGCCACGGTGATGTCGGTCGGAGCCTTGAACTTAATCTGGAAGCCCGACGACGGTTCCTTCACGTCGATGGTAGAGAGCAGACACATAGAGCCACTCTCGGGCAACAGACGGTCGGGACTGATACATGTGTGGGGAGCACCGAGGATGAGGATGTTGTTGTCGGTGTATCGGCTCTCGGGCAGAGTGAATGTGCCCATGAGGTCCATTGATGCCCACGACGGAGCGAACGTCATGTTCACAATCTGGATGTCGACAGGAGTCTTGTTGACCGACTTTGGCAACTTCAACGGCATCATGATGTTGTCGAGAGTGCCCGATGTTAGGAAGTCCTTGGCGCGATGGTAGTAGTCGTAGTACTTGCCGAGACTGAGCTGCTTGGCAATGTCGCGACCCTTGTTCGACACCTCCTTCTGCAACATATTAGCATAAGGTATGCCTGTATCGCCAATAAGATTGTCGATGCCCCAGTCGCTGAAGAGCTTATCGACCTGGTCGCCGTTGTTCGATGCCCATGTGTCGCCCTTCATGCCCTTAGCCTTGCCGGCATAGACGATGTTGTCGGTGTTGATGAAAAGCGAGTCGAACTCCACCTTAATCATCATTGTGGAGCCAAGCGGATTCCATTCCACACGGCCATTGCCGCGGAAGCCGCCGTCCTTGCCGTTCTCCTTCAGTTCGTCGATAGTGAGCTGATACTGACCGATGCCCACCACCTTGCCTATAAGTTCCTTAGCCGACTTGGTTGTGGGGTTGGTGTTGTCGATGTTGATCATCGACGAGCACTGGAAGAACTTTTTGCTGATGCGCTCGGCAAGTGCGAAGTCGACCACGTTGACAGAGTCGTTGACAAACGCCACCGACTCCACGTTCTCGCTCTTGGCAAGCACGCGAAGCACCATGTAGTCGCCTGCAACCACCTTGTCGCTTATCTTCGACCATTGTATTGAGTCGGAGAGTTCGTATGTAGAATGAGAGTAGACCGGGTCGGAGGCAAAAATATCGTCGCGCTCCATCTCGGGATTACCCTTGAACAGCTGCACTTCATAATTAATCTTCACTGTGTCCTGGCGCTCACCAGTACCGCCCACGAACCATGCTTTACGCCATTCTACTCCGATGTCGTCGCCAATGAAACGCTTGCGCGCACCCTCATACTCCGAGAAGTTAGGAACGGTGATTTGCGGATTGCGGAAGTTGTAGAGCGAATCGGTGGTCTCACTCTTGCCGTCGCCGAAGTTCATGTCGAAATCATCGTCGTCGTCATCGTCATCGTCGTCGTCATTATCCTTCTTCTTCTTATCCGAAGGAGTATCGGGAGTGTCGGGAGAGTCGGGAGTCACGGTAGTGGCATCGGGCTCAAAACGGAATAGTTTCAAATCGGAGTTGCCGTCGTTCTCAACCATCGAGTAGTTGAGATAGGTGTTGCCCAGACCCGACTGCTCGGCAGTGACACGTGCCACATAGGTCTGGTCGTCTATCATGGAGCGAATGCGCTCCTGTGGCAATATGCACATAGGAGAAAGCAGTCCCGACTTCTCGTAGACAGTGGGATTATACTCTATGGCTTCATCGGGAGTCTGTCCATTGATGAGCTGCACCACTTTGAACCGATACGTGAAGCGCGCCACACCAGGGTTGCACGCCACGATGGGTTCCTTCCATGTGAAGAGTGCGTTCTTCTTGTCCATAGTGCACACTGAGGCATCTCCGCCAACAGCCGGCATAGGCATGAGAAACTCTGGCGACTGCGCCTTGTAGCAAATATTGAAGATGCACTGTCCACTGCTGGGACTGCTCACCATGATGGGGTTGTCGCGTCCCGGCTCCCAGCGATAAGCCACGAGCTTCATGCGATACTGACCCTCGGGCAATAGTCCGAAGGCACCACCTTGATAATCGCTGAACAGACCAGGCGTGGTGGCAATCTTGTCGTTGGGCACGTGGTTGAAGAGCGTTTTAAGCTCCACCATGCTTAGGATGTGAGTACCGCCGGCTACCACTGTTAGTGGCTTCTCTGGTTGGTAGAGAGCCGGAATCTTAATGTACAGACCCGAGTTGGGATTTATCTGCTCAAGATCCATGACGAGATACACATTCTGAGTCTCGCCAGATGAATTGATGAGGCTTACGTTAAAATAGTTGCCCGGGTTGCTAACGTACAGCATTGCCTGCGGAGGCAGTGTGGGCTGTACGGGATTCACCGTCACCATTACGTCCTGAGCAGCCGCCTGTAGCATGGCACCCAGGATGATGAGTAGTGAGAGGATGTGAAGTCTCAGTCTGTTCATATCTAATGCTTTTTATGTCGTTAATAAAAATGCGTTCCTTCTAAAGCTTTTCCAGAAGCGTCGATTACTTCTACATAGTCTTTTTCTGCTCCTTCTCGGCTTTTCGCTTTATTTCGAGCAGAGTGAAGGTATAGGTGTAATTGAAGCTGAGGTTGATGTCGGTGGCATCAAGTTTCGACTGTGTCTTGCTGATGTTCACGTCGCCATACTTGTTCATGCCTGCCGTCATCGAGAATAGATGCTTCTGGTTGAGACTGTAGCTTGCGGCAATGTCGCAACCCATCGAGAGATTTTTCGACATGTTCTTCACCTCGTTGTAGCACATGGAGAATGTTGCCGAGAGGTTCAGCGCGTCGTCCTTGAGGAAGGAGCGGTTGGCTGTGAGGGAGGCGATGTCGCTGGTGTAGCGCGAGTTGTAGCCCTTGGACGACTGGTGGTTGAGCGATGCCATGAAACTGGTCTTCCATGCCTTCACCTCAAGTCCGTAGCTGGCTCCTATGGCAAGCGACGTCACATCGGACATACCGGTAGAAAAGCGGTTGAGGTCCTTGTTCTGCACGTAGCTGCCCGAGAGCGATATGGCATGTCCGAACTGGTCGTTGTCGATTGAATAGGACGGTGTGAAGGTGAAGGTGTGCATGGCTCGGTTTACCCTTGTTGTGTCGTTCACCTTTGCCGTGCCGTCGGCCTGAGTCTGTAGGTAGCCGTTGTAGCCGAGCGAGAGGTTGAGATGTTGTCCTATGCGCGTGGCGGCAAATGCCGAATAAACAAATCCACGCGTGGTGTAGAGCTGCTTGTTAGACAGGTTGTCTTCCTGGGCCGAGAAAGTGGCAGCGAGCGACACACGGCGAAACAGCGACGTTCCCACGTTAATGCCAATACTATGGTAGTTGTTGGCCATGTAATAATTGCCGAGCGAGGTGTAGTCGGGCTGTATCATTCGGTAGAACACCGATGTGTTCACTCCCTTGAGATTTATGTTAAGACTGGCATCACCGGCAAAACGCGCCATTGTGGAATAGCGGGCTTCAAACACTTTGTCGAATCGAGTGGCCTTGCCTTCGGTTATTTTTTGTGCTCTTGTGTCGGTTGAGAATGCAGATGTGGCAACATTTGCTGTGAACGACATCCAGTTCTTAATGCTAACTCCGCCCTTAAGTCCCACAACGATGTTTTCCTGCGGCGATATGCGGTCGCGCCAATACTCGTCGATGGAGCCTTCACGGTCGTAGGCGCGTAGCATATAGAGGTCGACGTAGTTGCGGCCAATCTCTCACCTTCATATAAGGAGTGGCACGGACATATCGGACGGTCGTCGGCAGGATTCTCACCCTATGTAATGAGCATGTCCTACAACGGCGTCGGTCTGGAATATCGCTCCCAAAAGTTCCGAGTGGGCGCATTCTATGGCACTCTGCGCAGTGTAAGCGCTACCCGCCGACGAGTGGAAGTAGGTGTTCTGTGTACCTACGGAACCGGTGATGATGAGGGGATCGCTCTTAGCTATCTCCGTGATGTTCTGGGCTTGTGTGCCGCTGGTATGCAGAAACAGGGCTGCCACAGCCGTAAGTATGGTTATATGTAGGTGCCTTTTCATCGCTTTGCTTCTTTGAGTTATTAGATAGAGTGAGAGTAGTATAGAGGGCTTTTTAGGAGGTTGTGTCAATGTAGGCGCTGTCAACGTCTATTGACACAACCTCCAGTAATCACTTAACTTTTAAGACTAAAGGTTCAGTGTCAAGTCCTTAATCAAAGGGGGCTTTTCTTACTTGACGATTTTCTTCGTCACAGTCTTGCCGTTGTTTGTCATCACCTTCACGACGTATACGCCAGAAGGCAATCCGTTGATAGTTGTGGCGCCAGTAGAGACGATTGCGCCAGCTGCATTGCAAACAATGATGCTCTTCACATCAAGTCCTCTTACGGTGATTTGTCCGTCGACAATGGCAATGCCCGAACGCTCAATGTCGGAAGCGTTGATGCCGGTGATGACACCGCCAACATTCATTCTAAATGGAGCCTTTATCGAACCTGCCGTCTTGGCAAACAGCAGAGTCTCGTCGATTGAGCGCATCTCGCCTGTTGTCTCGTTATAGAGACGGAACGAGATTGTCTCTCCCTTGTCGGCATGGGCGGTGATGAAGCATTTGCCATCGATCATCATTCCCTCTCCGCGGCACTCGTCGCCTACGAATGCGCCTACTGAGAAGTTGTCGGTGCTGTAAGCCTCGCCAAGGTCGGCAACAATAGTCATGTTGTCGGCAAACGGAGCGCTATTGTAAACCCAAATTGTGCGGTTGCGCTGAGGAGCGTTCATAACTGGCTTGCCCTGAGGCATACCATACTCATAAGCGTAGTTAATGGTAGTTGTCTCGGTAGAGGCGTTGTAGAACATGTAGCCATGTCCGGCACGCAACATGCTGAGCGAGCCTGTCCACTTGCCCTGCATATACTCGGCAAATCCGTGCTGTCCCTTCACCACATCACCCGTAGCGGGTGCCGCCGGTGCAAAGGCATAGAGCGGCGATGCGGTGTAAATGGGCGTGTAACCGAGCCATGTCCAGCCCTTGGCCAGTGTGACAGGCGTGGTGGCAGTATTCACCTGTTCGCCCTTCACGCTAAAGTCAGCGGGCTGCTCCATATAGAGCATGTACATCTCCTTCACACTAAGCTTGTCAAGGCCACCCGTCCAGACCAGACCGTCAGCAGCAGGCACTGCAAACTGCGTCTGGTTCTTGAGCGTGCGGGCTGTTGCAGCCACGGGGGCAAAGGTACCAGTCACGGTGGCATCAACTGGCGTCACGCTGAACGACAGCCACTGCCAGCCCTGATGCAGACTGAACTGCTGCTCTACGGCGTTGGTAGCATTAAGCACATACGGTGCCGTTATGCTGCCATACACGGCATTGGCGCTGAAGGTCACCTTGTCAGCGGTTTCAACCACTGGGTGTACCTTGCCCGTGGCGGCATGCCATGCCTTGAAGCTGATGGGCGAGCCTGGGTCGTCAGAGTTGCCATAGATGGTAAGCATGGCAAAGTAGCAGTCGTAGCGCTTGTTGTAGACCGGCGAAGCCACACCCACACAAGTGCCCTCGGCATTGAATGCTGCCACAAGGTCGGCGCCATTCTCTGACGGCACACCGTTGAATTGCAACTGGGCCACCATGCTCATGTTCATGTCATACTTAGCAGCATCAACACGCCAGTCGGGCTGCTGTCCTGTCACAGTAAGCTGCACGTGCAGCGGCTGAGCCACACCCTGGTTGCCAGTGAGGTAGAGCGTTGCCTCATAGCGGCCTGTTGCCACCGATGCGGGCACTGTCAAGCGCAATTTGGCTGTGCCAAGGGGCTTGAGCTGTCCGCTCTCGGCATTGAGCGTGAGCCATGAGGGCAATCCGCTGATAGTCCATGCCTCGGCGGCGCTGCTGTTGTTCACAATCTCAACCTCGGTGGTGAGTTTGTCGGCCTGTTGCTTGGCAAGCGTCAGCTGGCTGTCGCCCCATAGCAACTGGTTCTGCTGCACATAGGCCGTCCAACTGATGGGGTCGGCCAAGTTGTTGTTCACATCGCGTATGCCACGCAGTGTAAAGTTCACGGTGCAACCCTCGAGCGCAGCGGCCGATTCGTTAAGGGTGATAACCACCTTGCGCTCCGATGCGGTAAAGTTGAATGCCACATTGCTGAGCTTGGGAGCAGCCTTCAGGCTGGGAGCCTCATCGCCAATGGCAGCCGAGCCATAGAGCTTGGCCTCGTGCGGCTTGGGCAGCGTGGTGGTGGCATGGTCGGCCATGTCGGCCACCACTTCGGCCTGGTTGTACTGGTTGAGTTGTATCTTCTCAAACGGATAGTAAGCCACCAGTCCGCTCTCGGTGCCTTCGAGGCGCTGCAAGCGTGCGGCGCGCAGCACATCGGCAGTAAGGCGGGCATTCCACAGGCGAAGCTCGTCAAGCTGGCCGTTGAAGTAATTGCTGTACACAAAGTCGGCAGCACCCGCAGTCTGTGCGCGGCGCATCACGCCAAGCATCAGGCTGTCGCTCTGCAAGCGGAGCGGGGCACTGGGTGTAAACTGTGCCACATTGTTACCGTCAACGTAGACAGCAGCCGTGCCATTGTGCAGCACGTTCAGTGCAAAGTGGTGCCATTGGTTGTCAAGGCAGTCAGCTGTGCCAGTGGCCAGCGTCTGGTCGTTCTGGCTCAGTTGCAGCTGGCCTTGGGCATTGAAAGCAGCCATCACGCCATCGGCATGAGTGCTGAAGAGCGTGGCCTGCTTACCAGCCTCGGGCTTGTTGCCCTTAAACCACATTTCGAGGGCATAATCCTCATCGGTGGCGGGTGAGCATGAGGTCAGGTCAATGGCAGCATAATCGGTTGTACCGTTCAGGCTGATGGCCTTGTTGGGCGTAGCCATGTACCACGAGGCAGCGGGCAGCGTGATGTGGCGCGAGCGTGCCACGTCGTTGGCTGTAGTGCCAGTACCCTCGTTGAGCGGCCAGTAGCCGGCAATGTCGGCAGTGTTGGCCTGCTTGGTGGTGTACATGTCGGCCTTGGCCTCAGCGTATGAGCGGGCAGCGTTCCACAGGGTGAGTTCCTGCATGGCGCCCTTCATTCCGCCACCTATGCGCAGCGGGCCATTGCCGTTGTAGGCGGGCACGGGCTGCGATGCAAACAGGCTGGCGTCGGTGTCGTCGTAAGCACAGTCGGCTGTGAGCGTGCCGCCCTGGCTGGCGGGAGCATAGCTGAGTGCGAGGTAGGTCCACTTGTCCTTGGGCAGTGTGCCTTCCGACGTCACCTTGGTGCCAGCCACATCGGCTGTGAGATGACCCTCGTCGTCAACCGACAGAGTAAACTTAGTAGCTGCTGCGCCATGGCTCAGTATCTGGCCAGCGCCAGTGTAGTTGAGCCACAGGTTAAGGGCGAACGGACGTGCGGCCAAGTCGATGTCGGCCTCGGTTTGTGCACCCTCGGCACCTGTGAGTTGCAGGGCCACATCGTGGTCAACCTTCGAGCCGTTGAGCTTGCTGGTCACCACAAAGTTTTCGGTCTTGATAAGGCTTGATGCCTTGATGTCCTCGTTGAAGGTGATTGACACTTCACCGTCGGGGGTGAGCACACCGTTGGCGGGCGACGGGTTGCCCAACAGTTTGGGACGCGCCACGTCTTTCACCACTTCAATGGTCTCACTCTCATTGTTCACCTCGCCACTGCCAAAGTCGCACATGGTGATGGCGCGCAGTTCGTAGGTCTGATCGGGGAAGAGTGCGTTGTTGCTCATGTCGAGCACATAGGTGGTCGATGCACCGCTGATAAGCTGGTTGTTGTCGGTGAGGTCGGCCTCATCATTAACAAACTCCTTGGCTAACTGCCAGTCTACATCGCGGGCACCCTTATACTGAATGCGGAATCCCTTGAACGAGCGGAAGTTGCGGTCGTAGCGGCTTACCACCATCTTGAGCTGACTGCCGGTGTTGTGGTTCACCACGCGGTCTGGCACGCTGAGCATGATGTCGGAACAGCTGGGAACAAACTGGGCCGAAATGGCCACGGTGTCGGCTATTACCGGGAATGACCCAGTGGGGTCGCTCTGGCACTGCGAGCGCAGGGCGAGCTTGATGTCGTTGTACTCCAGCACGCTCTGGTCAGTTTGTGTGAGTTGCAGCTGCTTGCGCAGGGTGTTGCCAGCTGGCACCAGGAACACGCGGCCGTCAGTCAGTGCCTGGCCGTCGATGCTGAGTTTGGCGCCATTGGGGTTGGTTTCGTCGAGCATAGAGAGCTGGAACCACACGTCCTCACCCGTCTCGCTGTCGTTCTGCATGAGCAGGGTATAGTTGGCGGTACCGCCTGAGGGTACATCGGTGGCATAGTTGTTCTCCACATTGAGTTTGGGCACTTCTATCTGCATGGTAGCGGCCGATATCTCGGTGCCTGGCTCATAGTACTTGCTCACATACTTGTCCTCATAGGGGCAACAGGTTTGTCCGCCACGGGTTATGAAGATGGGGCCGAAACCGTCGGGGGCGTTGAACACGTCTACCGACAGGGCATCGTCGTCGCCATTCTCCTTGAGCGTATAGCCAATGGTCTTGGCGTTCTCCGAACTTGAGCCTTGCACAAAGGTGTTGCGGGTGCCTGTGGTGGTCTTCACCGTGAGGTCGACACCTGTGCCGTTTATCTCAAATCCGGTGGTCACACCGCCCACTATCATCACCTCAAACTCCTCGCTGGTTTCGTGGCTCTTGGCCTCGATGGTGCCTACTGAGTTCTCGATGGTGGCACCGGCGTCGAACGAGTAGTTGCTTATGAGGTACTCTGCGCGGCTGCTCTTGGCCTCAATCTTGGCCTTCTCGTTGTTGGCCAAGGTCTGTGTCCAAAGCGCCATTTGCGAGTTGTACCACTTCACCTTGTCCTCAAAGGCTATGGGCTTGCCATTGCTGTCGGTGGTCTTGGCGGGGAGCATCATGGTGTAGCTCGGACCGTCAAGCTTGTCGCCCGACACGGCGGCTGCGCCCCACACGTCCTTGTCGTTGTTGTTCGAACCAAAGCGCGGGTCGTCCTTGCTCACCTTCGACACATACACCACCTCGTCGGTCGTGTTGCTGGTAATGCCCTCTGAGGGGTCGTGCAGCAAACTGTTGCGCACGCTCTCGAGGTTGGGCAGCAGGGTGTTCTCCACATAGTTCTGCGAATAGTTGAACCCTGTGCCAAACTCCATACCGGTTGATATAACGTCCTCGCGGGTCACGCCAAAGCCGCCCTTGCCGTCGGGACGTATGTCCACGCTGCGGGCATTGCCAAACAAAATGTTGGTGGCGGTACCTATAAACACGTCGCCGTTGGCACCCACATAGTCCTCCTCGTCAGACGTGCTCACGCGGTTGGTCGTAGTGGTGGTGGTAGAGCTTTCCTGACTGTCGGTAATGTCGAGGTTGACCTCGGCACCCACTTCAAGGTCGGCCTTGGTCGATGCTTCGGTTATGACACCTGCACCCACGCCCACCCATGTGGCGGCCTCAAAACCGAGCTTGGTGAGGGTGCTCACCTCGTTGTTAGTTACAAACGAACCGGCATACGAAGTGCTTTCGGTCACAGAGGTGGCTGTCTCATAATAGGCGTTTGAGTTTGAACCCGGGGGGTCGCGCAGCACCATGAGCACCTTGTCAGGGCCTGATGTCACAAAGTTGTTGCCCGAGGGCAGTTCGCCAAGCACAATGGCCTTGAAGGTGCCGTTGCCGCTCCACTGCTTTTGTGCGCCATTCACGTCGAATACCATGTTAAGCCCCAAGGTGTACGGTTCTGTGATGTTGGGGAAACCTGCCATAAAGGTGTATTCGGCATGGCCGAGCGAGTCGAGCTGCAGTTGGTTGGTGGCCAAGTTGTTCTCGTCCTTAAACTTGCCGTCGTCAGCACCTTCAAAGTTCACCACCTGTCCGGCAGCAAACTGGTTGGTGATGGTGACAGTTGACTTCTGCAACGGTACACGGTCGGTGACGGGATTTTGGGCATCGTCCTGGTTGACGTACTGCTCGTAGCCGTCGAGGGTGAAGGTGTAGCGGCGCAACTGGGTGAACACCGGAGCACCCATGGCATAGGTCACTGTGCCCTGCTCGTCGGTGGTGTAGAGCGGCACTTCCTGGCCCTTGGGGTCGCTGAGTGTCACGTACTTGAAGGTGGCGTCGCCAAAGGCCGGAGCACCCTTCTGCTTGACATCGAATGTCGGCTCCACGCGGTGAGCCAAGTTGAGCGATGCCACATAGTCGAAGCGTTGCACAATGCCCTTGTCGGTGGTGGCGGAGTCGGTCTTGACGGCCAGCGGATTGCTGGCGTCGATGTTGGGAATGGTGGCGCGGTCGAACACAATCTCGGCGTTTGACGGCACCTCAACACTGGTCACCTTGTACTGCACGGGGGGTACCAGGGCGGCAAACTCGCCTGTGGCGGGGTCGGTGGTGATGGTGATGGTTTTTACGGCATCGTCATCGCCGCCACCCACCTGGGCGGTGCTCTTCACCTGCTTGCTTGCTGCTTCATAGTTGCGGGCGTCGGTGGCGTTTTCGTAGGTGTAGGCGCCACCATTGTCCTTGCGCACCACATTCATGCGGTAGGCATCGCCTGCGCTGAGCTTTATCACGGCCTGGCCAATGTTGGCCTTGCTCTGTGCCAAACCAAGGGGCTTGCCCTTTTCAACGTCGCCACCTGCCACACGGCCGGCTATTACGACTTTGGTCACATCGGTAAAGTTCACCGCCGGCTCTTCCTTCACAAAGGTGTAGCGGGTGCCAACGCCCTTGTCGTCGGCGGGGAAACGGCCTGCCGAGGCAAACTCGTGGCCCTGCTTCTTTATCTGTATAAAGTGGTCGCCAATGGGCACACTGATGCTGAAGCGGCCCTCGCTGTCGCTGGTGATGGGCTCGCCGTCCTTATAGCAGATGTTGCCGTCTACATAGAAGTTGCAACCCTCCACCGGATAGGTGGTGCCTTCGTACAGCACCTGGCCTGTAACGGGGAAGCTTGAGGTATCCTCAAAGTCAACGCCATTATGGTTGATTGAGTTCTGGCTGACGTAGCGCGAGAGCTTTTGCGGTGTAAAGCTGTGTACGCCCTTGCTTGGCACAACCGAGTAGTTGGTGCCGCTGCCGGTAAATGGCACACCTTTTATCACATAGTTGCCCTCGGCATCGGTGCGGCCGTAAATGCTGAACGCATCGTCGGGGGGCACAATGGTGCTGATTTTGTTCGACGACTTGATGGTGCCGTGATGGCCATTGGCCACGCCGCCGGTCTTGCTATAGTCGTAAGCGGTAGTCTGATTGGTTATGCCCTCGTCGAGCGGCCAGTACAGATAGAGGTCTTTCTCGTCGCCCGAGAGCTGGTGGTCGTAGGTAGCCATCAACTCAGCATCGGCAAGGACTTTGTTCCACACGCGCACCTCGTCGATGTAGCCGTTAAAGTTGTAGCTTGCCAAATCGCTCACATTTGTACCGAAGGCCAGGTTGTAAAGCTTCTTTCTGTTTTCCTTGGGCATGCCCGTGGCCTTGGTTTCAAACTTCTGCATCTTACCCTTGGTGTCGATGGCGCGCAGGGTCCAATTGGCGGCGCCGTCGGTTGACAGGGCTATGGCATAATAATTGTTGGGCTCGAGCGCCACCGTGGTGGGCGTGTCGGCATACTTGTCAGGTGTGGGCAGGCGCAACGTCAGCTGGTAGGCACCGCTGCTGGTGCGCTGACCAAACAGTGAGAAGTTGTCGTAAGTGTCAATCAGCATGGGCTTTGCATATTTGGCTTCATTGCCCGACTCCTTGATGTTGTCGTCGAGGCGGAACCATGCCTGCATGGTGAGGGGTACACTGTCCATAAACAGGGCACCGGCCTCATCAAGGTTGAGGGGCAGCACAAGGCCACCGCCTACATTGTCTACACGCAATGAGTAGAACTGCGACTTGGCATCGACATCGTCCTTGGGCTGCACCAAATTGACGCGCACGCCCTCAACAGCCGTACCTGTTCCATAGGCTATGCGGCCAGCTATGGTGCCGGTGGCCTGGCAAAAGCCGTTGTCGGTGGCCTCGGCGGTCAGCGTGCTGTTGCCATTACAGTTGATGTACGACGACACGCGGTATTCGTAGTACTGGCCGGGGGCCACATTGTTGTCGTCGAAGGTGTACATCTCCGAGGTGCCCGACACGGTGTGTATGTCGCTCCAGTTGCCCTTGCTGCCAAGCATACGGCGTGCCACCACATAACGGGTGTTGCCCTCAGATATTTGCTGGGCGTTCCAGGTGAGCTTGACGCTGTTGCTGTACAGGCCCTTGCTCACGTTTAACGATGTCACACGGCTGCTGCCGCTGATGGAGCCTACGGCAATGGGCGACTCAAAGGTCTTGCCAAAGGCCTTCAGCACCACCTTGAACTCGTAAGAGTCACACACATTCTTGATGCCAGTGTACTCGTATTCGCCCAAGGTGGCATTTACATCAGTGCGGGGCACGCTCACGGGGTTGCTCCACTGGGTTGTGCCGGCCAAACGGCTGTACACAAGGAAACTCTGCTCGCTGTTTGTGAAAGCACCATAGTTCCAGGTCACCACCACGCTCTGCTCTTCAGAACGGGTGTCTACCTTGTCAAATACGAACGACGGCACTATCTTGGTGGTCACAGTGGCCTTGAGGTCGTCTACTATGCCTTCCTTCCACCCGTCCTTTTGGTAGGTGACGATATACACATATTCGGTTTCAAGGCTCGGCACTTCCACCTCGCAGTTGTTGGTTTTATAGTCAACGGTTTTGATGAGCTTGGGCGAATTTGCCGACTCGCCTTGCTTGTAGCGGTACACCAGCCACTTGTCTTTCTCGCTGCTCAAGCGGGTGTCGCCCTTAGTGTTCCAAGCAAGCTTTACGGTTTTAGTCCACTGTTTGGGTTCTGCACTCAAATTGTCCGGATACGGACAACCAGGCACGGTAACCGACCAAATGGTGCCGTTGTTGTAACGCTGGAACACACTGTTCTTGTTGTCGTGAATGTCACCTACAACATTACCCTCGCTAATATTCATCGTGGCACTCCTTGCGCCCCAATAGTAGATGGTGACGGCATTGCGGTTGCTGAACTTGCCGTCGAGCGTCTTGGTCACGCTGGTGGCATTGTCGGCCGCATATACCGAACCATACTTGAGGGAAGTATACGACCTTGAATTGTTGAAATAGTAGGTGGGCGCGAAACCCCAGCCGTTCTTGTTCGGCAAATCCGAAGCATTGAATGTAATTTTGTCTGCGGCACTGCGCACGAAACTGCCCTTATTGGTTAGGGACTCGTTGATGGCCTTGCCAGCAGTGAAGCTCAAGGACACGTCTATGTTGTCGGGGTCGTCGCCATTGTCATTGTTGTCCCAACAACCCTTAAACCTGATACCACGCACCCTGCCCTTGCCGTCAGAAGTGCCTTCACCCTCGAGCAATTTCTTTGAAGGGTAAAAGCGGGCGTAGACAGTGCGCTTTTTGCCATTGTACACGGTCTTTACGATGGTAAGGCGGCCATACGCCTCGTTGTGACGCACAAGATTGTCATAACAACGGGGCATTTCGCCCACGAATATGTAATTGTAAGTGGAGACTGTTTTTTCCTTACCAAAAAAATCGACGACAGTCTTGTACCCAGCGAACTCCATCGCATATATCTTGATATTGCGCATGGCATCAGGCCTTCTGTTATCCTTGTCGTAGTCCATGTAATGGAATTCGATGTACGGACGTGCCTCGCTCATGGCAATATTGTCAAGACCTATCAGCTTGGCTACATCTTTGGGGTCGGTGTCTGCCCTCACCACCTGCGGCACAAGGCCCCAGGTCATGAGCAACACGCCCAACATGAGCAACCACCGGCCCAATAGGGGCGGAGGAGGCACTTTCTTCGCTACCCTCTGATGAGGTAATCGTGTAAAGTGTGTGTGCATAATGATAAATTTTTATGAAATTAGTGAATTTGTTTACAAATTTAAGTATTGTCATCGTTTCGATGCAAACGATTGCCCTGTCTTGTTGTCCGATTGCTCATAAGTAGTTGTCCGATTGGTACCAATCGGACACTTTACGCGTTTTTTGCACCGAAAAGGCCGTTTTTGCGATGAAATGGGCGTTTTTTGCGATGAAATGGGGGATTTTTGCGATGAAATGGGCCATTTTTGCACTTTACGCCCCTCATCAGCACGTTTACACGCATTTTACCTACATCTTACACTTTTTGTCTGCACTGCGTTGATTTTCAATGCGTTACGGCGTGCAGGTAAGTCTGAACAGTACCTACACACCCTCTGCACTGCCTGCACACCAAGCTCTAACCGCCAAATAGTTACTTACGGTGCTAAAAATGGGGGTTGGCTAACCTCACGGTCTGCCAATCCCCCATGTATAATAAATCTAACCTAATATTATCAAGTTGTAGCTTAGTCCTCGTCAGACCAAGAATCGCTGCTCCAACCCTTCTCGCCAGAGAAAGAGATGCTTGCGTCAACTTCCTTTTCGGTGTTCACCTTCAATTCGGGTGAGGCAGCGAGCATGGTCATGGCGTCGAATGTGATAGCCTGGGCTGTGGGAGCCATATATGTCTTTTTCATTATCTGTTTTGTTGGTTTAATACTACTGTCAATTTAATTAGCGTGCAATGAACTTGTTGCCACCCTTGATGTAGAGGCCACCCTTAACGGTGCGCACTACGCGACGGCCGGTGAGGTCGTAAACGGGGGCGTTGTTCTGCTCGGCATTAACGATCTGGTTGATGCCAGTTACGTTGCCACCAAAGTTCATAGAGATGGCTCCAGCACCGACTGCATCGAAAGTCAAGTATGCCTTGTTCATGCCGAGGGTAGAGCCTTCCTTACCCTTATAGAATGCAGTTCGACCTTCTACGGCTGAAAGGATATAAGCATGGTCATCAGCTGTGATTGTCTTGGCAGCACCAGCAGAGTTGCCAAGATAGTTGCCAGTGAGATCTGCAGCAGTTTCAGTAGTAGCAGGTATCATGGTAGCCTCATCACCCGTAGTTGAAGTAAGGATAACACCAGCGTTTGCGGGGATAGCCTTGCCTGCCTCGATGGCCTTCATTGTGGCCTTGCTATTGTCAGCAGTGCTTACGTAGTAAGCTGTAACATCAGTAGGTACAACAGTGGCAAATGGTGCACTGAATGTGACGAGGTTGCTCACACCCTCAACGTCGCTAACTGTGTTGAAAGTGACGGTGTTGGGGTAAGATACTTCTTCGAACTGATAGAAGCATGAACGGGGGGTACCGCCATTAGCATCATAATATTTATCAGCAGAGTTGCTTGATACAAATGCATCATCGTATTTTGCAACCATATAGTATGTATTGTTATAGTTCTTACCATGACCCTTCAACTGCACATAACCAAACACATCTGCACGATCAGTTACACCCATTGAACCTTGGCCCTTATCAAGGGTGGCTGCCTCAATAGTCCATTTGTTTTGTTCAACATAAGAGGGGGTCTGTGCTGATCTACTGTACGATTTATTGTCATTTACATCAGAAACGGCCCAAACGAAATAAGTACCATTGTTAGTTACAAACACATAGTTGTTGTCAACCTTACGACATACAAACACTTTGTCATTATCAGCAATGTCTGCACCTGCTTTATTGCCCACCTTTTCAGTAGAGCTATAAAGGTAGTTCACCTTACCATCAATATAGGGCACCTTGATACGATAAGCCTTGCCGTCTTCAGGCATCTGAATATCAGCTGTGCTACGCTTGTATGCTTTAATAGCATCAGTCAATACCGCGGCATCTGTACCCGCTGCAGCGGTTGTGAGCGTTGTGCGTGCTGCGGCACTTTCGGTAGGATAGCCAACTCCCTTGTGCGAGAGTAACTCTGTAGCTATGGTTTGGAGTTGCTCAAGAGGCAATAGGTAAGATACAACAATTTTCTTATTTGCTGCATCTACGGTGATTGTCTTATTGTAGCCCGTTACGTCGGAAGCATTGAAGTCACTACCCGTCAATGATGTTCCTGCAGTAAAGAAGAAGTTACCACCGTTGTACACAGTCTGTGTACCCTTGTTGGCAGCATTAGTGCTAGTAACCGAACCCGTTGTTACACCACCTGTAATGCTTACTGTATAAACATCGTAAGCAGCAAGAGCGGTCTCACCTACCTTTGAGAACTCGAAACGGGCGGCTTTAGCGCTACTTGTCGCAGCAATATAATTCCAATTAGCCCCATTGTGGTTCCAATCATCCCAACCTTCACCTACTGAATACTGCGTTGACGTAGTTTTATCTTGTGTTATACTATAAGCAGGCTTGGTGTCCGTAGCCATAGCCATATTAGCTCCCCATTTACCATTTATGTTTCTAATGGAATATTTACCATTGGTATTGTCTACATAAACAAAGGCTGTTGCATCAGTCTTTGCCGCATCAGCTACACCAAAGAAATATCTGTCAGCACCGTTAACTTTTGCGTCCTGCGCAGAGAAAACGTAGCGCGGAGCTTCAGTAGAGATGGTTGATCTGGTATAGCCCACCACCTGGCGCATCTGATACCAACCAGATTCGAGAGTTGCCGTCGAAACCGGTTCAAAAGTCACACCTGTCACGGTGGGTAACTCTATGACAAACGGTTCGTTGAGCGTACCAATCATGGCATTGTCGGCATAGGTCAGAGCAGCGTTGGTTGAACATATCTGACCATTGCGTGCCACACGCACATCAAGTTGCGGACCATAGCCCTCGCCACTGATGGTTATGAAATACAGACCATCAATTTCGAGCGATGTACCACGGCACTCGTTGTCAGCAAACACGCCTATCTCGGCACCACTTACGGGTTGGCCGCCTTGCGTGATGCTTGCTATAACCGTCATGTTGTTGGGATAAGCATGGCGGTCAACAGGCGGGAAGGCCGACGCCACATTGTTGTCGTCAATACCTATCATCTTGGCTACATCTTCGGGGGCGGTGTTTGCCCTCACCACCTGCGGCACAAGGCCCCAGGTCATGAGCAACACGCCCAACATAAGCAGCCACCGGCCCAATAGGGGTGGAGGAGGCACTTTCTTCGCTACCCACTGATGAGGTAATCGTGTAAAGTGTGTGTGCATAATGATAAATTTTTATGAAATT
>OQWM01001236.1_pt1 | contig 17581 bp, 14 predicted proteins | sample 1691531 | NCBI WGS metagenome assembly OQWM01 (sample SAMN03418257, study PRJEB22391) | human gut metagenome | biome: human-gut; feature: organic feature; material: feces | host: Homo sapiens | place: Tanzania | collected 2013-01
AACACCTGCATAACTGCAAAATCCCCGGTTCCGGCATTTACCGGAACCGGGGCATTGTTTACTTCTTCCGGAACACCAGCAGCTTGCTCCCCACATAATTGAATATCACCACCAATACCTGGGTGATGAGCTTCCAGATATTCCCGTTCCAGTGCAGGCAGTCTACCGTGACAAAAAGGATCGCCGTCTCCAAAACGCCGGAGGCCAGTCGGCAGCTGATAAATTTCGCCAATTCCGGGAACACTACCTTGGCCGACCAATCGTAGCTGCGAAATACGAAGGGCTTGTTGGTCAGGTAAGCAAAGGCCACCGCCCCTACCCAGGCGATCATGTTGCTCACCGCCGCGGAAAGGCCCAGGTAATTGTACACCGGCAGATAAATCAGGTAGTTGACCACCGTGGTCAGCACGCCGAACACCAGATAGGTCACAACATCCAAATGGGCCTTCACGAAAGCCAGCAGCTTTTCTTTCATTGCGTTCTCTCCCGTTGCGTTTTCTCCATTATAACACCGTTTCCCGAAAAAGCAACCGGAAAGAAATCCTTGCCGACAATGTGTATGAAATTCCGCAGCCGGAAGCACACTATTTTATAGATTCCTTCAAAATCCGGCGAATTGATTATTTCCCTATTGACTATCCCGTTCTATTTCGCTATTATTATATCGATAAGCAAATGCTTTATGGAGGTACTTCTTATGAAACGGATCTTCGCTCTGCTCCTTGCTACGGTCAGTCTGATTTCCCTGACCGCCTGCGCCCAGCCCGAGGCAAAAACCGTCAGCAAATACCAGCTGGCCGCCCCGCAGTATCCCCAGATGGCGCCGTACCCGGACGAGACCAGGTTCAGCAGACCCAACGGAGACTTTGACAGTGACGGTTTCAATCAGGTTTATGACGCATGGCAGGCAGACCGCAGAAAGCAGACGGATCAGCCGGAGGGCTATACGGACGTGCTGGACAGCTACCTCCGCGCCGCCATTCCCCAGCTTCTCACCGGCAACAGCGGAGAGAACAAGGTCTGCTCCCCCATCAACCTCTACATGGCCCTCGCTATGCTGACGGAGGTGACAGACGGCGAGAGCCGGGAGCAGATCCTCGCCCTGCTGGGCAGCGGCGATGTGGACGCCCTCCGGGCCGAGGCCGCCGCTGTCTGGAACGCCAACTACTGCGATGACGGCGCGGTGACCAGTATTCTGGCCAACTCCCTGTGGCTCAATGAAAAAATCAGCTTCAAGCAGGAAACCATGGACGCGCTGGCAAAGCATTATTACGCCTCGTCCTTCCGGGGCGAAATGGGCTCCGCCGCCTTTGACAAGGCGCTTCAGGACTGGATCGACCAGCAGACCGGCGGGCTTTTGAAGGAGCAAGCCTCCGATCTGAAGATGGACAAGGAAACGATCCTCGCCCTCGCGTCCACCATCTATTTCCGGGCCAAGTGGGACGGCGAGTTCTCCGAAGCCAACACCGCGCCGGATACCTTCCACGCCGACAGCGGTGATACGATCTGTGACTTCATGCGTCAGCGCGGGACGAACACCTATTACTGGAGCGACCGCTTCTCCGCGGTTTCCAAGCAGTTGGAGGGCAGCGGCGCCATGTGGTTCCTGCTGCCGGACGAGGGCGTTGCGCCGGAGGAGCTGCTGGCCGACGAGCCGACGATGGACTTCCTCCTCAGCGGCGGCGAGATCGCGGAGAGCAAATACCTTATTGTCAATCTCGCTCTGCCGAAGTTCGACATCGCGTCGGATCTGGATCTGGCCGACAGCCTGAAGGCTCTGGGCATTACGGACGTCTTTGATCCGGCGGTCTCGGACTTTTCCCCCATGACTGACGATACGGCGGCTTATCTCTCCCAGGCCAAGCACGCCGCCCGCGTGACCGTTGACGAGGAAGGCGTCACCGCCGCGGCCTACACCGTCATGATGATGTGCGGCGAAGCCGCCCCGCCGGAGGAGGAAGTGGACTTCGTTCTGAACCGTCCCTTCGTGTTCGCCATCACCGGGACTGACGGCCTGCCCCTGTTTGTGGGCATCGTCCATCAGCCGCAGCCGTGATTAAGGGCCTGCTTCGCAGGCGGCAGATACGAGGGCATCTTCCCCACGCTCCTCTCCCAAAGCGTCATTTCGCATTGTGACAAGGAGCCGAAACCGTGCCTTGACTACCGGAAGCTTCCCCGTATAATGAACCCGTGAGGTGATGCGACGATGACGAATGAGAAACTGTTAGATGCGATCGGCAAAAAATCTGATGCAATCGACAAACAATTTCAGTCCATCGATAAGCATTTTCAATCCATTGACAAGCGATTAGATTCTATTGACAGCCGCCTTGACCACCTGGAAGAATTCGCGGAGGTCACGCGGAACGGCGTCAATGTGCTGATCGAGTGGACCGAGGACGTCAGCAATGCAATTCGATTCTCGCTCCAGAAATTAAGATAAATGGCATAAATCGAGTAGGAGATTCTCCGAATAGAGAGCCGACCTCTCACACCACTTATCCCGACTTTATGATTACCCGGAATTCAGGATAACACCACCGTGTGTACCGGTCGGTACACACGGTGGTTCAACCGCATAAGTGTAGGGACTCGTAGTAGTTGAGGATACTAAAGTATCCCGTTGCTGCGAGTCTTTCGTTTGTAATACCAATTGCTGAAGGATTCTGGGGAGTAGGCTTGATATGCCGCCATTGTTTAATTCATCGGTGCGAGGCTGTCAGATCGAGATGGATTTTGTCGTATTCGGACATGACATTCTGAAAAAGATATGCTATACTATCCCAAGTTTTTTAGAGGTAACACCTTGCTTCGCCTCTGCAGCACATGGGACAAGCCGTGCGCTAACTGGTTTAAATTACTATAAAAATATAGAAAAGGGGTATCCAATATGGAAATGAAAGTCGATGCCAAGACCGAGCGAGTTCGGATCTGGGAAGAGTTGCTGAAGGTAGCAAGACCTGACTCCAAGTTCAGCTGGCAGTTTTCCGAGTTCATCTGCGACTACGAGGGTAGCGAAAAGGGCACGGCCCTGCTAACCGCCACAGACATGTACAAGAACGCGAAGGTCATCTTCATTACCCCGGACAACAACCTGGAGACACTGCGGGAGCAGGCTTTCCGGGATAAGAAGACTGTGGTCATGACCAACTACGGCATCACCCGGGGCTTCTTCCTGATCCGTCCCGGCCAGATCCCCGAGGGGAAGGAGGAGGTCGCCTCCCTGCTGGATGGTGTGTCCCGCTACTGGAAGCATCAGACCCTGGCTCAGCTGAAAGAATCCGTAGGCCACATCGACATGATGGTCACCGGTGCTTCCGCCATCACCCCCAGTGGCATCCGCTTCGGCAAGGGTCACGGCTACTTCGACCTGGAGTGGGCCATGCTCTCCAGCAAGGGCATTGCGGACAACAGCACCGTCATCATCGGTGCGGGCCATGACTGCCAGGTGGCGGACGTGCCCGTGACCGTGGAGGAATACGACACCGCCATCGACTACATCGTGACCCCCACCCGCATCATCGAAACCCGCCACGAGTTCCCCCGGCCCAGCAAGGGCATCATCTGGAGCCGTCTGGCTCCCGGCATGCGGGAGCAAATCCCCCCTGTGCAGGAGCTGTGGTGCGAAGTCCACTGCAAATGAGCGGGGAAACGCAGGCGCCCCTGCTGGAACTGCGGGGGATCACCAAGATATTCAACGGCATCAAGGCAAACGATTCTATTGACCTGACGCTGCACAAGGGCGAGGTTCTGGCGCTGCTAGGTGAAAACGGCGCGGGCAAATCCACGCTGATGAACGTCATTTACGGCATCTACCGTCCGGACGCGGGCCAAATTTTGGTCAACGGCCAGGAGGTCCGCATCACCTCTCCCAAGGAGGCCCTGGCCCATGGTATCGGCATGGTTCACCAGCACTTCATGCTAGTAGACCGTCTGAACGCTGTGGAAAATGTGGGTCTTATCAGCAACGACAGTCCCTTTTCCATCCTGAACCGACAGAAGATCCGTGTCTCTTTGGAGGAGTTGAAAGCTCGGTACGGCATCGAGCTGGACCTGGACTGCCCGGTGGAGCAGCTGAGCATCAGCATGCAGCAGAAGATTGAGATCTTGAAGATGCTGTATACGGGAGCGGACATCCTGATTTTGGACGAACCCACCGCCGTGCTGCTGCCCCAGGAGTGCGAGGCGCTGTTCAGCATCATCCGCCACATGACCCAGCAGGGGAAGGGCGTGATCTTCATCAGCCACAAGCTGGATGAGGTACTGCAGATCAGCGACCGGATCAACGTGCTGTCCCACGGAAAGGTCACCGGCGAGACGGAGACGGCCCACGCCGACAAGGATCTGATCGTCCGGATGATGTCCGGCGACGACCTGCCGGATATGACCGTCTATGAAAAAAAGTCCCCCCTGCCGGAGATCGCGCTGCAATGCAGCGGCGTGACGGCCCGGGATGAACGGGGCGTGCAGACGCTGAACGGCGTGGAGCTGACCGTGCATCAGGGGGAGATCGTCGGCATCGCCGGCGTAGAGGGCAACGGCCAGAACGAGCTGGCAGAGGTGCTGGCCGGTGTGCGCGCTGCGGATGCCGGAGAGATCCGGGTGAACGGCAAGGAACTGGGACGCTCCGCCGCGTCGTTTATTCAGGCCGGTGTGGGCTATGTCCCCGCAGACCGCAACGCGGTGGGCACCGTGCCGGACTTCCCCCTCTATGAGAACTGGCTGCTGCGCAACGCCCACTATCCGCAAAGGCACGGCCTGACCGACCTGCGGGAGGTGCAGGCACAGGCCTCCGCGGCGATGCGCGCCTTTGACGTCCGCACCTCCGGCTGCCGGGAGCGAAGTGCCAACCTCTCCGGCGGCAACTTGCAGAAATTCATTCTGGCACGGGAGCTGGAAAACACACCCAACGTGCTGATCTGCTCCTATCCCACCCGCGGTCTGGACGTAAAGGCCGCGTGGTCTGTCCGGCAGCAGGTGATCCGCGCCAAGGAGCAGGGCACCGGTGTGGTGCTGTTCTCCGGCGACCTTGAGGAGCTGTTTGCCATCTCCGACCGGATCGTGGTGCTCTACCGGGGCGCTGTGATCGGCGAGGTCAGGCCGGAAAGCGCCGTACCGCAGGACGTCATTCTGTTGATGATGGGAGGAACCGTATGAAGACCGGATTGACCGCGCACCTCCGGGAAAATTTGAACCATTACCAGCAGCTGGCGTGGGCGAAAAAGGCCCTGATCCTACTTTTGAGCGTGGTGGGCGCCATGCTGGTGGGCTCGCTGCTGATCCTGGCAGTCAACGCCGACCCGCTGGAGGCCTATTACTATATGCTGATCCGCCCTCTGACATCCATCACCTCGCTGGGTGAGGTCGCCATGTACTTTACACCGCTGCTGCTGGTGGGGCTGGGCGTCTCCTTTACCTTCCATGCCAAGCTCAGCAATCTGGGCGGCGAGGGACAGATGCTGATGGGCGCGCTGGGCATGACCCTGATCGGCGTACCGCCCATCGGCGACAAGCTGGGGCCGTGGTCGCTGCTGCTGGGCATCCTGCTGGGCATCGTGCTGGGCGCTGTATGGTCCGCCGTGGCGGGCTTCTTCCGCGTGAAGTTCCACGCCAGTGAGATCGTGGTGACGCTGATGCTGAACTACATCGCGGAGCAATTCATCAGCTACATGGTGTTCTATCCCCTCCGCAGCGGCGCGGAGCCCCAATCCGCCAAGGTCGCCGCCATGCTGCCCAAGCTCTATCAAGGTTCCCGCATCAATCTGAGCGTGGTGATCGCGCTGGCGCTGACGGTGGTATACGCCGTGGTGATCCGCCGCACCCGCTTCGGCTACCATCTGCGGGCGCTGGGCGGCAGCCAGAAGGCGGCGGCGTACAGCGGCGTCAACAAGAGCCGGTACTTCTTTCTGGCGATGCTCATCAGCGGCGCGTTCTGCGGCTTGGCCGGCGCCGTGCAGATCAGCGGCAATACCCGCCGTCTGATGGAGGGTGTGGCCGGCGACTTCGGCTTCAGCGGCATCGTGGTCGCCATGCTGGGCAGCCTGCATCCCGTGGGGATCGTGGTTGCCGCCCTGTTTATGGCGCTGATCTCCGCCGGATCTGTGACCATGCAGGTCAAGACCGGCATCCCCGTCTCCTTTACCAGTGTGCTGGAGGCGTTGATCGTTCTGTTCATTCTGCTGGGTATGGCGGTCAGCGCCGCCCAGAGTAAGCGAAAGAAGGTGCGCTGATGGGTACAGGTCTTTTATCCGCCTCTTTCCTGACGGCGCTGTTCGCCTCCGGCGTGCGGCAGAGCATCCCGCTGATCTACGGCTCCCTCGGCGACGCCGTTTCCGAGCGGGCGGGCGTCATGGGCATCTCGCTGGAGGGCGAAATGCTGTTCGGCGCATTCTTCTCCTATCTGGTGGCGCTGCGAACCGGCAGCCTGTGGCTGGGCGTGCTGGCCGGTGCGCTGGCCGGTATGCTCAGCAGCCTGATCGTGGCGGTGTGGTCTGTGCTGCTCCGGCAGGATCAGTCCATCATCGGTATCATGTTCAACATTCTGGCAGTTGGCTTTACCAACTTCCTCAACCGCATGATCTTCGGCACCTCCAACGCCAACATCACCCTTGAGATATTCCAGCCCCTTGCGATCCCCGGCCTGAGCCGCATCCCGGTGATCGGCGAGATCTTCTTCCATCAGAATATTCTCGCCTATCTCTCCGTGCTGCTGGCTGTTGCGATCTTCTGGGTGCTTCGGAGAACGAAGCTGGGCTTGCAGCTGACCGCCGTGGGCGAAAATCCCAAGGCGTCGCAGGCGTCCGGTATCCGGGTCTACCGCTTCCGGATCCTCGCCTATATGTTCTGCGGCTGTATGGCGGGCATCGCCGGAGCCTCCCTGACCCTTGGCTCCGTAGGCACCTTCACGGAGGCCATCTCCGCCGGCCGCGGCTTCATCTGCCTTGCCATCGTGATCCTCTCCCGCTGGAACCCGCTGGTGGCGGTGGCGGCCTCCTTCGGCTTCGGCTCCATTCAGGCCTTGCAGATCCGCCTGCAGGTGCAGGGCTCTCCGCTGCCGTATCAGGTGTTCGTGGCGCTGCCCTATCTGGTCACCATTCTGGCGCTGGCCATCGGCGGCCGCAATATCCGTGCTCCCCGGGAACTGGGTGTTCCCTTTGATAAAGAAAGCAGATAACCAAAATTTTACGGAGGTACAACATGAAAAGAATTCTGGCATTTATTCTGGCGCTGGCCATGTCCCTGAGCCTGCTGACCGCCTGCGGCGACAACGCCAACAAGGAGCAGGACAAGACCGACCTGCCCAACGACCGCAGCACCGTCTCCAAGATCGCTGTCCTGCTGCCCGGCTCCATCACCGACGAGTCCTGGAACCAAACCGCCTACGAGGGCCTGCAGACCATCGCCGCGCAGGGCTACGAGACCGCCTACACCGAGAACGTCGGCTCCAACGACATGGAGTCCGTGTTCCGCAGCTACTGCGAGGAGGGCTATGACTTCGTCATCGGCCACGGCGCCCAGTACGGCGACGCCTGCTGCCGCGTGGCGGAGGATTATCCCAACGTGAACTTCTTCATCACCGGCAACGCCCCCGAGGATGTGCCCGCCGATGAGCTGCCCGCCAACATCATGTTCGCGGATTACCGTGAGTGCGAGGGCGCTTACGTCTGCGGCGTTGTGGCAGCGCTGATGACCAAGAGCGGCAAGGTCGGCTATGTGGGCGGCGGCAACAACACCACCCAGCAGTCCGATAAGAACGCCTTCATCGACGGTGTCGCCAGCGTTTCCTCCGAGATCGAGGTCAAGACCGTGATCACCGGCACCTTCGACGACTCCGCACTGGGCAAGGAGACCGCCATCGCCATGATGGAGGACGGCGTGGACGTGATCCTGCAAACCTGCGACCACACCGGTCTGGGCGTGCTGGAGGCTTGCAGCGAGAAGGGCGTGTACTGCCTGGGCTACACCAGCGACCAGTCCGCTCTGGTGGCGGACGGCCTGTGCCTGACCTCCATGCTGGTGGATATCCCCTACATGATCTCCTCCCAGATCGACCTGATCAAGGCCGGCAACTACGGCGGCCAGACCTTCCCCGGCCTGCATGACGGCGTGGTCAGTATGTCCGCCTTCAGCGACAAGGTGCCTGCCGACGTTGCCGAGAAGGTCAACGCTGTCATCGAGCAGATCAAGAACGGCGAGGTGGTCGTCACCCCCAACTACAGCGAGAACTGAGCCGCTATTTTCTCCGCATAATAAAAGGAGCGACTATTGCGTGATGCAATAGTCGCTCCTTTTTTCCGCTGTGCCGCCGGCGTGTTCAGAGCCGGTAGGGGGAAAAACCGTATCAGTCCGCCGCCGGCGGCGCGGATGCGGGTCAATTTTCGGCGGTGCAATGGGTGCAGCTCTCGCAATTCGGAAACTGCTGCGGGTCATATGCGATCCCATTACGCTCATAATAGTCCTGCAAAGCCTTTTTGATGGCCTCCTCCGCCAGAACGGAGCAGTGTACCTTGTGGGCGGGCAGCCCGTCCAGCGCCTCCACCACCGCCTTGTTTGTCAGAGCCATCGCCTGAGAAACCGGCTTGCCCTTGATCATCTCCGTCGCCATGGAGCTGGAGGCGATGGCAGAGCCGCAGCCGAAGGTCTCGAACTTCGCGTCCTCGATAACATCGTCCTTGATCTTCAGGTAGATCTTCATAATATCGCCGCACTTGGCGTTTCCGACCTCACCGACCCCGTCGGCATCTTCGATAACGCCGACATTTCTTGGATTGCGGAAATGATCCATTACTTTTTCACTATACAAAGCCATAAGAACACCTCACTGAATGATAAATTCTCTTTGACCGCTGACCAGCTCGCGCCAGATGGGAGACATCCCGCGCAGGTAGGCAACGACCTCTTTTACTGCTTGAATGGTATATGCGACATCCTCGGCGGTGATTTCCTCTGAAAGCGTCAGGCGAAGGGAGCCGTGGGCAATATCGTGTACCCGGCCGATGGCCAGCAGCACATGACTGGGATCCAGAGAGCCGGAGGTGCAGGCGGAGCCGGAGGAGGCACAGATACCCTTATCGTCCAGAAGCAGCAGAAGGGACTCCCCCTCAATGCCCTCAAAGCAGAAGTTCACATTGCCGGGGAGGCGATGCACGGCATCTCCATTGAGGATGGAGTGGGGGATCTCGGACAAGCCGGCGATCAGCTTGTCCCGCAGCGCAGTCAGCTTGGCGGCGTTTTCGTCAAGATGCGCGCACGCCTCATCCAGCGCCGCCGCCATTCCCATAATGGCCGGCACATTCTCCGTACCTGCGCGTTTGCCGCGCTCCTGCGCGCCGCCCTCGATCAGCGGCGTCAGCAAGATCCCCTTTCGCGCATACAGCACGCCGATCCCCTTCGGGCCGTGAAATTTGTGGGCCGACAGGGAGAGCATATCGATGTTCTGCTCCTGCACATGGATGGGCAGATGGCCTGCCGCCTGTACCGCGTCCGTGTGGAAGAGCACGCCCTTCTCGCGGCAGACCGCACCGATCTCACGGATGGGCTGGATGCTTCCGATCTCATTATTGGCATACATCACGGTGACAAGGCAGGTATCCTCCCGAATTGCGTCACGCACCTGCTCGGGAAGAACGATCCCATTTTCGTGAACGTCCAGAAGGGTGATGGTAAAGCCCTCCTTCTCCAGCTTGTTCAGGGTGTGCAGGACGGCGTGATGCTCGAAGGCCGTGGAGATGATATGCCGTTTCCCTTTTCGTGCGCCCAGCCGTGCGGCGGAGAGAATGGCCTGATTGTCGGCCTCGCTGCCGCCGGAGGTGAAGGTGATCTCCGCTGCCGAGCAGCCGAGACGGTTTGCAATGCGCTGCCGTGCGTCCGCCAACGCCTCCGCAGCGGCCTGACCGGCCGAATGCAGGCTGGAGGGGTTTCCATAAATGGTATCCATGTACGGCAGCATGGCATGGATAGCCGCTTGGCTCATTTTTGTTGTGGCGCCATTATCCAGATAGATCCTCATACATAACCTCCTGAAGCTCCGGCATCCGCAAAAGCGGACAACGGAGGCAGTATTTTGCTCTGCAAAAGCGATGCGGGCAGATGCCGCTTGCCGGTATCGGACGGCTGCCATATACCCACCCGTTTTGTATGTTGTAGTGTAGCGCATAAAACATACTTTGTCAATAGGCTTTATGCTTTTTTGAAAACACGCACCGACCGATCCCCGTCGAAGCGTGTTTTTCTTCATATATAGTTCCGGAGGGGGACGAAATCTTTCGTACCATCCCTGTTGAAAAGACGTCGGAGGAGACGCTGCAAAAAACCGGCGGGATCCAAAATCGGGATCCCGCCGGTTTCCCTGACAGGCAGTATTATACGCTCTCCACCAGATGTGCGTCCTTCAGCTCCAGGATCTGGTCGTACAGCGGAAGCAGCTCCGGGCTCACCTTATGCTCAATGCTGATCACGGTCAGACCGGCGGTTCGGAGCAGCTGCGACAGAATTTTCTGGCTGCTGTCCTTATCCATGTTGGCGGTGGCCTCATCCAGGAAGATGACGGACTTGTTCTCGATCAGTACCCGTGCCAGCGCCAGCTTTTGCCGTTCGCCGCCGGAGAGGTTGCCCTTGGTGTTCTGGAAGGTCTGCTCCAGATCGTGGGACGCAAGGAAGGCGTCCATGCCCAAGGAACGCAGCACAGGCTCTACGCGCTCCCGCAATTCCGGGCGGTACAGCGTGATGTTCTGAAGGAGGGTGTCGTCAAACAGAAACGCATCCTGCAACACGACGCCGATCCGGTCATACAGAGCGGGCCACAGCTGGCGGATGTCCGTTCCGTTGACGGAGATGCACCCCTCATACTCGCTTTCAAGGCCGGTCAGCAGCTTGAAAAGGGTGCTCTTGCCGCTGCCGTTTTCACCCAGGATCAGATACTTCTTTCCCGCCTCGAACCGATAGCTGGCGTGAGACAGGATGACCTTTTCCTCGTGCCGGAAGGACACGTCGTTGAGGTCGATATGCGCAACGGACGGGATGGCCGCCGGGGGTGTCTCGCTCTCGGGGACGGACAGCAGGCGGCTGATCTTCTGGCGAATGCTGGCCACGCTCCGCATCTCCGACAACTGATAGGAGATGCTGTTGGTGGGGATGACGAGCATTTCGGATAATTGCAGCGCGCCCACCAGCGCGCCCACGGACAACCGCCCCTTGGCGATCTCGTAGATGCTGAAGCCCACCATCACCGCCTCGCCGGCGTAGGACAGCAGGCCGATGATCATATTGACCCGGACCTTCGTCTTGGACTTGGCAAATTCCGCGTGGGCGGCCTTCTCATTATCCTGCTCCAGCGTTTGCAGGTATTCCCGTTCGACGTGGTTGACCTTGATGGTCGGATACCCGTGGATCAGGTTGCCGATCATGACGTTGAGCTTTTCCAGCGCCATCGTATAGAGGTTTGTCCGCTTTTCCAGCGCCTGCCCCTGCACGGCCGAGGCGACGATGGGACATATGGTGGAAACGATGATGATCATGGCCAGATAGCCGTTGATGTACAGCAGCGCGACCACGCAGGCGACCAAGACCAGAATGCTGTACGCCAGCTCCAAGCGCGTGACATAGAAGCTGTCCACCAGCATCTCGTTCTCATTGTTCAGCGTGGTGACATAGTTCTGCCCCTGCTCCTCCTGAAATTTCCGGGGCGGCATATGGATGATATGCGCCATGACCTGCTTCTTGAGGCCGAACAGCTTGCCGTTTCTGTATTTGCCCGTGCTGAGCTGCCGCGCCGTCTCGAACAGGAGGATGCCCAGAATGCTGACGAGATAGCAGATGAACATAGCGCGTGCATCGCCTGTACCCGCCTCCACCGCATCGATGGCGTTCTGGAGATAGATCGGCTTGAGCGAGGTGCAGACAGCTAAAAGTATTGAGGATAAAATGACAATAAAAACCACGTTTTCGCCTCCTATGGTGAAACGTTGTCGTTTCACAGTATCGTATGTTGTATAAATCGGACGCCGCCTGCGCAAGACCCACCGTACCCGATCATAACAGAAGCGGGCGCGGAAGTCCAGAAGTTTCGGGAAGCGGGGGCATTTTCCAACGGCGCAGAACTTCTTGTCGTGTCACGCGTGAGTATGTTGTCATATCGGCTATCACATGGTATAATGAACGGGAAAAATTCCATTGATCTGCGAGTTTTTCCACCAAACGATAGGTGAAAAGTGCCGGTGGAAGGCAATCGCGCAGAGGGCGGGTACAGCAAATGCCCGAACCACACAAATTGTGAAAATAGGAGTTAAGGCCATGCAGGAAAACTACGAGTTGGTACAGAGGGGATTTCGGATCCTTGTATCTTCGATGTCCGGCTATATTGGGCAGGAAATGAATCGTGAGTATAAGACGAGGTGGTGGGATGAAGTCCTTTACACACTGTCGAACCAGCGAGACCTGCCGCGCTCCGGCAGCTATAGCGAATTGGTGGATTCTCTGGATATTGCGAACTGTATCCGGCTGATCGACCGCAGGTGGAACGATTTGTTCCAAGATCTGCTGCCGCAGAACTGCCGTACATGGGCTAAGGAGCTGATGGGTGTCCGCAACATTGTCGCCCATATCGGACAGCTGGATCTGGAGCAGCCGATGGCGGAGCGTGCGCTGGATACGATGGCGCTTCTTTGCAAAGAAATCGATCCGGATGGTGCAGAAGAAATTCGGAATATTTACAAGGAGGCTCGGGCAAGAGCAAAAGACGGCGCAGCAGAGGAGATACCATTTGCCGGGTTGGCACAGCCGGCATCTGATTCTGCTCGCGGCGAGCTTATGGAGGGGAGCCTTCTGAAGCTGGTGGGGACTGAGCTGGTGCAGAAGACAACGCTCACCAGAAAAGTTACCTATGGCGGTAAAACCGTGGTATACCCGGTTTACCGTGTCCGCTTGAATGCGCTGTATTACAACGAACAGAACGACCGTATTGCAACGTGGATCACGCGCTATGAGGCAGAGAACGGCGAAGATGCACTAAGTGGCCTTAACAGGGACATCTACAACCGGATCATTGAAAATTTCATCGTGGAGAGCAATCCGGAAGCGATCAATAAAACCCAGAAGAACATTGCGCTCATCGGACAGCGGGAGCCGGGCGTTACCCTTGCGGATGGCCGCATCGTTGATGGCAACCGACGTTATACCTGCTTGAGAAGGATCCAGCGCGAAGATCCGGCGCCGGTCTATTTTGAAACGGTCATCATGGATATGGATATCCGAGAAGACCGGAAGCAGATCAAGCTTTTGGAGCTGGCAATTCAGCACGGCGAGGAAAAGAAGGTCGATTATGACTTGATCGATTATGCAGTAGGCACCTACCGTGACATTGTGCAGAGCGGCCTCCTTACGATAGAGGAGTATGCTTCCAGCACGAACGAGCCTGTGTCCGAGGTTAAGAAACGCATTGAAGTGGCGGGCATAGTCAGTGAGTTCCTGCACCATATAAAGCTGCCGGAGCAGTACCACGTTGCAAGGGAATTTCAGGTATACAGCCTGTTTCAGGAGATGATGGCTCCACTTCGGCAGTTGGATAACGACGGAAAGCGGCAGCTCAAGACCATCGCCTTCAATAATGCCATGATGCACGCGATGAAGGACCAAAGAAAGTTCATCCGCGATATCAAGGGGCTGGTCAAAAACGGAGCATATCCTTCTTACTTTGAAGAGCAGCAGAAATACGACAAGACCATTCGGGAGGCGTATGCGGCAGTCGAGGTTCGCGGCAAGGGAGATGTGGACAGATTCGCCGAGGCACATACCGATATCACCGAAAAGCTGCAAATGTCCATGGAGCGTGCGCTGCTGCGATCCAGAACACAGCAGCTGAAAGCAAAACCGTCCGAGAATGTCTCCAAGAGCATAGACCTGATGATGGATGTGGATCCCCGACAGTTCGAACGAATGAATGTGGAGGAAAAAGAAGTTTTGAAGGGCGAGCTGGAGGAGCTGGCGAAGATCGTGGATGGCTTCAGAAAGCTTATATAAGCGGATGGGACGGAAATGGACAAAAAAGAGTTATCGATTGATTTGGTGGGGTTGTCCGCAAGGGCGGGGAATGCGCTTCACAGAGCTGGAATACATACCGTCGGCGATATGCTTAAGGTTTCGGAGGAATCGCTGACGGGGATCCGGAACCTTGGAGAAAAATCCATCAAAGAGATATTGGCAAAGATCGAGGAATGCAATAAACCGGATTGGCCCCCAAGATCTGCTGAGGAGACCGGGGAGACGTCGAAGGATTTTGACGCATGGATCAACGAAGATGCGGGAAAAGAGTTCGTCCTTTCCTGGCTGCGGGAAGTGAAGATCGACGTTCTGGAGCTGCTCCCTGCCAGAGCGTATAATGTGCTTGCGTTTTACGGTTACGAGTACATGGCGCAGATCGCATTTCTGACAGAGGAAGAATTGACGCAGATCCCGCACATGGATGCAGCATCTGCCGGAGAAATTGTAAAGCTTTGCCGCCACTATCTGCGGGATAACCACGCGGCCATACTTTCGGCATATACAGAGGCCGCGGCAGCACCTAAAAAGGAGCCGGCTATTACAATTTTCGATATGCGCAGCATGCCGGAGTATCACGACGCCATTCTGACCTTCGCAAGATCGAATGATAAGGATATACGTCAGATCGGCCTCGGAACCAGGGCGGTCAATCGAATGCTGCGTCAAGGCAAGAACAGGCTAAGCGACATCATCTTTATGACGCGGGCTGAGCTACAGGAAATCCCTGCAATGGGCGCCAGCTCTGTGGAAGATGTTATGTCAAAGATCAATGACTATCTTTCGGAGCATGAGGCGCGGCTTATGGCGGTATGCAGCGGGGACGAGTCCGCTCTCATAGACGATGCCGCGATCCGCGATATGATCTTAAAAACCTATCAGCCCCTTGGCTTCAACGGACTCAGCCTGGACGAGATGATACAGCGCCTGCACCTGCCGGAATCCGTTGGCCGGGAGCGGCTGAAGAAGAACATTGGCAGCCTGCTGGCGTCGAACGAGCTTGAATATGTAGATTTCCGCTGTTACAGAGTGTACGACTCGTTTGCTGCATATCTGGCGATATGTGATGCGATCAACGACCGCAGCAGGGACATCATCCGGAAAAGACTGGAGGGCATCACGCTGGAGGGCATTGCCGCAGACTATGACCTGACCAGAGAACGTGTGCGGCAGATTATAAAAAGGGACGTGCAGAAGGTTCGCGACTGGTATACCAAGAAGACCGGCAAGACGTGGTTCGATGAGGATTACTTCCGGTATTTCTATGAAACGTATGACTTCGAAAAGAAGGATGGTATCGAGTGGTTCGGTATGTCCGTCGACATTTGCGGCTATCTGGATATGATGGACGTGAAGCGCGGAAGAAAGAGCTTGCAGTCGGCTTTAGAGGATCGTCACAATCTGGATGCGGGGCTGCGGCTGAAGATCAAAAACTATCTCAACCGGAACAAGCTTTTCGTAGATGGCATCTGGGTCGAAAAACGCCGCGCCGATCTCGAGGAATTGGTTGTCCGCAAGTTCTGCACCGAGGACGTTTCCTTTAGCGACTTCGCGCAGCTATACAACGATTTTCTGCGGCGGGAGGATATTGCATACGACGAGGATATTTACTATACAGAGGCGATTTGCCGTACCAGGAAAAACTACCTGTCCGATGCCAGATATCTGCTCTGGAAGCAAAGCGAGCAAATAAGATATTACGATATTGCGGGCCGCGATTTTACGGAACTGTTGGATACACTAAATCTGGAGGCCTATGAAAATATTGAGATTTCTACGCTGAAATTTATGGAAGACTATCCCGATATCATGGCAAAGTACGATATCAGGGATCAGTACGAGCTGCATAACCTTCTGCGGAAGATCGTGCCGGAGGGAAGCTACCACGATTTCCGCTGCGGCAGGATGCCGGAAATCAAGTTTGGCACCTTTGACCGCGATGCGGCGATCCTCGACATACTGGCAGACAATGCGCCGATCAGTTTGCAGGCGCTCTGTGACCTGATCCACGCGGAGTATGGCTATGATCCGGCCGTTATCCGGGGTACATATCTGCAACCCTTTGACGCGTATTACCATCAGGGAATGTACGTAATAGACCACAAGGTTATGCCGATAGAGCGCAGGAACGCGCTGAAAGCTGCTTTGACAGAGGACTTCTATTACATTGATGAGGTTAGAAGGATATATCGCGGCCTGTTTCCTGATGCTGACCTGGAGGAGATCAATTCTTACAACTTGAAAACGATGGGACTTCTTGTCCTGTCCAAGTATGTGGTTCAAAATCATCCGTCCCTTGATGCTTTCTGCGAGAGTATTCTGACCAGAGACGACATTTTTGACCTGACACCGTATAAAAAACGCTTTGTTTACCTACAGGCTTTCTCGCAAAAATTGATGGAGCTGAAAAGAAATCTCCGTATCATTGAATTTGAACCGAATCAGATCATCAACTTTCGGAAAATTGAGCGGGGCGGCGTGACCAGAGAAATGATCCAGGACTTCTGCGATGCCGTTTATGAATTCGTAGAAGATGGCGCATACTTCAGCGTACAGTCCATCCGACAGAGCGGCTTTGAATCCGAATTGTTCGCTCTCGGGTTTTCGGATTGGTTTTACGCAAATCTCCTGATTTCCGATGATCGATTCTCTTTTGGTACGATGTTTGGGAATATTATCCTATACAAAGGGACTGAGAGCATTACCATCAAATCCTTTGAAATGGATCGGATCAAGGAATACGGCAGCATCGATACGTATGACCTTGTGGCGGAGCTGACAGATCGGTTTGGCTGCAAGATCCCGGATCGGCTGGATGTGCTTTACAAAGTCCAAGGCACTGAGATCTATTACGATAAGATACTGGATCGGCTTTACGCCAGCGCCGACATCTATTATCGGGAGTTAGATGAAACGGAGGCTTTCTGATATGACGCAGGAGCAAAAAGAGAATCTCTTGAGGGAGATCCAAAAGCTTCATGAGAGGCAAACGCTTGCCGGCACGGTGAAGCCCGACTATTTTGAGCCGGGGATGATGGAGTATCTGGCGCAGTCAGCCGGCAGCTATGATGCGGCGGCCGGCAGGAACAAAACAGCCTGTTTGGCATACCGACTCCGCTTAGAAATCGGCTCCACAAAACTCACGCTCGCCCGGTCAAACACCAGGCTGCCTTCATCATACAACGGCGCGATCGAGGAGAAGGCGCTGGCTCTTCATGCCCGCATCCCTCAGCTTGGTGTTGTGAACTGGGACATGACCGTCAACTCAGGCGGAGAGATAGTTCTCATCGAAGCAAACACCCGCAGCGGCTCTATTGATATGGCGCAGTCTGTATTTGGCCGCGGGATATTCGGGGATGACACGGACGCGATACTCGAATACCTGCGCGATATGCGCAAGCTTTATCCGTTCAACTACCGGTAAGCAGAAATTATTTCCGGTAATCCCGAAAATATTTTTGCATTTAACAATTCTGAAACAATTCTGCGGTTTAATACGAAACATCTTTCGGGTATATTAATAACTGCAAGTAACAGTTTTTCATCT
>OQWM01001241.1_pt1 | contig 17543 bp, 8 predicted proteins | sample 1691531 | NCBI WGS metagenome assembly OQWM01 (sample SAMN03418257, study PRJEB22391) | human gut metagenome | biome: human-gut; feature: organic feature; material: feces | host: Homo sapiens | place: Tanzania | collected 2013-01
TTCCATATATACAAAAACGGTCGGGTGACAATGATCTGCATTTTGCAAACTGTCGCCCGACTTCAATTTTCAATTTTTAACTTTCAATTTTCCATACGCTCGGGCAATTTAACTCTCGCACTTGTAAAACTAACTTCTCGAACGGGAAACGGAGGCTTGCCGTATTATCTGTCTTTCAAATCAACATATTCCTTGTTTTCGGAAATGCTCATATATGCAGGACGGATAATCTTACCGCAGTTGATAAGCTCCTCAAGTCTGTGTGCACTCCAACCCGTAATACGAGCTGTTGCAAAAAGCGGAGTATAAAGCTCACACGGAATATCAAGAAGGCTGTAAAGAAGTCCGCTGTAAAAATCGACATTTGCGGCAACGCCCTTGTAGATTTTACGCTTTCTGCCGATAACCTTCGGAGCCAGTCTTTCAACTCTCTCATAAAGATCAAATTCATCATTGTGACCTTCGGCAAACGCAAGCTTTTTAACAGCACCGTGAAGAATCTGCTGACGGGGGTCGGAAATTGTATAAACTGCGTGTCCCATACCGTAGATAAGACCTTTTTTATCAAAAACCTGCTTGTCAAGGAGCTTCTCAAGATAATCTTCAAGAGCGTCCTCGTCTTCCCAGTCCTTAACATGCTTTTTGAGATCCTCAAACATATAGTAAACCTTAACATTTGCACCGCCGTGCTTAGGACCTTTGAGCGATGCAAGTGCCGCAGCTACTGCCGAGTATGTATCAGTACCCGAAGATGTTACAACATGTGTTGTAAATGTTGAGTTGTTACCGCCGCCGTGTTCCATATGGAGAATGAGCGCCATATCAAGAACCTTTGCCTCAAGCGGAGTATAGTGTCTGTCGGGACGAAGAAGCGACAGAATAACCTCGGCTGTTGACATCGTAGGCTCTGCACGGTGAATATAAAGGCTGTTATCACGCTGATAGTGATTATATGCGTGATAGCCGTAAACCGACAAAAGAGGGAATACGGAGATAAGCTGTATGCACTGTCTTAAAACATTGTCGATTGATGTATCGTTAGCGTTCTTATCATAGCAGAAAAGTGTGAGAACACTTCTTGCTATTGAGTTCATCATATCGTTACTTGTGGCCTTGAGGATAACATCACGAACAAAGTGCTGAGGAAGGGTTCTGTACTGAACAAGAAGCTTCTTAAAATCTTTAAGCTGTTCTTCGTTAGGCATATCACCAAAGAGAAGAAGATATGTAACCTCTTCAAAACCAAAACGGTCATCCTCAAGAATACCGTCAACGATATCCTTTACATTATAGCCCCTGTAACGAAGTTCACCCTCGCAAGGAACAAGCTTTCCGTCAACAAGCTTATTCTGTGTGATTGTAGAAATATCTGTAAGACCTGTGAGAACACCCTTACCGTCAAGGTCACGCAGACCTCTTTTTACATTGTACTTACTGTATAAATCTGTATCAATAACGGAGTTATGCGTCATTTTCTGAGCCAGCGCATGAATCTGCGGTGTAACATCCGAATACTCGTTGTTTGTCATAAAAAACACTCCCTTTTAAAATTCACAATAAATTGAAACTATATTTTATATATTATAGCACATTTTTAAAAAAAAGAAAAGGTACAATTCTTGCAGAAGTGTCATAACGATTTTTAACCTTATATGTAGAATTTGCATAACTTTCTGTCTTTTAATTCATCATTATGCAATTTTCGGGATGTTTATTTATAAATGAAGTATAATTTTGACGGATATAAATCTGCAATCCGTCATTTGAGGGTTTAGGGCAGAAAAATACGGAGCAGGAAAAACCTGCTCCGTAAAAAATAACATTATTTTATTACTTGAGATATGCGCCGTTAGTGCCGATCTGACCGTCAATTCCGGTGAAACCGTCTGCACAGCAAACATAAACTCTCATATTAGCCTTACCAACAGAAGATACTGTAAGTGTGCCGTCTGTAACATACTTAACATCGCCTGTAACTGCATCAATGTACTTACCGTTAGGAAGGTTCTTGAATGTAGCACCGCCTGAGATAGTTACACAAGCAAGGCTGTCTGTAGCGCCCTGTGTGTAACGGCGAACGAATGCCATATTACCGTCAACATAAGTCTTGCTTCTTGTATACTGACCCTTCTGAAGTGCAGGAACTGCTCTTCTGATTCGGTTGAGCTGCTGAATATGAACAGCGAGAGGTGCTTCAAGTGTGCTTGCAACAGCACCGCTTGCATTAGAATATGTACCAAAGTCTGTTGCTGTTACGTCGCCCTCGAGGTAGTCACCGAAGTATGCACGACCTGTTGTTGAAAGAGGTGCGTTAGGACCTACGTCCATAGGAACACCCTTCTGGAACTCAAGCTCAGAACCGTAGTAAAGACATGGAATACCACGGAAAGTAAAGAGTACATCAAGGTTCTCAGCCCATGCCTGTGTACCGCCGTCGTAACGGCTGTCCATATCAGGACCGTAGTCGTGAGAATCAACATATGTTACATTCCATGATGAGTCATTGTAGTACGGATCTTCTTCACAAGCACGGGTAAATGCGTTGCTTGCATTTGAGAAGTTCCAATGCATCGGGAAGTCGATTACGCTTGTGCCGTTTGCCTTGCTGTAATCAGGTGTGTGATATTTAAGACCGTCAAGATAAACATTATCAGATGTGGGCTGATTTGCTGTACTTGCGTTGCTGTCATAGTGCTTAAGTGTAAGATTAATGTTTGCAGCCTGATCATTTGTAAATGAATCGATGTACTGGCTGTCTGATTCAGCCCATGTATAGAACGGAGCTGAAATTGCAGGAATGTTGTGGTTCCAGAATTCACTTACACGAGTACAAACCTCACCAAAGATGAAGAAGTTTTTACCGCCTGTCTTGAGCCATGACGGGAAGTAATACTGGTTAAGTGTAAGTCTTGAAACGTGCTTTTCAGTATCAAGTCTGAAAGCGTCAACGCCCATGTTGATATAGTTGTTATAAACGTCGTTAAGGTAATTAGCAACTGTAGGATTCTCTGTGTTGATATCAACGCAGTCACCGGCAATCTGACCTGTCTGTACAGTCGGGCTTTCCCAGCTGAGGTCTTTGAAGTGGTGATAGTAGTTTTCCGTGTCGTGATTACCGGAGTCAAGCTCCTTAGTATCCTTCATGATATTAAGTCTTGCAGCATACTGATACTTAGGTTCAAGGTCATTATAGTTCGGGAATGTTTTATCAAAGTCGCTTCCCTCAATAACCTTCATGCAATCTACAGAAGCAAGATCCTGAATTGAGTTGTACTCCTTTTTAAACATAGGAGCAAGTGTTGCCTCACCAAAGTTACCTGAATGGTTGACAACGATATCCTGAACAATCTTGATGCCTTTTTCATGAGCGGCATCAATAAGATCCTGATATGTAGCACCGTCACTCTCATAACGAACATCAACTGTTGAGAAGTCCATTGCATGGTAGCCGTGGTAATCGTAGCCTGACGCATTTGTTACAACAGGAGTAATCCAGATTGCGCTGAATCCGAGAGCCTTGATGTAGTCAAGCTTGTCAATAAGACCTTTGAAGTCACCACGCCATGCGGGATCGCTATCGGGGTTGTTTGCCTGTGAGTCGTCCCAGCAATGAACATCGTTACCTGTGTCGCCGTCATAGAAACGGGTTGTGATTACAAAATAAATTGTGTCTTCACGCATGTCAACACGGTCAAATTCCTGCATATTTTCAGGATTTTTGCTTGACCATCTCTTATTTTTGTACCACCACTCGCCTGTGTTTCTTGTGAGTTCCGCAGACTGCTTTCCGTTTGTAACAAACATCATATTGATTTTTGTTACATCGTTGAAAGTGTACTTGTAGTAGTTGTTTCCCTCGGAAGTCATCTTAACACCGGGGTACTCCGTGCTGATGTTTTTCGGAAGACTGTTCCAATAATAAATTGTGGGCGTGCCTTCCTCACAGTAGTAGTGTACTGTGATTGTGCTTGATGCCGAAGTGTCGTTATCGTCATCTGTATTAGCCGCACTTACGGACATAACAGATACCGTGCAAATTACGCAAATCGACAAAATCAAAGCAAGCAATTTTTTGATTTTTGCCATAGATTTTCCTCCTTTTGTTATACTTTGTACAACATAACATACAATTATATTATAATTTAGACAGCCTCATATATTTTTCTTTTAAAGAATTATTACAACTTTGATGCCGCCAAAGATTAAGCCCTCAATTTGGCTATTATATACAAAAAGGAGCGACAGATTCTTTTTTTCAACTCTTTTAAAGGGTTAAGTCAAATCTGACGCTCCGTTAAATTATATTTTATATTTTCAAGCTTATATTAGGTTCAAACTTTGTGCGACTATTGCTTTAAAACGAATTTATCAAGTGTGTTCGCAATACCGTCGTTATCGTTTGACTCGCAGATATAATCGGCAATCTTCTTTACATCGGTTTCGGCATTACCCATTGCAACGCCGAGGCCTGCATAACCTATCATTGTTATATCGTTGTAGTTGTCGCCGAAAGCGGCAAGCTCTTCCCTTTTAATCTTGAGTTTATCAAGCAAAAGCGGAAGCATTGAGCCTTTTGTAACACCAAACGGCATAATCTCAAGAAAATAAGGTGCGCTTTTATATACATCGAGCAAGCCGTCATAACGGTCTGCAAGAATTTTCTGATACTTATCAAGCTCATCGGGTTCGCCTGCAAGAAGAATTTTGTTGATATCAAATCTTACAGATGAGATAAAATCGTCAACAACAACCATTTCTGCTTTGATAATATCCCTTTCAACATAGGTATAGTCATTAACCTTATTATCCGAGATGATTCGCCTGTCATCGTATGTGTTGATTGTAATGTTTGAATCCTTCAAAACATTCACGATGTCTGGAAGATATTCAAGCGGAAACAGCTTGCTCACCATAGTTTCGCCTGTTTCGCAATTGATAATCCTGCCGCCGTTGAACGCCATAATAAAACCGCCGAAACGGTCAAGCATAAGGTCTTTTGCTATCGGCATAATTCCTACGGGATGTCTGCCTGACGCAAGAATAATTTTCTTGCCCTGCTTCTGCGCCTCCATAAGAGCATATCTTGTACGGGGAGTAATCTCCTTTTGGGAGTTTGTCAGCGTACCGTCAATGTCAAGCGCTATTAATTTGTAATCCATGAAACCACCCTTAACATATCAATTTCTAAACACAATCAGTATGTTACAGTCAAATTTGACCGTATAAAATATACCACAAATCGCCCAAAAATGCAACTACAAAGCCGATTTTAGCCCATATAAAAGCTATTTTCACCATTTTTCCGCTTTGTCTTTTTTGCCAACAAAAAACGGACGAAAAGAGAATTTTCCTTTCGTCCGAAATTAAATATATTCAGCTTTTATTATTCTTCCGATTTTGTATCGTTGTCGGATTCAGCCTTTTGTTGCAATTTTTCCTTCTGCAAACGTTCAATGATTTCGTTGATGTCGCCGTCCTTCGGTGATTTGTCATGTCCCGTAAGTATTCGTATTATAACGATAAGCTCGTCAATGAATATCAACAGCAGCGCCGCAATAAAAATCAGCAGTCCCCACGGTGAGAAGAAAAGGTTGTACAATGTGTCAATGAATCCGAGCTTGCACACCATAATATAAAGCACATCTTCGGTTGAAATTTCAGGGTCGGGAGCATCGTTTGCAATGCCCTTTGTCTGTAGCTTATATGTGCCGTCAGCTGTTTTATACGGTGCAACTACAACCTTATGAGTCACGAGAAGTCCCTCGGTCTGCCCACTGCCGCGATAGGTGATAATATCGCCAACCTTGAGGGTGGTCGGATTGTCAACGCTCTTTCCGAGAATAACATCGCCGATCATAAGCTCGGGCTGCATACTGCCCGTTGAAACTCGAAGCACGGAATATCCGAAAAGCGAAGGTGTTTTTCCGTTCACCTTTGAACCCATAAACACAATTACGGTCAGCACAAGTATTGCAAGCACTCCCCAGCAAATTATATTTTTAATTATCCGCAGGGTTTTGCGAAGCTTTGATTCATGCCTTTTCCTTATTCTATTTTTTGATTTGGGGTGTTCGGTTGTTACAGATGTCACTTCAACCGCATTTTCAAAATCGTTATTTTTATCCATAAATTCCTCCACGGCAAGTTGCCGTTCCCGGTTCGTGTCAGTAGGGGCGGTCATTGGCCGCCCGCCTTGATGAAATTATTTGTTTATCCACATAGCTTTTGATATGCTAAAAGTAGTGTATAATATGTTCATACACATATGTTTTGATATAGCATAAATCATGCATCCAAATTTGCACGAAATTGCGTGCAATCGTGTGCAATGCACACGAACCGGAGACCTGACACAAACTATTTGTTTATTAACACATTATTTTATATAACAAAAATGCGTATATGTTCGTCAAAACGGGCGGATTTTATTCTCTGCTACCGATTATAAATTATAATAAAAAAGGGCTGTAAAAACAACCCTTTTGTAAATTTAAAAATCTAAAATTTTAAAGCGAAATGTAAACATCTTCAAGCGAGTATGTTATTGTTGATGACGATTCATTCTTGATGTACCAATACACCTTTGAAACCGTAGGTCCGTCAGTAGCTGTCGGCTTGATTTCAAGGTTTGTCACAATAGGTGTGTCTATTGAATCTGTGCTTGCAGGTGTAACACTGATTTCCGTGGTTACGGAATAGGTATCTTCATATGCACCGCCCTTAATTGTGGTTGTGAGCTTTGCAGTACCCTCAGCCACAGGAGTAATTACACCGTTTGCACCGACTTTAAACACGCTGTTTGATGATGACGAATAGCTTATACTGCTACCTACATAATCTGTTCCTGCAACAAGGCCTGCGTTGAATGTTGAGCCAAGCGGAATGTTAATACTGTTGTAACAATTGATAAAGTTAGCACAGTCAGTTAAAGGCTTACCAAAAGAATATGTATCACAGTTATGGTTATTGTTATATCCTGTTCCAGCCCTCAAAGTAAACTTATAGCAGTTATCAACAGCCAAATTCGGACAATAAGCTTTCAACAGCATGTACGGTGTAGCATTAGCACCGGTATTGTCATTGTTGGCATAAAATTGCACAACTTTTGCGGTTACAGGTACATCAACATACAACACCCGTGTGCTCTGACCGCTGATCGGTGTCATAACAATAGGATCGCCCTGCCACTTTGGGGTTGTGACATCACCTGTTCCGTAACGGATTCTGATTGTTGTAGCGGAATCTTTCCAAGATAATACATTGTTTGTATCAAAATAAAATCTGTATTTTCCGTGCGAAGTTTTCGTATATGTACTGCCACTACCGACAATATCATTATAAGACCTATATGTCTTGAGCGGTTTGTTGACGCCGACATAAAGTCCAGACGCAGATGCCGTACTGCTTGTTTTCAGATTTTTTATAAAAAGTGAAACATTCTGTTCGGCATTGCCCGAGTTAGAAATTTCGGTACAAAAATATCTTCTCCTACCTGCCTGCAGAGAACCTCCGAAATTAGTAACTGCATTCTCACCGAAAGTAGAGCCGTCATCACTTGACTCAACAGTTTTGATGCTGATGTTTTGACCGTTGCTGATTTTGTACTGACCGCTCCACCTGAGAGAGTCGCCCGATTCGGTTCGAGGACGGCTGAACCATGAAAAAGTCGTGGTCACACCGCAAAGCAGACAAAGTACAAGTCCGAGTGCGATTACAATTGCAAATTTTGATTTCTTCATGGTTTCACCTCCGTTGATTTAACCTTTAATTTTACTTTGTTGTCCAAGAACCACCGCAGTTATCCCAACCGTTGTTTTCAGTTCCCTGAACAAAACAGTTTGTTCCGTCTGTCGGAATGGCAATACCTTCTACATTACCTCCATGAGTACCCGGAGTACGGTTCCATTCATTATCCCAACTATTCTCGGTTGTACTGCCGTTCATTCGGCTAAATATAATCCTGTCATATTTGCCCGATGCATCCATAGTAAATGTATAGCAATTATGAGATGCATCTTCTGTCATACTGTACCACTTTCCGTCGCCGGTTGACTTTTCATATACATAGGCAGCAAAACGCTCATTTTTATTGGTTGTCCAGTTAGTGTTCGGTACAAAGTACATTACCTTTGTTGAACTCTTAACAAACTTTGCATAATAATGCACCGAAGAATTTACTGAAATACTGAGTTCGGCATTATCTGCAACCTTATTTATGCAGTCGCTGTCGGAATACCAGCCGGCAAACTGATAACCTTCATTGCAAACAGCTGTTGCCTTAACGGTTGTCGGGTCGGAATATGTATTTGTTACGGCACTTGTGTGCACAACACCGCCAACGCTGACTTTACCGCCTGTAAAACCGTTTGTTTCCTTAGAGCCTGCTGAATCATAACTTACGGCATCAAGAGCAACAGTAAATGTATCAAACGGGTATTTTACCCACGTACCTATCGCTTTTCCGTCATTCTGTTTACCTGTAATCTTAAAGCAATCGGTATTGGCTGACTGAGCCGGTATTGTTAAGTCCGCTGTCTGGGTTTCAGAGTTTCCCCACTTGTTATCTGTAGTGTTTGGTTTCATCTTTACAAAAATAATATTCGACCACGACGTAGCTTCTGCTGTCAATTCGACTCTGTAAACATCGCCGTCCTCCTGAGACAGATCAATCCATATTGGATCTTTACCATCTGTCCAAACATATGCCGCATAACGGGCATTTGATGTTTTCCAATCATCCGAAACTTGGAGATATACAACACGCTTTTGTTCAACTTCAAATTTAGCATAAACAGTTGTTTTAGCCTTGATAACCGTTGTCAAAGGATTGTTTTTGTAATCGCCTGTATACGGTTGTGTACAGCCAAGGTCTGTGTACCAACCGCTGAACGAATAACCCGACTTTGGAGTAGCTGTCAGTGCAACACTCTCGCCCCACTTTGCAACAGTAGAAACTGTGCTTGCGGCTGTTGTGTCGCCTGCCTGAACAGTACCGCCTGCATTGCTGACTGCTCCGTTAAGTACGGCTGAAGCCTTTACCTCAAATTCTTTAAGCTTGAACCTTGCATGTAAAGTAAAGTCAGCTTTGATGTTTTCACAAACATAAGTTGCCTCGTTGCTGACGGGAGTATCGCTTGAATCGTTATACCAACCGTCAAAGTCATAACCCTCGGCAGGGTTTGCAACAAATGTTGCACTTCCGTCATAATCAACCGAAACTGTAACTGCAGTTGACGGTCCAACTTCTTCAGGTGCGGTAAACTTTACCGTACCTACTGAATCACCGTCAACAACTGCGTTGACTGAAAATGACTGCAGCTTAAACAATGCGTAGTATTCGCAATCGGCATCGACATTTGTAAGAACAAACTGTTGTTCTGATGCTACAGAGTTTGTACATTCCCTGTCAGAATACCAACCCATAAACTTATAATTGGGCTTTGTATTTGCAACAAGAGTTACGCTATCACCGTTGGTAACCACCGCAGTTGATGTTGCACCTTCCTGCGAATCGCCTGCCTTAACAGTACCTGCTGTATCGACAATATTTCCGCCGAACACAGCATTAGCGGTAACTTTGCGAGACGATACATCCGAAAACTTTGCATACAGAGTCAAATCCTTCTTTATTGCCACAGTTTCCACTGTCTTATCTGTGTACTGACAATTGTTAAGAATCTTGCTGTCTGCCTTTATACTGCATTGCGGATCGGTAAACCAACCCTTAAACTCATAGTTGGCTTTTTCTTTAGCCGTGAGTGTGGCAAGCGTACCCCACTCAACAGTTGTCTCTATATTTGCGACAGGGGTATCAGTTCCAAGCTGAACCGTACCGCCCGCTCCGTCGATTTTTCCCTCTGTTACTGAATAAACTTTGAGATTAAGATTGATAATCTTGAATTTTGCATACAGAGTATAGTCAGCCTTTATGCTGCTTACTTTGTACGGAGTCGTTTTGCTGACAAGTGTCTGACAGTTTTCGTCCGAATACCAGCCGACAAACTCATAACCCTCGCCTGCATTCGCAACAAAAGTTGCAGAACCGTTGTAGTTTACCTTGACGGTAACGCTTGTATTAGAAGCCACGGATGACGGTGAAGAAAACTGTACTGTGCTGTTTTTCTTATCATTCGGATGATTTGCAACCGCAGTTACCGAGAACTGCTTAATCATAAATTTGGCATAATACAAATGATTTGCCTGAATATTCTCAATTGAAAGCGTAAGATCCTGACTTTCCAGTTTTGTGCATTTCTCGTCAGAATACCAACCCTTGAAGTCATAGCCCTCTTTTGGAGTGGCTGTGATTGATGTGTCTTGCCCCTCAAGGTACGAACCGGCAGTGTATGCGCCAGCTTCGCCGCCTGAAATTTTAACAGTGCCACCTGTGCTGTTTGCAACAGCTCCGTCCGAAACAGCTTTTGCCTCAACTTTATACTGTCTTTGGAATTTCGCATAAAACTTATGCTCGGCTGATGTATCATTTGCTGGGTAAGCACCGTTGCTGAGAGTAACGGGAGCTTTAAATTCGGGGTCAGAGTACCAGCCGATAAATCTGTATTTGTTGCTGTCGGTCGGTGTCGCATAAAGAGTGACGGTTGTACCCTTTGTAACCTTAACTCTTGTTGCGCCGTCCATACCGCCTGTTACGCTTACTGTGCCCATTGGCGCATTATTATCCTTTTCATCCTTACATGTAGAATAAACGGAAACAATAGCCGGAGGTGCCCAGTAGCCTGTGTTTTGTGAAGTAATAACATAGTTCACCGAAGAATTTCTGTTCGGTGCGCTTACGCTGTAATCTTTGCCGTGGTAAGTAAATTTGAATGTAATCGAACGTGCTGCATTGCTGTTAGGATTGGGCAAATATGCAACCCAACCGCTGAGTGACGCATTGTCATTCGGTTCAAAAGTCATTGCTATCGGAGTTGAACTGCCCTGAACATACATATCAACCGCAAGATACTTTCCGTCAACCTGCGTCATCGGCAATGTACTTGAATCTTCACTTGAGAGGAGAATTTTCTGAACCTCTCCCCATGTGCCGTAGCCGTTATTTGACGAATCCTTATATCCGTAGGCTGTGAATGTCTGTGAATCGGCATCAACACCAGCTTGCAGAGTGGTTGTCCATTTTGCAACATAGCTGTTCTGCGGATTCGATGTTACGGTTGATTCGCAACTGTAGAAGGTAACTGCTGCGTTAGGATTATCTGTATAGTCTGAACCGAGCTTAATAAAATAGTTACCGCTCGAATCCTTTGAAAGCTTTTCATACTCGCTTTTGCCGGCCTGGTTAATCCAGATTGCACGATTGTTTTTGGTAGCCCAACCCGCACCGAGTGACGGATCGCCCGTTGTTTTATCGTAAAAAGTCAATTCTCCCGCCTGGGGACTCTGAGTGATAAGCTTGAAGTTGTCAATTGTAACAGTCTGTCCGGCATACTTTGTCTTTCTGCTGTCATCCTGTAACCACACACGCATTGTAACCTTATGCGGTTTTGAATCTGCCGGAACGGTAAAAAGAGGACTTTCTGCTGTTGAACCCGTGTATGAACCGAAAGATTTTACATTTTCCTGTTTTGTAGTATTCAGGTTTGTACCGGAAACAACCTCTGCCGTGCTGTCGCTCTTACCGCAGACAACCGTATTACTGCCGTCACAAACGAATGAAACACGGAGTTTATCCTCGTCTGCATCAGCATCGTTAACCTTGATTGTTGGAATCTTTTCAAAATAGAATGACGCCTTTGTTCCCTTTGCGGTAACATTGAAAGAAAAATCAATGTAGTTGACATTCTTATCGTTTACAGTAGCTTTTCTGTATGTAGCAGACGGCTCGCCGTTTGCAGTTAAGGTCGGAAAATAAATATCTGTGCCGTTTGCGCTTGTTGCAGAGGCAAGGTGAACATCGCCTGCCTGACGAAAATATTTTGTAAGATCAATTGTCTTTCCGTCATAGCCTTTACCGTAGCCAATGTTAGCGTTGGTAAACACATAGTTATCAATTGTACCGTTGTTCAAATCAAGCTTAATGGTTGAAATTGTTTCCACCCATGCAGAAACCGACACGATAGCGATTGCCAACACTTCAACAAGTGCCACAATGCTTAAAATCATGCTTTTCCTCTTTTCTTTGCCCGACTTTTTGCCGATTGCAAGCTTTTCTTTAAAATAAGCCGCCAAAAGAGCAAATCTCTCTTTCATTGTGACACCTCCTTTTTATATTTTGCATTATTAATGATACGTTGCGGTATCATCGTTGTTTACTTCATAAGAAACATTGAACGGAGTGGAGAATATATATTCATTCTTCGCCGGAATAAGCAGAGTGTGTGTACCGTTCTTGTTCACAAACTTAAATCCGATAACTCGTGAGCCTCTCGGCGCACTGCAGTTATCAAGGGTACATCTTGAACCGTCAGATTCAAACTGCATCAAATGGTCTGATTTTACGCCGTTATAATTATAAACTACGTAAGGTTCATAAGCTCCGCTTGTAAGATAGTTTCTGAGCCACTGTTTACTCTCAGGAATATTGAGATATACACCCGTAATTATTTCAGGATCTTCGGAAGATCCTCCTCCACTTGTCGGAGTTGTGGGTGAAGGTGCTGTTGTTTCAACAGTTGAGCCGCTCGGACTATAATCCCAGTATCCGATACAAGGGGACAGTCTTTGAGCAGTATCAACGGTTACACCATAACCGTTACCTCTCTTGGCAGTGTAAACAAGGCTGCGGTTACCGTTTACAATTCTGCTTTCCTGTAACGGATACAAATCTTCGTTATTAACTATCCAACCTTGTGCCGTAGGGCTCAATTCGCCGTTCACATTTTCCTTGGTGTGCCATGAGTTATAGATTATATTATTCGTTGTACTGAATCTGAAAAAGCTTATGTCTGTTGTTACATCTTTTGGCAACGCAGCTGTCCATGTGTTATATCCGTCTACCTGACCAAGATATTTCATAACGACAGTTTTCTGAGTTGCATCAGTATCTTTATACTGCATGGTAACTATACAGTCATCTGTTTTAATCCACGGAGTATTTTCGCCCTTATCACCTCTTGTTTTATCAATAAAGGTGATAGCCTCCATATCATTGTAGTTACTTTCGAGTTCAACATCAATTGTAACCGATGCGCCTGCATACTTATCATAAACAGACTGATCTTCATACGCACCCTCAAACCACGCTACCAATGTTACATCAAGAGGTTTCTGGCCTAAAAGCGTGAACAAGCTTTCGCCTGAATAGAAATAGAAATCAGAAAATGTCTTGCATGATGAAAGCTTAGTAGCAGGAGAGCCGTCCGTATTCGTTGAGCTTACTGCATTATAATTTTTAGCATGCTCGTCAATAAGAGCACTTGGATCAATTACAGTAGGAGTTTTACTGCTGTCGGTAATAAACGCAAGTCTTAACGGACAAGGATCATAGACCTTCTGATCTACAGGAACGCCTTCACTGTTACGAATAATCTCTGTTGAGCCGTCAAACTTACCGAGAACTGTACCATCTGCCGAAACAATTGTAATATTATAACCTTTGATATAAACATTTGTCATATCTGAATCGGCATTAAGCTTAAAATCCTTATATACATATGTTTTATTCCTGTCGCCTGCAGTTCCTTCACGGAATTTCATGGCAGATGTTGAATCCTTAAAGTTGCCCTCTGACGGGAAGAACATATTCCTTCCGTCAACGCTTGAAGCCTCTTCAAGCTTAAAGTTTTTAACAACAAGGTGATTTGAAAGATCTTCCTGACCGTCATTGACACGGAGTGCTGCACTTGACTCAAGTGAAAACGCCTGAGAATTAATACTTGCCGTATCTTTTACGGTAAACCATGCCACCGTTGTCACAAGCACAAGAGTAAAAACAAGGAACAATGATACATATGAAATTGCGAGCTTTTTTCTGCCGAGAAGTCTGTTATCGGAAAGTGCAAAAAACGAGTTCTGCATTCTTTCTTTCAGTTTCATACTTCATTGCTCCTTTCCTGATTTTTATTTATTGTTGTACATCGCCCTTTGAGAGAACAAGGTTTGCTTTAAACTTTCCGTTTACAAGGGCAAGTCTTGCCTCTGCATCTTCGCCGTCAACCCACATATTACAGGTTACCATTCCTGTATATATGCCGTTTTGAGTTGTATCCTTTTCCAAAGTCATAATTTTTTTCTTTGCACCAAGCTCATATGTGTAATCTCCGTTGGTTGTAAAGCCGTTGCTGTTTGCAACAAAAACCTGGCTGAGTGGTGAACCATCATCAGCGGAAACGAATGTTTTAACCCATTTACCGTTTTTTACATAATAGCCGTGCGAATATGATTCGCCCGAACGCTTGTCTGTGCTTACAGAATACTTTGTTGTATCTGTATTTACATTAAGAAAAATGTTCGGAGCAGGAATCCACAAAAGCTTTGTTTCTTTAGTATTATAATTTGCAACCGAAAACCTTACCGCACCGGTTACGCAATCTCTTGAAATTCCTTTTGAGTCACCGCTTTCACCGAAATCACTCTTATTATCTGCATTTTCACCAGTAAGATTTTTTGCATTCGGACTGATTTTAGATTTACTGTCCAGATAAATATCGAACTTGGATTTTGAACGAACATACAGGTCAAAAGAAAGGTAGTGAACCGAACTGTCGGCAAGATCCCAGTCGTCAACATCAAGAATAGGAGAAGCAACTCCGTTTTCCTGTTTGAGGGGCGGCTTATAAAATGTGTATCCGTCACTCGAAACCTCAGTCATCTTGATATCATCAATAAACGAATAATTTTCGCTGTTCAGTTCAATCGTATTTTTGTACGCTGCGTCATCCGTCGGAGCCGGGTCGCCGTGCTTAACAACAGCAATTTCAATACCGTCAGGCGCATGACACTCAATGTTGATGCCGTCGGCATCTGATGACTGTTTATTAGTGAACCACGCCTGAATGCCATAAAAGGCGGCAAGTGCAACAGTGAACAGAACTATTAAATTTTTAGCAATCATTCTGCCCGTTTTTCTGTTGGGCGCAGTAGAATTTTTCATTTTTGCCCCTTATTCTACACTATAGTAAACGGCAACAAATCCGTCAGCCTTCAATGTTTTGTTATGAACAACAGTTGTTTTTTTGCCTGTTGACTCACGAACAATGTTCTCAAAGTTCATTGCAAACGGTCTGTCAACTCCTGAGAATGTTATCACAAGCGGAAGCCTTCCGGCACTTTTCAGCTTTGAGCACAAATCCGAAAAAGCAACTTCAAGGTCTGCCTGCTTTTTATAGATTTTGTAAACATCTGCACCGTTACGAGAATATCCTGCAAGCATAACACCCTTTTTGCTTCTGCAAATGCAAAGTGATCTTACAGACTTTTGAGCGTCCATAAGCTCGTCTGCGATTGAAAGCTTGCCGAATTTTGCAAGCTCTTCGGCATATTTAGAAACAACGGCAACACTGCCGAATCCGAAGTCACGAACGAACAAATCGCCGACATCCTTAATTGACTTGACTTCTTCCTTTGCAAGGCTGATTTTTTCGCCTGCTTTCTTTTCGGCTTTGCGAATTTCAGCCTGAGCCTCTTTTTTAATCTCGGCAACCTTGGCTTTCATACGCTTTTCGCAAGCCTTTTCTGCCTGTTCAACCTTTTTGTCAACCGATTTGTATGCCTTTTTAAGCTCTGACGCATGAGCGGCGTCATTTGCGGCTGATGATTTAAGGTTGGCTTCCTTAATTTCAACAAGCTCATTCCTGTGAGCCTCTTCCTTATCGGCAAGTTCTTTAAGATGCTTTTGCTCTGTTTCATTTGCCTTTGCCGCAAAATCCGCATTCAGCTTTGCTACATAAGTGTTATGTTCAGCCTCTGCATCGTTGAATTTATGGTTAAGCGATTCAACCTCTGCCAAATGAGCGTCGTTCATCTGCTGTTTTTCTTCAGCAAAATCGGCATTCATTTTATTGACTGTTTCCTTATGCTGAATGCGTTCGGTTTTGAGAGTATCAGTAAGCTTCTCATTTTTGCCAGTCAAATCAGTAATCTTACGAGCGTCCTCTTCAATCTGTGCATGACATTTTTCAAGGTTTTCCGTAAGAGCCGTAATCTTTGCAAGTTGTTCGGCAACCTGAGTTTCAAGTTCATCGATACGAGCTTTCTGCTCAGCGATTACCTCTTCCTGCTCTTTGATTTTTGTCTGTAATCGAGCGTTCTCCTGCACAAGCACGAGAATTCTGTCATTTAATTCTACTATTTTTTTATTGAGTGTGTCAATAGTCTGATTGAGTTCATCAATCGTTTTATTCAACTCTTCAATAGTATCTTTTAACTGCTGATTTTCTTCCTCAAGCTCGGCAATTCTCTTTTCTGCCTCCATCAACTTGAGTTTTGTCTGCTGGAGTTCAGCCTTAACCTCTTCAAGTCGGTCTTCAAGAGCAGAAACCTTACCTCTGAGTGTGAGAATCTGCTGTTCTTTCTGATCGATTATAACCTTTAAATTTTTGATTTCACTTGTAAGGTCAAGAATTTTCTTTTCACGGTCGCGGATTTCACGAAGGCGGATTTCCATTTCCTCTTTACGAACAGCCTCAAGCTGTGCCTTCATAACCGCCTCACGGGTTTTTTGAGGTTTTGCCGCCTCCTCAGCAAGACGGGCGTTTTCTGCGTCGTACTGTTCCTTGAGAATCACACGAAGTCCGGGGTTGGTTGCTATAGACATCATAAAATGCTCAAAGCCCATTGCAAAATAAACATCTTGCTGAACCGTGTCCGTCATCTTACCGTCATAATCCTCGGTAACAACCTCAAAGCCCTTGCGTTTGTAGCTGTCAAGGAAGTTCCACAGTTCAACAGCCTTTTTGAAGTTAGGGTTCTTCTTGAGAAGGTTGGTCTGCGTAAGCGGTGGGTGAACCTCAGGCTCATTTGCGATTTCCTTCATCAACTGAGTGTTCAAAAACTCATTGAGTGTTGTTCTGATTTTTCTGATTCGGTCAAAGTCCGAAAGCTGTGTAACATCAAGAACATCAAGGTCATCGGCAAGAGTTTCATGCGATTCATTTATATAGTTAAGATTAAAATCTACTTTTTTCTCATTAAAATTAATGTGACGAACCATTGAAATATCGTTATAACTGTCGTTCGGCACATCCTTCATCTTTGAATACTTGTCATCAACAAAGTGAAGCGCTTTACGAATGAGCGTCATAAGAACACGGTTTTCGTAAATTGCAAAGCTCTCTTCACGCTCAATTGTGAGAATTTTATTGGGTGTTACCATATCACCCTCAACCTTGGCAATAAAGTTAGTGTGCTGCGAAAGGTGTTTAACCGACTCGGGGCCAATCTTTTTTGCAAGCTCAACTCTAACAACATTGTCAACCTGCTTAATAAAACGGCGCTGTTCGTCAATTGCCTTCCGAATATACGGAAGAGTTTCCTCAATGGCAACAACCCATTCCATGTCTATAACCTTTTCGTTGGTCTTACCGTCGAGTCTGTCCTCGCCCTCGTATGGAGTCTCACGACCACCATTGAAGAAGAATGTTACGTGA
>OQWM01001242.1_pt1 | contig 17539 bp, 15 predicted proteins | sample 1691531 | NCBI WGS metagenome assembly OQWM01 (sample SAMN03418257, study PRJEB22391) | human gut metagenome | biome: human-gut; feature: organic feature; material: feces | host: Homo sapiens | place: Tanzania | collected 2013-01
AGAGAGCTCCAGCACCTTGGCGGCAGTTTTGGGGTCAAGGGCGGCGGTATGCTCGTCCAGCAGCAGGAGCTTGGGCTTTTTCAGGGAGGCCATCAGCAGCGTCAGCGCCTGCCGCTGACCGCCGGAGAGCAGCCCCACCTTGGTGGTCAGCCGATCCTCCAGCCCCAGACCCAGCGGCGCCAGCAGAGCGCGGTATTCCTCCCGCTCAGCGCGGGAAATGCCCCATCTGAAGGTGCGGCGGCTGCCGCGGCGGGCGGCCAGCGCCAGATTTTCCTCGATCCACATATCGCCGGCGGTACCCATCATGGGGTCCTGGAACACACGGCCCAGATCGGCGGCACGGCGGTGCTCCGGCTTGCGGGTGATGTCCTCGCCGTCCAGCAGGATGGAGCCGCTGTCCACGGTGAGCGTACCGGCCACGGCGTTGAGCATGGTGGATTTTCCCGCGCCGTTGCCGCCGATGACGGTGACAAAATCGCCGTCGTGTAGGGTCAGCGACAGGTCATCCAGCGCTGTTTTGGCATTGACCGTGCCGGGGAAGAAGGTTTTGGAGATGTGTTTCAGTTCAAGCATGGACGGCGCCTCCTTTGCGGGCGAGTTTTCCTTTGAGATGGGGAATAGCCAGAAATACAGCCACGATGGCGGCGGACAGGAGCTTCAGGTCGTTGGTGTTCAGACCCAGTTGCAAGACGATCTGCAAAACAAGGTAATAGACGATGGCGCCCAGCGACACCGACAGCATCCGAAGGCCGAAGTTGCGGAACACCTTACCCAACAGGCTCTCACCGATGATGACGGCGGCCAGTCCGATGACAATGGCGCCCCGCCCCATGTTCACGTCCGCCGAGCCCTGATACTGACACAGGAGCGCGCCGGAGAGCGCCACGATGCCGTTGGAGAGGGCAAGACCCACCACCACGTTGCGCTGGGTGTTGATGCCCTGCGCCCGGGCCATGCGTGCGTTGGCGCCGGTGGCGCGGATGCCGCAGCCGATCTCCGTGCCAAAGAACCAGTACAGCACGGCGATGAGCAGGGCGGTGACCAGCAGCAGCAGCGGCATGGGGTTTTCCAGACTCAACTGCCGCACAAAGCGCTGGGACACGATGAGGCCGTACTTGTCCACGCTGACGGCCTGATTGGCCTTGCCGCCCATGACCCGCAGATTCACGGAGTAGAGTGCCAGCTGGGTCAGGATACCGGCCAGAATAGCGGGGATGCCGCAGCGGGTATGGAGCAGACCGGTGATAAAGCCTGCCGCCGCACCGCATAGTGTGGCGATGAGCAGCGCCAGCCACGGGTTTACGCCGCTGCGAATGAGCATTACGCAGGCGGCGCCGCCCAGTGCCAGCGTACCGTCCACCGTCAGGTCGGCCACATCCAGAATACGGTAGGTGATGTACACGCCGATGGCCATCAGACCCCAGATAAGGCCTTGGGTGACGGCACCCGGCAGAGAGTTGAGAAGCGAGGTGAGCAGCATATCGTTTTCCTTCCTTTTCCTTGGCAGGCTTTGCCGCAGAAGGACGATCATGTTCGTTCCCCTGCGGCGAAGCCTGCCTGTATGGGGGAGGGGGCAGGCCCCCTCCCGGTCACAGGGCAGGCGTTCAGCCCTCGATGGCGGTGTAGCCCTCCAGCGGGGTGATGCCGAGCTTTTCGCACATGGCGGCGTTGTACTTGGGGGTGGCGGGGGCGTATTCAATGGGCATGGTGGAGATATCGGCCTCGCCCTTGAGGATCTTGGCGGCCATCTTGCCGGTGGTCACGCCCAGATCGTAGTAGTCGATGGACAGGGTGCATACGCCGCAGCCGGCGCACAGGCTGGCCTCGCCGCACACAGCAGGTACACCGGCGGCGGTCAGGATGTTGGCGATGCTCTCGGTGTTGTTGGCGGCGGTGTTATCCGTGGGGATGTAGATGACGTCACTGGCAGCGGCGGCCTTTTCCGTCACGGCGGCCAGATCGTTGGAGTCGGTGAAGGCAAACTCGGTGCAGGTGATGCCCTTGGCAGTCAGCGCCTTGGTGACCTCATCGATCTGGTAGCGGGAGTTGGGCTCGGCGGAGCAGAACAGCAGCCCCACGTTCTTGGCATCCGGGAACCACTCGGTCACCATGGCGGCCTGCTTCTCCAGATCGGCCAGATCGGAGGTACCGGAGATGTTGCCGCCCACGGTGCCGTTGAAGTCGTCCAGATCCAGCGCCACGCCGTAGGCGGTGACGGCCGTACCCAGAATAGGCACCTCGGAGGTGGCGGAGGCCGCGGCGGTCAGCGCCGGGGTGGCGTTGGCCATGATGAGATCCACATCGGCGGACAGGAAGCCGTTGATGATGGTGGAGCAGTTGTTGCTCTCACCGGAGGCGTTCTGCACATCGATTTTTACATCGTCGCCCAGCGCCTCCTTCAGCGCGTCCACGAAGCCCTGGGTGGCGGCGTCCAAAGCGGGGTGCTGCGCCAGCTGGCACACGCCCACCTGGTAGGTGGCATTCTCGGCGTTGTCGCCGGTGTTGTCGGGGGTATCGGTCTTGCCGCAGGCTGCCATGCTGGCGAGCATGACCAGCGCAAGGAACAGTGTAAACAGCTTTTTCATGGTGTTTCTCCTTTTTCGGTGATACAAAAATTAAAAGCCCTGTTCCGGGAGGAACAGAGCTTTTGCAAACAAATACGTTGCGTCTATGCCCTATGCACTGCCGGAAATTCCTTTTTTGCGCAGCAAAAATAGCCCTCGTAATAGAAGGCGGCATAGACACGGTAGGAGCCCATCAGGGACGCAGAGATGCAGTTGATAGCGTTCAGCTTTGCCATAGCGGACTCCTTTCTGCTGCGTGGCAGCGACTTGATGATTGAGACTTTAGCACTTTTAACGGCAAAAGTAAATGGGCGAAATATATAAAATTAGCGACTAATAACGCCGAAAACTGTCAAAACGAACAATAAAAGCGGCGTTCTCGGCGGCGGACAGCTGTCTGCCGCCGGGAACGCTGTGCTTCAGATGCGAAATACGTCGATGAGGAACACCAGCACCAGCGACTGGAAGCAGATGACGATGGGCAGCACCGCCACCACCGATTCGAACACGCCCACCACCGAGGATACGCCCATGCCCAGAAACAGCAGCACGATCAGCCACGGCAGGCGCTTTTTCATGCTGACGAACACCGACTCGCGGAGATCCTCCTTCGAGGTCAGACCGCCCAGCTTGGCGTAGTCGTCGCCCATGGCATCATCCACCAGCTCCACCAGATCCTGCGCCGTCAGGGCGGCGAGACAGCCGGCGGCATCATCCAGATAGGGAAATACCGCTGTCAGCGCCGGCACATCCATCAGGCGGAGCACCCGTTCCCGCTCGGTCTCCGTTAAAAGGGAGAGGGCCTTCGCCACATCGCGCTCGTGGTAGCGTTTGAGCAGCTTGGAGAGTCCTACGCTGCTTTTTGTGCCGCGGATGGTCGCCGCGATCTCCTGCGTAAAATCGTTTCTTGTGATCTTGTTCATCATGTCTGTGTCCTCCTTTGGCACCAAAAATGGGCGCAAAAATGCACCGCTTCAGAGATAGTTGCCACAGCAAGACGTCTCCGGTGCGGTGCAGAAGAACGCGACAAAACAGAACGTGGTCAGTCCATGTCCATGGATGACCGCATTCGCGTCCTGTATTTCCGCGTACCGCAGCTCCGGCTTCGCCCTCTACTTCCGCAGCTATCCATGAACATTCACCTCCGATAAGTGAAAATTTGAAAAGCCTTCCGGCTCTCCCGCCCGATGATTACAAAGATGTCCCCCCAATGTCAAGGCTGCTTTTTGGCGTTTTTTACCTGTTGACAGCGGGCAAAAACTTTGTATAATGATAATGAACGTTGTTCAGATTGAGGTGCTGTATGAATACGGTGGTCACATCCAAAGAGGAAATACTGAAAGCAAGCCGGGAGCTGATCCGGCAGCAGGGCTGGTCCGCTGTCAGCATCCGCTCCGTGGCGGCGGCCTGCGGCGTGTCGGTGGGGTCGATCTACAACTATTTCGACTCCAAGTCGGCGCTGGTGGGCGCGGCGGTGGAGAGCGTCTGGTGCGAAATATTCCACCGTCCGGAAAATGCCGCCGTGTTTCAGGACACACAGGCCTGCGTCTCATGGATGTACGAGCGGATGGCCTACGGCGGCCGGCAGTACCCCGGCTTCTTCACCCTGCATTCGCTGGGCTTCCTGCGGGAGGAGCGAGCCGACGGCAAGCGGCGTATGCAGCAGACGTGGCAGCACATTCTGGATGGCCTGTGCGCCGTTCTGCGGCACGATGCCAAGGTCAGGGCGGACGCCTTTACCCCGCAGTTTACCGTGGAGCGGTTCGCGGATGTGCTGTTTGCGCAGATGGTGTCCGCACTGCTGCGGCAGGACTACGACCCCACCGCCGTGCTGGAGCTGATCCGCAGAACGCTGTATTAAAATTCCCACTTTACGGTGGGATTTTATATCCCATATATTGAACATGGTTCATTAAAGGAGAGGTATACGATGGTAAAACGAAATACACTGCTGTTGCTGGCGTGCCTTGTGTGGAGCGCGGCGGGCTTCAATATCCTGCGGATCGGCATTCTGGCCTATCCCGACTATCTGAGTGTGTGGAGCTTTCTGCTGTCCGCACTGGTCCTCGCGGTGTTCCAGCGCATGGTGTTCGGCAAGCTGGTGAAAAAGCACACGGCGCGTATCCGCGCCTACGAGGAGGAGCGGCATTTCTTCCTCAAATTCTTTGACGTAAAATCCTTCCTCATCATGGCGGTGATGATGTCCGGCGGCATCTGGCTGCGGTCCAGCGGCCTTGCGCCGGAGCGCTTCATCGCGGTTTTCTATACCGGCCTTGGCGCCTCGCTGCTGCTGGCGGGCGTGCGGTTCGGCTATCACTTCGGCAAAGCGGCCTCCACCGCTTCGGAAAATATTTGAGCCTATACCAAAACCCTCTCCTGCCCGTCGGGGCAGGAGAGGGTTTTCTATATCGAGGCATGACGTCACAGGAAGAATTTCCGGTGCAGGCTGCGGCGCAGCGGCTTGCAGATGGCGATGACCAGCAGCATGGCGCCCAGCACGGTACACACCGCCAGCGGGTAGAACGACCACAGGAACGTGTCATGCAGGTGGAAGGTCACATTCAGCAGCCACTCCAGCAGCACGGCGAAGCCGCCGCTGCCCAGTAAGGCACCGCTGCAGATATACAGGGCGCCGCCGGGCACATACCGCAGCAGCACCACCATCGTGGTGACAAGCACCATGGCTGTACCGGTCACCGGCAGGGCAAAGGTCAGGAACCAGTGTCCGTGGGTGGCAAAGTTGATATAGAACAGATATAGTCCGATGACGATGAAGTCGACCGGCACGAAGATCGCCGGATTGGGCCGTTTGAACCACAGGGGCAGCACCACCGCGACATACAGCACCACAAGACCGCCCACCACATAGCCGGACCACACGATGCCGTTGCCCATCCGCCAGTCGCACAGCACGGAGATCACCGCCGGCAGCACGAACAGCACCGTCAGCACAAAGAGGACGCCGGCGCGGCTGACCTCATCCACCCGCGGACGGTGGTCGGGGGGATAGGGAGGCTCGCCCTGTCCGCAGGGCAGGTTGGGGTGGAACACCGGCGTTCCGCACAGGGGACAGACCTTTTCACTGTCAGCCAGCTCCACGCCGCATTTGATACAGTACATAGTTACGCTCCTTTCCCGCGTCAGCGCTGGTTGCTCTCCACGGTGACGTGGAGCCCCAGCTTTCGCAGCACGCGGTAGAAATGCATTTCCAGCTCCGGCTCCCGGATGCTGCGGATGCAGTTGATATACATGGTGCCGTTCCATGTCACCACGCCGCAGTCGTGGGGCGCGGCGGCCTGTACGCCGATGATGAAGTCCATCCGGCGGACATAGGCCGCCATGGCCTCCGGCAGCTGCACGTTGCCCAGATTGGACAGGCACAGGCAGGATTTCCGCTCGCCCACAGCGTCGAACACCGCCTTCATGGCGATGTTCTTGATGAACAGCGGCATGACCCGCAGCACCGGCGAGCGCTCGCTGGCCACGTTGGCGGCGAACTTGGCCCGCATGGTGCGGCGGTTGTTCTCCAGACCCATCCGGTGGTGTACCTCGTCGCACAGCTCCTTGAAGCTGCACTCGCCCATGCGGGGGTCCAGCTCCGGCGTGATGTAGGACGCGAAATTCCGAAGCGTCCGGCTGGGGAACAGACCCCGCAGGTTTACCGGCACCAGCACCTTCACCGGCTTGCGCCGCCGGGGATCCCGTACCTTCTCCACTTGCAGATCCAGAATGGCCTGCATCATGGCGGCACAGAGCAGCTCCGTCACGGACAGCCCCCGGCTCTTGGCGCAGGCGCGCACCTCCTCGGCGGAGAGCATCATGGTGATGAGGTTTTTGTAGCCGTCCCGCTCCGGCGTTCCGCTGAGATGATAGGCGGTGGACTCCTTGCGGCTGGCCTTCACATCCCCTGCGTAGCGGAGGAAGCTGTCCTCCAGCTCCTCCGGGTCCGGCTCCTCCAGACGGCCCAGCACGCCGTATTCCGCGGGGATGGCCACGCCGTATTTCTGGGTCAGGTACTCCGCCACCAGCGTTTTGAGGAAGATGAGGCCGCCGGTGCCGTCGGTCAGGGCGTGGAAGAACTCCACAGCGATGCGGTCACGGTACACCAGCACCCGGAAGGCGCAGCGCCGTACCTCCTGAAAGGGCGCGTGGGCCAGCGGGCAGCTTTTCTCCTCCTGAATGGGGGGCGGCTGGGGGATCTCCTCCAGATAGTACCAGAACACGCCCCGCCGCAGCCGCACGGCGATGGAGGGGAAACGCCGCACCGTTACATCCAGCGCACTGCGCAGAACGGCGACGTCCACCGTCTCCGTCAGCGTGGCAGATAGCCGGAAGAAGTTGTTCCAGTTGCGGCGCTTGGCGGCGGGGTAGATCTTGGCGGCGTTGTCCAGCCGCATCCACCGGAGGCTCTGGGCGGGGGAGAGGTTCTTGGTGAGGAAGTGGTCGATAGCCTGAAAATCCTCGGCCATGTTCTCCTCCAGACAGTACAGCACATAGGCGTGCCAGCGCTCCGGCGCGATGTGCAGCTTACTGCGGCAGCCGCATTGCAGCAGCTTTTCATGAAGCAGCCGGGCGTCGTCCAGCATGATCTCGTCGCCGCCGGCAAACAGCAGGGACGGCGGCAGACCCGTCAGGTCGCCGAACAGCGGCGAGCATAGCGAATCGGCGGGATCATCGGTGTAGCACTTGGCGTAGAACTCCAGCAGCGCCTTGGTCATGGAGGGGTCGATATCCTTGTGGGCCTCGTAGGACGCGCCGGAGCCGGTGAGATCTGTCCACGGCGAGATGCCGATGAGGCCGCAGGGCAGCTCCATGCCCAGCTCCTTCAGCTTCAGGCACAGGGCGTAGATCAGTCCGCCGCCGGCGCTCTCGCCGCACAGCAGGATCTGCTTAGCGGCGTAGCCCTTTTTCAGCAGGTAGCGGTAGGCCTCCAGCGCATCCTCCAGCGCGGCGGGGAAGCGGTTCTCCGGCGCCAGACGGTAGGCGGCGCAGAACACCTTGACGCCGCACTCCGACGCCAGCGTGGCGGCAAAGCCCTTGGCATACTCCAGACTGCCGCAGGTGTAGCCGCCGCCGTGGAGGTACAGGATCACGCCGGTGCGCCGCTGATCCTTGGGCATGACCCACGCCCCCTGAAAGCGCGCAAAGGGGTGCTCCTTCACCAGCACCTCCCGCTTGTGGAGGGCGGTCATCAGCTCGCCCAGCTTGTCCTGACCCTTGCGGGTCACCTCCAGCGAGCAGTTGGCCACAAAGGGCTTGAAGAAATTCAGTTGTGAGCGGACTAATTTTGCCGACAATTCCATAGGCCGCGTTCCTTTCGTACAAGACTAAACGTTAACATCTTATTATAGCAATTTCGTCAAGTCCTGTAAACATACAAAAAACAGGCGGGGACGCCGTGCGCCTCCACCTGTTTTTGTGTTTTTATGCGTCGTAGTGGACGTGGAGCAGCTCGTGGCACCGCTCCTCGCCGTACTTGTCCAGCAGGGTGGTGACGATGGGGTTCTTCTCCGCACGCTTGAACAGGGCGGAGGCGTCCGTGTCATACAGACCCTGCTTGCGCTTGCGCTTCACGGCGGTGAGACCGTAGGGCTGTCCCGCGCCGCCCACGCAGCCGCCCTGACAGGTCATGACCTCCACCAGATGGTAGAACCGCTTGCCCGCCTCGATGTCGGCGATCAGCTCCTTGGCGTGGATGAGGCCGTTGACGATGGCGATGTGCAGCTCCTGCCCGTCAATGGTCAGGTTCACCTTGCGGATGGCGCCGTCGCCCCGCAGATCGGTGACGGACACGGCGCGGAGGGCGTTCTTGCTCTTGTCGGGTACGCAGTAGCGCACCACCGCCTCCGCCACACCGCCGGTGACGCCGTAGATGGCTGCCGCGCCGGAGCCGAGGCCGAAGGGCAGGTCGGGGGACTCCAGCTCCATCTCGCCCAGCTGGATGCCGGCCTCCCGGATCATGTCCGTCAGCTCACGGGTGGTCAGCACCAGATCCACATCGGGCCGCCCGTCGTGGCAGAACTCAGGCCGCGCCGCCTCCATCTTCTTGGCGGTGCAGGGCATAATGGCGATCTGATAGGTGGTGCGGCCGTCAGCGGCGTCCTTGGCGGCGTACTTGTCGCGGATGACGGCGGCAAACATCTCCATGGGGGACTTGCAGGTGGAGATATTCCGCAGGTACTTGGGATCGTTCAGCTCCAGATACTTGACCCATGCGGGGCAGCAGCTGGTGAACATGGGGAACGGGCCGCCCACCTTGAGGCGCTGGAGGAACTCCTCCGCCTCGGAGATGGTGGTCATGTCCGCGCCGAAGTTGGTGTCGTATACCTCGTCCGCACCCATGATCTTCAGGGCGGGCACCAGCTTGTCGATGATGTTGACGCCAGCGGGGATGCCGAAATCCTCGCCCAGTGCCACACGGACGGCGGGGGCGATCTGTACCACCACCCGCTTCTGGGGGTCGTGGAGGGCGCGCCACGCCGTACCGATCTGGTCGTTGACGGTGATAGCGCCGGTGGTGCAGACGGCGGCGCACTGGCCGCAGCCCACGCACTTCGTCTCCTCCAGCTTCCGGTCGAAGGCGGGCATGACCTGCAGCTCGCTGCCGCGGAAGGCAAAGTTCAGGATGCCCTGCCCCTGCAGTTCCTCGCACACACGGACACAGTCGCCGCAGAGGATGCACTTGTTGGGATCGCGGAACACCGCATAGCTGGTGTTGTCCTTTTCATACTGGGGACGGGTGTTGGGGAAGCGGATGTGCCGCACGCCGAAGCGCTGCGCCAGCTCCTGCAAGCGGCAGTTGCCGCTCTTGTTGCAGGTGGTGCAGGAGCAGTCGTGGGCCGCCAGCAGCAGCTCCAGGATCATCCGCCGGTGCTTCAGCAGCTTGGCGGTGTTGGTGCGGATCTCCATGCCGTCCCGGGGCTCCATGGAGCAGGAGGCGTCCAGCTTACCGGTCTTTACATCCTCCACCATGCACATACGGCAGGCGCCGTGGACAGACAGCTCGGAATAGTAGCAGAAGGTGGGGATGTCGATACCGGCCTTGCGGATCACCGCCAGCACGTTTTTCTCCCCGTCGAACGGCACCCGCTGGCCGTCAATGATCATAATACCCTTGGCCATGGCTTAGTCCTCCTCAATGGCGTCGATGGCGCCGAACGGGCAGGCGCCCCAGCAGGCGCCGCAGTGGATACACTTCTCGTTGTCGATGACATACGGCATACGCGGCTGGCCGCTGATGGCCTCCATGGGACAGTTCCGCGCACACTTGCCGCAGCCCTTGCACAGGTCGGCCTTGATCTCCAGACGGCGCTTACGGCCGTTGCAGATGGGACAGTGCTTATCCACCACATGGCGCAGGTAATCCTGCCGGAAATTCTTCAGTGTGCTCATCACCGGCTTGCAGGCCGTCTGGCCAAGGCCGCACAGCGCCGTGTCGGTGATGGTGTCGGACAGCGCCTCCAGCAGCTCCAGATCCTCCATGCTGCCCTCGTTGGCGATGATGCGCTCCAGCGTCTCCAGCATCCGCTTGGTACCCTCCCGGCAGGGGGTGCACTTGCCGCAGCTCTCGTTGCGGGTGAAGTTCATGAAGAACCGCGCCACCTCCACCATGCAGGTGTCCTCGTCCATGACCACCAGACCGCCGGAGCCGATGATGGCGCCCAGCTTTTTCAGGGAGTCGAAGTCCATGGGAACGTCCAGATGCTCCTCGGTGAGACAGCCGCCGGAGGGGCCGCCGATCTGCACCGCCTTGAACTTCTTGCCGTCGGGGATGCCGCCGCCGATGTCGAAGATGACCTCCCGCAGGGTGGTACCCATGGGGACTTCCACCAGACCGGTGTTCACCACGTTGCCGGTGAGGGCGAAGGTCTTGGTGCCGGAGCTGGCGTCGGTGCCGATGCCCTTGTACCAGCCGGCGCCCTGCCGGATGATGCCCGGCACGTTGGCGAATGTCTCCACGTTGTTCAGCACCGTGGGCTTGCCCCACAGACCCTGATCCACCGTGCGGGGCGGCTTGACGCGGGGCATACCCCGCTTGCCCTCGATGGAGGCGGTCAGGGCGCTGCCCTCGCCGCAGACGAAGGCACCGGCGCCCCGGTTGATGTGCATATGGAAGCAGAAGCCGCTGCCCATGATGTCGTCGCCCAGCAGACCGACCTCTGTGGCCTTTTCGATGGCGGTCTGGAGCCGCTTCACCGCCAGCGGATATTCGGCGCGGACGTAGATATAGCCCTCGGTGGCGCCGGTGGCCACACCGGCGATCATCATGCCCTCCAGAATGGAGTGGGGGTTGCCCTCCATGATGGAGCGGTCCATAAACGCGCCGGGGTCGCCCTCGTCGCCGTTGCAGACCACATATTTCACATCGGACACGTTGCGCCGCACGCTCTCCCACTTGCGCCCGGCGGGGAAGCCGCCGCCGCCACGGCCCCGAAGGCCGGACTTGTCGATTTCTTCAATGACCTGGTCCCGGTCCATCTGGAACATGGCCTTTTCCAGAGCCTTGAAGCCGCCGGAGGCCAGGTATTCATCCAGGGACTCGGCATCCAGATTGCCGCAGTTTTCCAGAACGATGCGGGTCTGCTTGGCGATAAAGGGAATCTCCTCGGGACCGACGTACTTCTGTTCGCCCTTATGGTACAGCAGCCGCTCGATCACGTCGCCGCCCAGGATGGTCTTTTCATAGATCTCCTTGCAATCTTCCGGCTGGACCTTGACGTACTGGACCATCTTGTCACCCTTCTGGATCCGGACCAGGGGTCCCAGCTCGCAGAAGCCCTGGCAGCCGGTCTTTTTCACGCCGATATTGGGTCGGTCATGGTCATCATGGGGCGCAAAGACCAGATCGATTTCAGGGTCGTCCGCAATCAGTTCTTCCAGCAGCTTGTGGATTTTATCAGAGCCGGTGGCAATACAGCCGGTACCGGAACAAACCAGCACGCGGCAATCATAGCCGTTCAATTCCGCAACGGCTTTTTCCCTTTCATGGGACAGATCTTCAATATTCTGGATCATCAGCCTTTACCTCTCAATTCCGCAATCAGTGCCAGGGCCTTTTCCGGCGTCATGGCCGGATAGACCTGCTCGTTGACCATCATGGTAGGTGCCAGACCGCAGGCACCCAGGCAGGAAACCGTTTCAACCGTGAACATCATGTCATCGGTGGTGTGCTTCTTTTTGCTCAGGCCCAGCTCTTTCCAAAGGGCCTCCAGCACGGGAGTGGAGTGGCGCACATGGCAAGCCGTACCGTCACAAACCTTGATGACATATTTTCCCTTGGCTTCAAAAGAAAAGTTCTCGTAGAAAGTTGCAACACTGTAAGCTTTTGTCTCGGTGATACCGATCTGCTTTGCAATGTAGGCGAGGAGCTCACCGGGCAGGTAGCGATATTCCGCTTGAATATCCTGCATGATGGGGATCAATGCCTTGGCCTCTCTGCCGTAGTGGGCAATGATCTCATCCGTCTTCCGGTAGTAGGATTCATCCAGCATATCATATTCCTCCTTTGATATAGGCAGGCTCATTATAACAAATTTCACGGCTTTTCGCAATATGAGCCATGTTCAATTTGTTGAATATGCCTCTTTTTTATGCAAACTACACATTTTATGGACAAATTTTTCTCTCAAAAAATTAGCAGTCGCTTACTCGGAGGGTCTTTGCTTGTATAGGATATACAAAATTTTCCAGCACAACTGTGCAACATCAACAGTGCGCCGGAATGTTGTTTCGGGCTATCAATCATTTGAGTTCAAAAAAGCACCGCCGAAGCGGTGCTTAGGAGGGTTATTCATCAAAATAATGCCAGGGGTAGCAGAAAATATGCCCGCCGATCTCCCCCCAGACGCTGTCGGTTGTGCGGACACGGCCATAGAACTGTACCTCCTTGGGAAGCACATAGGGCCCATACAGCGCACGGTCGATGGCCTCATACTGGGCCTGGCCGGGCTTTGCGGCGACGATCAGTTTGTGGGGAACGAACTGGCTTTCGTCATTGATCATGGCTGTAATGGACGTCCCAAAATTGCCGGAGGTCAGGCGGTTCAGGACCACTTCCGCAATGGCCTGCTGCCCCTCCTCGCTTTCGCCCCGGGCTTCCACCCAGACGAGCTTTGCCAGAAGCTTTGTCTCTTCGTCCGTCAGCTTCAGCCCGTCATAGCGGGGCTCCACATAAGGCCTAACCGGAGGCTCATAGATGAAGGGCTCCCCCGGCATTTTTGCCGGGTCAAAAATAAAAGCACCGTCATAACCCCAACAGATCTCGTCTGTGGTAAAGCCGTTTTCAAAGCCGTCCTTCAGCCGCCAGCTGATTCGATTGGAGGTGGAGGGGTCATAGACCATGATCTTCCCGTCCTGATTAAATCCCTTCAGCATAATGAAGTGCTGGGCTTTTGTAAACAGGGACCTGCCATTCATCAGCTGAATGACAACCTTGCCTTCCAACAGCGCTTCCTTGACAAAGATATAATTCTCCGCCTCCGTCATCGGAAGCTGCAAGGCCTTGGCCATGTAGCGAATGCGATCCACATTGTTTTCGGCCTTGGCGCCGAACCACCGGGCCAGTTCATCGGGGTAATACTGGTGCCCTGTCAGGAACGTGGCCACACTGGCCATGCAGCAGACGCTGCACCCGTTATCCTTGATGGTACCGGAGCCGTACATCACATCCCCGTAATCCTCCAGGGTGTAGTCCGGAAAAAAATGTTCCGACTGCACATTCTCCTGGGGAAGCTCCTCGGGGAGCTCTTCCTCCGGATTCTCCGTCTGATTGGTCTCTTCCTGAAGGGTTTCCTCCGGAGTCCCCTGTGTATCCTCCGCCAGTGCCAGGAACGGGACCGTTTGCAAGAGCAGCAGCAGCGCCAGTAAAAAAGGAAGCAGCTTCGGCATCCGGGGTCTGGTATTTACTTTGGGAAAGATGCCCATATTGCTTTCTAAACTTCCTTTCAGGGCTTCCGTAAGCCCACGGTAAACTGTCAGGATTATACCACGCAGGCCCTATCATTTCAACCAAAATTATAAAAAATTAAGAATTGGAAAGTTTAAGATTTGCTTTAGAGTCCATGGGTTTTTAAATTCTTCTTGCCAGTTTTTCCGAGTATTCCTGACGGAATTGGGCAAATGTTCCGTTGTCCAGGGCCTCCCGGATACGCTCCATAAGCTTGTTATAAAAATACAGATTATGCATCACAGACAGGCGCATGGCCAGCATTTCGTCAGCAATAAACAGGTGCCGGATATAGGCCTTGGAGTAACGGCGGCATACCGGGCAATCGCACTTGGGATCAATGGGGCTGTCGTCCAGCTGATATTTGGCGTTTTTCAGGTTGATGGCGCCTTCCCAGGTAAAAAGCCTGGCATGGCGGGCGTTTCGGGCGGGCATCACGCAGTCAAAGAAGTCCACGCCCCGGGCCACGGCCTCAATAATGTTGGTGGGGGTACCCACACCCATGAGATACCGGGTCCGGTCCGCCGGCATAAAGGGTTCTACGGCATCGATGATGTCATACATCTCCTGGGCCGTCTCCCCCACCGCCAGGCCGCCGATGGCATAGCCCGGCAGGTCCAGCTCCGCAATGCGCTTCATGTGCTCCACACGAATATCGGCATAGGTGCCGCCCTGGTTGATGCCCCAGAGCATCTGCTGGGGATTGACGGTATCCGGCAGGCTGTTCAGCCGGGCATTCTCCGCCTTGCAGCGGACCAGCCAGCGGTAGGTTCTGTCCACGCTTTTCTGGACATAGTCCCGGGGAGAGGGGTTTTCAATGCACTCGTCAAAGGCCATGCAGATGTCGCTGCCCAGGTTGGACTGGATCTGCATACTCTCTTCAGGGCCCATGAAAATCTTGTGGCCGTCAATATGGGAGGCAAAATACACGCCCTCTTCTTTGATCTTCCGCAGAGAGGACAGGCTGAACACCTGGAATCCGCCGGAATCCGTCAGGATGGGGCCATCCCAGGTCATGAATTTATGCAGGCCCCCCATCTGCCGCACCACCTGGTCCGTAGGCCGCAGATGCAGATGATAGGTATTGCTGAGCTCCACCTGGCAGCCGATATTTTTCAGGTCCGCCGCACTGAGGGCCCCTTTAATGGCCCCCTGGGTGCCCACATTCATAAATACAGGTGTCTGCACCGTCCCATGGGCACAGGTAAACACGCCCCGGCGGGCTTTTCCTTCGGTTTTTAATAACTGAAACATAGCTTCCCTCTTTTATTTTGAAATATCGCCAATATACATGGCATCCCCAAAGCTAAAGAACCGATAGCGGTTTTGGACAGCGGTCCGGTAGGCGTTCAAAACGTGTTCCCGGCCGGCAAAGGCGGAGACCAGCATCACCAGGGTGCTTTCCGGCAGGTGGAAATTGGTGATGAGGGCATCCATGGCCTTGAAGGTGTAGCCCGGGTAGATGAAAATCTCCGTCCAGCGGGAGGCAGCTTCGAAGGTGCCGTCTTCCTTGACCAGGGATTCCAGGGTCCGGCAGGAGGTGGTGCCGACGCAGATGATCCGGCCGCCGGAGGCCTTGGTGTCGTTCAGGATTTGGGCAGTCTCCTCATTCATCATGCACAGTTCGCTGTGCATGTGGTGCTCCATAATGTCATCGGCTTTTACGGGGCGGAAGGTTCCCAGGCCCACATGGAGGGTCACAAAAGCGGTTTTGACACCTTTTTCCCGGATCTTCTCCAGCAGCTCCTGGGTAAAGTGCAGGCCCGCTGTAGGGGCCGCAGCGGAGCCTACTTCCCGGGAGTAAACCGTCTGGTAGCGCTCCTGGTCCTGAAGTTCTTCTTTAATATAGGGGGGCAGGGGCATTTTTCCCAGGCGCTCCAGCACCTCCAGGAAAATTCCCTCATAATGAAATTCCACAACCCGGTTGCCGTCCTCCCGGACTTCTTTTACGACGGCGGTCAACTCGCCGTTTCCGAAAATCACTTCGTTACCGGGCTGCATTTTCCTTCCGGGCTTGCACAGGCACTCCCAGCACTTGTTGCCCAGGTCCCGCAGCAGCAGCACCTCCACCGCACCGCCGGTGGGGCGATGGCCCAGGAGTCTGGCGGGCAGCACCCGGGAATCGTTCATCACCAGGCAGTCCCCGGGGTTTAAATAATCGATAATATCATAAAAATGCTTGTGCTCCACCGCCCCGGTGACCCGGTCCAGGGTCATGAGCCGGGAGGCATCCCGCTTCTGCAAAGGGGTCTGGGCAATCAGCTCTTCCGGCAGGTCATAATAAAAATCATGGGTCTTCAATACAGTTTCCTCCGAATCGTAGTTCATTATAGTATAGTGCATTTTCCTTCCTTTTGCAACAGACAAAATGGGCACGCAACGCATAGACTGCATGGGAGGGATTCTATGACAAAGCCAATTTTTACAGGGGTCTGCACCGCCTTGGTGACCCCGTTTCTGGAAAACAGACTCAATACCCCCATGCTCCGGCAGCTGATCCGGCGGCAGGAGTTGGCGGGGGTGGATGCCCTGGTGATCTGCGGTACTACGGGAGAATCCGCGGCTTTAACGGACGCGGAAAAGCTGGAGCTTTTCAGGGTTTCCCGGGAGGCCATCCCAGAGGGGCTTCCCTTTATCGCCGGGACCGGGTCTAACAACACATCCCATGCCGTTGCCCTGAGTCAGGCCGCCCAGGAGCTGGGGGCGGATGCCCTGCTGGTGGTCAGCCCCTACTATAATAAAGCAACGGAGGATGGGCTGTACCGGCACTATCGACATATTGCCCAGACCGTTTCCATACCGGTGATCCTTTACAACGTGCCCAGCCGGACGGGGCTGGACATTCCCGTTTCCGTCTACAAAAAGCTGGCGGAAATTCCCAATATCGTGGGGGTGAAGGAAGCCAGCTCGGACATCCGAAAAATTGCCAAAATCCGGCAGCAATGCCCCCGGGACTTTTCCGTTTGGTGCGGCAATGACGATCTGGCCGTCCCGGCCCTGTCCCTGGGGGCGGCGGGCCTTATTTCCGTGGTTTCCAATGTGGAGCCGGAATTGACCCGGGCCATGGTCAAGGCGGCGCTGGATGGGGACTTTGACACCGCCTCGGACCTGCAATGCAGGCTGCTGCCCCTGATGCAGACCCTGTTCCGGGAGGTAAACCCGGTGCCGGTAAAGGAAGCGCTGAAGCGGATCGGCCTGGACTGCGGCTCCTGCCGCCTGCCCCTGGGAGAAGCCAGCCCGGAAACAAGGGAAGCCCTGGCTTCCCTACTATAAAAAATCCGCGCCGGGAGCTTCTGTCTCCGGCGCGGTAATTCTTACTTGAGGATCGCTTTGTGGAATACCTTCTTGCCCTTGCGGAGCTTCACGCCCTCCCGGAGCATGTCCCGGGTGACCTCAAACTTGATGTCCGTGACCTTCTCATCGTTTACGGACACACCGCCGCCTGCCACGTTTTTCCGGGCATCACCGTTGGAGGTTGCCAGACCGCAGGCCACCATCAGGCTCAAAAGGCCGATTTTTCCGTCGGTCAGCTGCTCCTCCGTCAGCTCGGTGGTGGGAAGGTTCGCGTCATTGCCGTCGCCGGAAAACAGGGCCTTGGCGGAGGCCTGGGCCTTCAGGGCCTCTTCCTCACCGTGAACCAGCTTGGTCAGCTCAAAGGCCAGGAGCTCCTTGGCATCGTTGATCTTGGAATCCTTCCAGCCGTCCATTTCGTCGATCTGCTCCAGGGGCAGGAAGGTCAGCATCCGGATGCACTTCATGACATCGGCATCGTCCACATTCCGCCAGTACTGGTAGAACTCGTAGGGGCTGGTCTTATTGGGGTCCAGCCACACGGCGCCTCTGGCGGTCTTGCCCATTTTCTTGCCCTCGGAGTTCAGAAGCAGGGTGATGGTCATGGCGTGGGCATCCTTGCCAAGCTTTCTGCGAATCAGCTCCGTGCCGCCCAGCATGTTGCTCCACTGGTCATTGCCGCCAAACTGCATGTTGCAGCCGTAGTGCTGGAACAGGTAGTAGAAGTCGTAGGACTGCA
>OQWM01001244.1_pt1 | contig 17527 bp, 14 predicted proteins | sample 1691531 | NCBI WGS metagenome assembly OQWM01 (sample SAMN03418257, study PRJEB22391) | human gut metagenome | biome: human-gut; feature: organic feature; material: feces | host: Homo sapiens | place: Tanzania | collected 2013-01
TAGCCCACGAATGTCGGGCAACATACATGGTCAGTGTGATGTCGATATCTATCAGTTTGGATAGCTTTTTCAGGGTCTTGTTAATCAGACATTGCCGGTAATGCCGCTGTTGCCGGAGACTTTTCTCGGCATGGTTGTCCAGGATGCCCAGCAGATGTTTCCCGTCGAGCGAAGGATATCGGTCCACGATGTCCTGCATGCTCTGTCGCCAGGCTATCCTCAGTTCCTGCCCCGTCTTCCTTCCTTTATAGATAAGGTATCCGTTGCGGATATTCGACTTCTCCAGACAGGCGATATCCACGAACGACATGCCTCTTGTATAGTAGCTGAACAGGAATAAGTCTCTGGCAAACTGCTGGTTATAAGTTTCCAGTTTCAGTTGTGCCAGCTGTCGGATAGCTTTCTGCGAGATGGCTCGCTTACTCGTCTTCGTGGTTCGGGTAAAGGCAGCGGCAAAGGGTTTGCGGTCGGGAATCTCCAGTTCCTTCACGGCACTGTTGTAGATGGCGCGGAGCCGTCGCATATAGAAGGAGATGGTATTCAGCGTCAGTCCCTGATGCTTCAGATAGCTCTCGTAGGCACCCACATTAATATCCTCTAGTCGTTTCATCTCATCTTCGATCTGCTGTTCTTTTACTAATAATTTATCATATCTTTCCTGACTGATCAGTCCTGCTTCATATCCAATCTTAGTCAGACGAAGATCAGCGTTATCCTGACGAAGCAACAATCGATATTCTGCTCTTGACGTCATCATACGATATGGTTCCTGTGTTTCTTTTGTTACCAAATCATCGATCAAGACGCCAATATAAGCCTGTGAACGATCTAAAATGATCGGATCTTTTTCTTGCAGTTTGCGTGCAGCATTGATACCTGCCATCAGACCCTGTGCTGCTGCCTCTTCATATCCTGAACTTCCATTAAACTGCCCACCAGAAAATAGTCCGTCAATCTCTTTAAATTCCAGGGAAGCTTTTAGCTGTGTCGCATCAATACAATCATATTCAATTGCATAAGCATTTCTCACGATCTTAGCATTCTCTAATCCTGGCACACTGTGATACATCTTATACTGTACATCTTCTGGCAACGAGCTTGACATACCACCAACATACATCTCATTCGTGTATTCGCCCTCTGGCTCAATAAATACCTGATGTCTATTCTTATCTGGGAATTTCACGATCTTATCTTCAATCGATGGACAATATCTAGGTCCTGTTCCTTCAATTGCACCAGAAAATAATGGTGATCTGTGAATATTCTCTTTAATGATCTCATGTGTCTCTTCTGTCGTATAAGTTAACCAACAGGAAATCTGATCTCTCTTAATATCTTCTTCCTTATTTGTAAAACTGAATGGAACAATTCTCTCATCTCCAAACTGTTCTGCCATCTTAGAAAAATCAATTGTATTCTTATCAATTCTGGCTGGTGTTCCTGTCTTAAATCGTCTCATAGAGATTCCATGACTCTTCAAGGAATCTGTCAGGTAATTTGCTGCCTGAAGCCCATTTGGTCCTGTATGATTGCTGACTTCTCCATAAATACAGCGCGCCTTTAAATATGTTCCTGTCGTTAAGACAACAGCTTTTGCATAGTAAACAGCTCCTGAATATGTCTTAACACCTTTGATCTTCCCATCTTCAACAAGAATCTCTGTAACTTCGCCCTGACGAAGTGTAAGATTTGGTGTATTTCCCATTACCTGTGTCATGGAAATAGAATACATCTTCTTATCTGCCTGTGCTCTTAAAGAATGCACTGCCGGCCCTTTCGATTTATTCAACATCTTAGACTGTAGATAGGTCTTATCAATATTTTTACCCATCTCACCACCCAATGCGTCAATTTCTTTTACCAGATGTCCTTTGGAACTTCCTCCAATATTGGGATTACATGGCATCAATGCAACACTATCCATGCTTACCGTAAAACAAATCGTTTCAAATCCCATTCTGGCTGCTGCAAGTGCGGCTTCGCATCCAGCATGACCTGCACCTACAACAATGATATCATATTTTTCTTCTAAATTATTCATCTTTATTTACCCATACAAAATTCTGCAAAAATCTCATTTACCAGATCTTCTCCCACAGATTCTCCTGTGATAAATCCTAGATGCTCATATGCATCCAAAAGATCAATGGAGAAGAAGTCTTCCGGCATTCCATCTTCAATACTCTGCAACACCATAGAAAGACTCTTTAAAGCTTCACTTACTTCTGTTTTATGTCTCATGTTCGTCAAATAAATCTCATCATTAAAGGACACATGTCCTTCAAAGAAAATATCCTGGATCAGCTGATACAATTCTTCGATTCCAGTCTGCTCTTTTGCTGAAATCTGCACAATCTGCTCAAATCCTTTTTCTTTGAGATCTGATACCTTCACCACCTGATCAAGATCTGCTTTGTTTAATAATACGATCGTCTGCTTATCTTCGATCAGCTCCATGATCTCTTCATCATCTTTTGTTAATGGATCTGAAGTATCCACAACATACAATACAAGATCCGCTTTTGTCAACAGATCTTTTGCTTTATCCACACCGATCTTCTCAATCAGATCATTCGTATCTCTGATTCCTGCGGTGTCAATGATATTCAACGGAATCCCTTTAATCTGAATAGATTCTTCTAACGTATCTCTTGTTGTTCCCGCAATATCTGTGACGATCGCTCGTTCTTCTCCAAGTAATACATTTAACACAGATGATTTTCCAGCATTTGGTTTCCCAACGATCACTGTCTGAATTCCCTCTTTCAGAATTCTTCCATTATCAGCATTCTCCAAAAATTCATTTAACTGATTTATGATCACTTCGACTTGATCTTTCAATTCATCTGAAAATCCGTCCACACTATAATGTTCCGGATCATCTAATGCAGATTCAATAAACGCCACACTGTGAATGATCTGTTTTCGAATCTCTGTGATCTTCTTTCCTAACGCACCCTCTAACTGCTTTAAGGATGTGCTCATTGCAAATTCATTCTTGGACTGAATTAGATCCATCACTGCCTCAGCCTCAGAAAGATCGATCCTTCCATTCAAAAATGCTCTCTTTGTAAATTCTCCCGGCTCAGCTGGCGTTGCTCCTGCCTTAAATACTGCTTCCAGAACCTTCTTCATAACAACCACACCACCATGGCAGTTAATCTCAACAACATCTTCTGCTGTATAAGAATGAGGTCCTTTCATAACTAATACAATACATTCATCTAGCAATGTACTTCCATCATAGACATGCCCATAATGCGCCGTATATGTCTTTACATCTTTGATCTTCTTATCTTTTTTCTTCGGTTTAAATACTTTTTCAATAATATCAAGTGCCTCATCTCCACTGATCCTGATAATTCCAATCCCACTGTTAGTCATTGGAGTGGCAATTGCTGCAATCGTATTTGATTTCATATAATATACCTCAAAAAAGGGCTGCCTAAATTAAGGCAGCCCTATATCTTATTTTTTAAGCATAACAACAACTTTACGATAAGGATCCTTACCTTCGCTCTTTGTGATCACTTCTGGATCTCTCTGCAATGCAGAATGGATGATTCTACGCTCATTTGGATTCATTGGTTCTAAGTAAATAGGTTTCTTATTCTTCTTTACTTTATAAGCAATGCTTCCAGCTAATTTCTCTAAAGTCTGCTGTCTTCTTTCTCTATAATTTTCTGTATCAAGCTTGATCTTTACAAAAGAATCGCTTTCTTTATTCACATAAAGACTGATAAGATACTGCAGGGCATCCAGTGTCTGTCCGTGCTTACCGATCAATGCTCCCATCTTCTCTCCAGATACATTGATGTTTAATACGTTATCTCTGCGGTTGTAGTAAAGATTCAACTTTGGATCAAGTCCCATTGCTCTTAATACTTCATCTAAATACTTCTCTGTATCCTTGATGATCTGATCAATGTTTTCTGGTGTTTTATTTTTTCTTGGTTCCTTTGCAGGAACTTCATCTTTCACCTTTGGACTCTTCTTAGGCTGACGATTTGGTTTCTCATCGGCCTTCTTTGATGGCTTTTTCTCAGCCTTTTTCTTTGGTTGTTCTTTTTCTATTGTCTGAGACTTTGTAACTTCTGTCTCTTTTTCTTCTTCTTTAATTTCAATGATCACAGGTTTCTTAAATAACCCTAAAAATCCATTACTACCTGAATCGATCACTGTATACTTGAGGTCTGTACTTGGAATTCCTAACTCCATTGCAGCATTCATAACTGCATCAGATTCAGTTTTACCAGTAAATCTCTTTGCTGACATCCTTATTTACCTCCCTTGTTTTTATTGAGTGCATTTGCTTTTGAAGCAATTCCTCCTTTAGAATTTCCTGAATATTCAATATTCTGTGTTGATTTCAGGTTTGCACTCTTCTTGATATTAGAATCTGCTCCTTGCTGTCCCTGCTGTTCTGCTTGCATTCCTAACATCTTTTCATATAGAGAAGGTCCTTTTTTCTTTTTCTTCTTTGCAGCCTTCTCACGGCTCTTTTCAATAATCTTATCCATATCAGCATGATCATAATGATAATTAAAAGCAACCTGCTGAATATACTGGAATAATGCACTTGCTGACCAGTAAAGACCGATACCGATCGGTAATGAAATACACATTACAAATGACATTAAAGGCATTGTGTACATCATACTTTTTGTCATTCCTGCTCCTGGTGTGCTGTCATCCATTTGTGTTGTAGTCATAGATGTCTTTGCACTTAAGAACTGGAAGATAAAAGATAATACTGGGATGATCAATAATGGTGTTAATCTGAATCCTGGTGCTGAATTTAAATCCATACCTAAGAATAAGTTTGGTTTAAATTGTGCATCTCTTGCAATCTGAGGAATATAAGTATTAACTCCACGGATTACATAATACAGTGCCATGATAATCGGAAACTGAATTAATGTTGGTAAACATCCACCTGTTGGACTTGAACCATATTTTGCATAAACCTTCTGCATCTCTTCCTGCTGTTTCATCATAGATGCCTGGTCTCTCTTATTACGATATTTTTTTGTGATCTTATTAATCTCTGGCTGCATATGCTGATTGATCTTCATAGATCTCTGCTGTTTCATAGTAACAGGTAATAAGATCAATTTAGAAACCAATGTAAATAAAATAATACATAAACCGACATTATAGATTCCCATTGCAGCTAATCCATTATAGATTGCTCGAATGATCCAACCAAAAATAATTACAAACGGAGCTAAGATTCCTCCGTTACCCGTGCTCTGCTGGGCTTGTGCCAATAACATCATTTTTTGCACCTTTTTCCTTTCCTTACTTCCGGAACAGGGTCATATCCGCCTTTTGAAAATGGATTACATCTTAATATTCTAAAAATTGCCAAAAGACTTCCTTTGACAACCCCGTGTTTCTCCAATGCTTCTATGGCATATTCCGAACAAGTCGGAACATATATACATGTTCCTCTTCCCTTTAATCTCGATAAATATTTTCTGTAAAACCTGATAATGGATATTAAAATCTTCTTCAATTGTAATCAACTCTTCTTCAGATGATGCAAATCTATCAGATGTAGAAATGCACTTTCAATTGTATGGTAGTTCTGTCCTTTTGCAGTTTGTCTTGCAATTACTACCATATCATATCCTGTTTTCAAATTATCCTGATTCAAACGATAGCTTTCACGAATTAAGCGTGTAGTTCTGTGTCTGACTACACTGTTTCCTACTTTTTTACTTACTGATATTCCCAGACGGTTATATTCTAGATCATTCTTCCTATAATAAAGGACCAAGTACCTGTTGGCTTTGGAGTTTCCTTCATTATATACCATCTGGAATTCTCTGTTATTTCTTAATGAATGATAATTCTTCATGGTTCTCTTCCTTATTAATAGAGAAAAGAAAAGGTCACATCTCTGCGACCTAAGCTGATAATCTATTTCTTCCTTTTGCTCTTCTGCTCTTCAGAACTTTTCTTCCGTTTGCAGTGCTCATTCTTTTTCTAAATCCATGAACCTTAGATCTCTGTCTTTTCTTTGGCTGAAATGTCATTTTCATGCTAAAACACCTCCTTAACAAAATTTTATGATTATATATCTGAATAATATATTCGTAAAAACATCACTCCTATTATAGACAGAAAAACGCCAAAAAGTCAAGTAAATTCTAAGCTTTTTTCACTTTCTTATGGAATTTCATATATATTGTGTTTTACGCACAAGTTATCCACAATCTGTAGATAACTTGTGTATAACTTGATGATAAAATGTGAATTATAAACACAGCATTTGTCAAATTCCTTTGTTTTCTCTCGTTTTTCGACATGTGTATAATGTGGAATAACTTATCCACAATATGTGGGCAACTTTTATTTTTCGATTGAAAAAAGAATTTTTTTGTTATACACTATATGCATAGTGCCGTATTATGCACATTTATAAAAATATGATTTAGAAAGGGATTTATGTTATCCATGAAAAACGAAATTGAAAAAATTTGGGATGATGTATTAGTCAAGCTTGAGCAAGAGCATGACGTCTCCAGTGCTGCGATCAATGCCTGGATTAAGCCATTACATATCAAAGATGTCCAGTCAAATAAGATCATTCTGTCTCTGGATGCAAAATACGATGAGCGGGGTATTCAGTTTATCAAGAAAAAAATGTACGATTTTTATATTTCCCTTGCTATTTCTGATCTGACAGGAAAGAAATACGATATCGAGTTCGAACTTGAAAAAGAAGGAGACAAACCACAAGAAACTCCTACTGTTGCACCTGAACATGATAATAATAACTTAAATCCCCGCTATACTTTTGATACATTCGTAATCGGTGACAATAACCGCATGGCACATGCCGCAAGTATTGCTGTTGCGGAAGCTCCAGCGGAAGCCTACAATCCGCTGTTTTTATATGGAGGTGCTGGTCTTGGAAAAACTCATTTAATGCACTCCATCGCACATTATATTATTGAACATAACAGTTCTTTGAATGTTTTATATGTAACAAGTGAAGACTTTACAAACGAAGTCATTAATTCGATCCAACATAAAAAACAAGAAGAATTACGCAGCAAATACCGTAATATCGATGTTTTATTGGTCGATGATATTCAGTTTGTTATTGGTAAAGAAAGTACTCAGCAGGAATTTTTCCATACTTTCAATGCACTTTATAACTCTAAAAAACAGATTATTCTTTCTTCTGATAAACCTCCAAAAGAATTAGACGTTTTAGAAGAGAGACTTCGAAGCCGTTTCAGCTGGGGATTGCCAGTTGATATTCAGCCTCCAAACTATGAAACAAAGGTTGCAATCCTTAGAAAACGTGCGGAATTAGACAATATTTATATTGATGATGAAATTTTTGACTATATTGCTACTCATATTAAGTCTAATATCCGTGATCTGGAGGGTGCCTTAAACAAGATCAAAGTTTATTCTAAATTGAATAAGAAACCGATCGACCTTGAATTATCCAAGATTGCCCTTCAGGACCTGATCGACAACAAGACCAAACAGGCTATTACACCTGAATTGATCATGCAGACAGTTGCAGAACATTTTAATATTCAGACAAGTGATATCATTTCCAAAAAAAGAAGTCATGATATTGCCTATCCACGCCAGATTTGTATGTATTTATGCAAGAAAATGACAGATCAGTCTCTTGTTAAGATTGGTGAGATCATTGGAAAACGTGATCATTCTACTGTCATTCATGGCATTGAAAAAATTGAAAAAGACTTAGACAAAGACCCTGAATTAAGCAAAGTTATTGATGTTATTACCAAAAAAATGGATTAATTTTTATTTTTTCCACATTTTTTCGATAGTTATCCACATTTTCCGTGGATAACCTGTGGATATCCTGTGTATTAGTATTTTTGCTGATTTTGGTGGTGTTGATAAATCCATGATTATCCTCTGATTTTCATCAAGTTTTAAACATTTTATCAACCCTTCTAACCCTTTATACTTAGCGGTTTTTTAAGGTTATCCCCAAATCCACAGCTACTACGACTATTACTACGACTTTTATTTATTTATTTAACAACAATCTGACACCGAAAGGAGTTATACACATTTATGAAAATCATATGTACAAAATCTGATTTAGTGCATGCTGTTTCTATTGTTTCCAAAGCAGTATCAAACAACACTACGCTTCCAATCTTAAAATGTATTTTAATTGAAGCAAGTACAGGAAATATTAAATTAACAGCGAATGATATGGAACTTGGGATTGAAACTACCATTGATGGACAGATTCATCAGCCTGGTAAAATTGCAATTGAAGCAAAACTTTTTTCTGAAATCGTTCGGAAATTACCAGATAATGACGTAACAATAGAAACGGATGATCAGTACAAAGCAACGATCACTTGTGAAAAAGCATGTTTTCAGATTATGGGACAAGAAGGCGAAGAATTTCCTTCTTTACCAGAGATTGAAAAAAATCAAAGTATCACTTTATCCCAGTTTTCTTTAAAAGAAGTGATTCGTCAGACAATTTTTTCAATTTCGGATAATGAAAATACGAAATTAATGACTGGTGAATTATTTGAAGTAAAAGATGACCAATTAAGTGTTGTATCTTTAGATGGACATCGAATTTCCATCAGACATATTGAATTAAAAGATCATTATGATCCGTTTAAAGTTGTCGTTCCTGGGAAAACTTTACAAGAAATTGTGAAGATCATTTCTGGAGAAATGGATGAAGATGTTTCAATTTATGTAACTTCAAAACATATTTTATTTGAATTTGATAATACAAGAGTTGTTTCAAGATTGCTGGAAGGGGAATATTATAAGATAAGCCAGATGTTATCTAGTGATTATGAAACAAAAATCACAATTAACAAAAAAGAATTTTTAAATTGTATCGACAGAGCGAGTCTTTTGATTCGTGAATCTGATAAAAAACCAATTATTATCGACATTGCTGACCATTCATTAAAATTAAATATTAATTCTTTCTTTGGATCTATGGAAGAAGAAATTCTAATCCAAAAAGAAGGAAGAGATCTGTTAATTGGCTTTAATCCAAAGTTTTTGATGGATGTTCTTCGAGTGATCGATGATGAAGAAATCAATATTTATCTGGTAAATCCGAAAGCACCTTGTTATATCAAAGATGATGCTGGAACATACAATTATCTGATTCTTCCGGTTAATTTTAATCATTAAGAAAGGACTTTTGAGATGGAAATTAAACTTAAAGATGAATTTATTAAACTTGGACAGGCATTAAAAGCAGCTGGACTTGTAGATTCTGGAGTTGTGGCAAAAATTGTCATTCAGGATGGTGAAGTTCTTGTGAATGGAGAAGTTGAAACAAGAAGAGGAAAAAAATTATATGGTGGCGAAGTTGTATCTTTTGATGGTCAGGAGATTCATATCGTCAAATAGTTTGGAGTAGTATGATTATTAAATCTTTGGAATTAAAAAATTATCGAAATTATGATGAACTTTCCATGAATTTTGCGAGTGGAACGAATTTGTTGTATGGAGATAATGCCCAGGGAAAGACCAATATTCTGGAATCAATTTATTTAAGTGCGACAACAAAATCACACCGTGGAAATAAGGACCGGGAGTTGATAAAGTTTGAGGAAAATGAAGCTCACATAAGAATTCATTTCGAAAAACAGGGAATTGATCATCAGTTAGATATGCACCTTAAAAAAAATAAAGCAAAAGGTGTGGCAATTGACAGAATTCCGATTCGAAGATCCAGTGATCTGTTGGGACAGATTCCGGTAATTTTATTTTCGCCCGAAGATTTAAAGATTGTAAAGAGTGGTCCAAGTGAAAGAAGAAAATTTCTCGATATTGAATTATCCCAAATGGAAAGATTATATCTGTATCAATTAACAAATTATAATAAAATACTGGTTCAGAGAAATAATCTATTAAAACAGATACGTTTTCAGAATAATCTGATAGAAACATTAGAAGCATGGGATATTCAGCTCGTAAAATATGGTTCAGAGGTTATTAAATATCGTGAAAAATTTATCAAACATTTGGGTGAAGTTTGTCAAAAGATTCACAATAAATTAACTGGTGGGAAAGAAAAAATTTTACTGGAATATGACCGCGATGTAGGGTATGATAGTTATTTAACGGAACTTGCAAAGAAGAGACAAAAAGATTTAAAATACTCTACAACGACAGTAGGACCGCACAGGGATGATATTAGTTTTATTGTGAATGGGATTGATATCCGCAAATATGGTTCCCAAGGGCAGCAGCGGACAGCAGCACTCTCTTTGAAGCTGGCACAGATCCAGTTGATGCGAGAAGTGATGAAAGAGTCACCGATCCTGCTGCTTGATGATGTTTTATCTGAACTTGACAGTAATCGTAAGACGTATTTACTAGAGAGTATCAAGGATACGCAGACGATCATTACCTGTACAGGTCTGGATGAATTTATTAGTAAACACCTGCCGATCCAACGGATGTTTCAGATAAAAGCAGGAAAAATTGTAAAGGAAAATTAGGAGGAAACTATGGGTACACAAAAAAATGGAGAATATGGAGCTGATCAGATCCAGATTCTGGAAGGGTTGGAAGCTGTACGTAAAAGACCCGGAATGTACATTGGTAGTACATCAGAAAAAGGACTTCATCATCTGGTATACGAAATTGTAGATAATGCCGTAGATGAATCTCTGGCTGGATTCTGTGATACGATCATCGTAACATTGAACAAAGACGGCTCTGTAACGGTTGAGGATAATGGGCGTGGAATTCCGGTTGGGATCAATAAGAAAAAAGGTGTATCCAGCGTTGAAGTTGTATTTACGATCCTTCATGCAGGAGGTAAATTTGGCGGTGGAGGATATAAAGTATCCGGAGGTCTTCATGGTGTAGGATCTTCTGTCGTTAATGCCTTATCTGACTGGTTGGAAGTTACAGTCTGCAAGGAAGGACATATTCACAAACAGCGTTATGAGAGAGGAAAAGTATGTTATCCGCTGAAAGTTCTTGGAGATACAGATAAAACTGGAACAACGGTTACATTTTATCCAGATGCAACGATTTTTGAGACGATTGATTTTGATTACAATACACTGAAGAGAAGATTAAGGGAGACAGCTTTCTTAACAAAGAATTTAAAAATTGTTTTAACAGATGATCGTGGGGAAGAGCAGGTTTCTGAAACGTTCCACTATGAAGGTGGTATTAAAGAATTTGTGACTTACCTGAACAAGGGGAAAGAAGCACTTTATCCAGATGTGATCTATTGTGAGGGTGAAAAAGATGGTGTGTATGTTGAAGTTGCATTCCAGCATAATGATTCATACAATGAGACATCCTTAAGCTTTGTAAATAATATCATTACGCCAGAAGGTGGTACACATTTATCTGGATTTAAGATGGCATTGACATCAACGTTTAATGATTATGCGAGAAAGAATAACCTTCTGAAAGAAAAAGAAGATAACTTAAGTGGTGAAGATATTCGTGAAGGATTGACTTCTGTTATCAGTATTAAGATCGGGGAACCTCAGTTTGAAGGTCAGACAAAACAGAAATTAGGAAATAGTGAAGCGAGAGGTGCAGTTAACAGTATTTTATCTGAGCAGTTGAAGTATTTCTTAGAACAAAATCCGCAGGTTGCGAAGATAATCTGCGAGAAGGCCGTACTTGCACAGAGAGCAAGAGATGCTGCGAGAAAAGCGCGAGATCTTACAAGAAGAAAAACGGCACTTGATGGTATGAGCCTTCCTGGAAAACTTGCTGATTGTTCAGACAAGAATCCGGAAAACTGTGAGATTTATATCGTCGAGGGAGATTCTGCGGGTGGTTCTGCAAAGACAGCTCGTTCTCGTGCGACTCAGGCAATCCTGCCTCTTCGTGGTAAGATCTTAAACGTTGAGAAGGCAAGGCTTGATAAAGTACTTGTCAATAAAGAGATTCAGGCAATGATCACAGCATTTGGTACAGGAATTCATGAAGATTTTGATATCGAGAAATTAAGATATCATAAGATCATCATCATGACAGATGCCGATGTTGATGGTGCACATATCGCAACATTGCTTCTGACGTTCATATACCGCTTTATGCCGGAATTGATCAAGAAAGGGTATGTATACCTTGCCCAGCCTCCTCTTTACCGTGTAGAGAAGAATAAGAAGTTCTGGTATGCTTACAGTGATGAGGAATTAAACAACATTCTTCAGGAAATCGGACGAGATAACAATAACAAGATCCAGCGTTACAAAGGTCTTGGAGAGATGGATGCAGAACAGTTATGGGATACAACCATGGACCCTGAGAAGAGAATTTTATTAAGAGTAAACCTTGATGAAGATTCAGCTTCAGAGATCGATCTGACATTTACAACACTGATGGGTGATCAGGTAGAACCAAGACGAGAATTTATTGAAGCAAACGCAAAATATGTACAGAATCTTGATATTTAGGAAGGGAGAAACAAATGGACGAGAATACAATTTTTGATAAAGTTCATGACATTGACCTCAAAAAAACAATGGAAAATTCATATATTGACTATGCCATGAGCGTTATCGCTTCCAGAGCTCTTCCAGATGTGCGTGACGGTTTGAAGCCGGTACAGAGAAGAATTCTTTATGCGATGATAGAATTAAATAACGGACCTGATAAACCACATCGTAAATGCGCCCGTATCGTTGGTGATACAATGGGTAAATATCATCCACATGGTGACAGCTCTATCTATGGTGCGTTAGTTAATATGGCACAGGAATGGTCCACGAGATATCCATTGGTAGATGGACATGGAAACTTTGGTTCTGTCGATGGTGATGGTGCAGCTGCCATGCGTTATACAGAAGCAAGGTTAAGCAAGATTTCCATGGAACTTCTGGCTGATATTAACAAGAATACAGTTGATTTCAGACCAAACTTTGATGAGACAGAGAAAGAACCAGCTGTCTTACCTTCTCGTTTTCCAAACTTGTTAGTGAATGGTACACAGGGAATCGCGGTTGGTATGGCTACGAACATTCCGCCTCATAACCTTAGAGAGGTTATTAATGCAGTTATTAAGATCATTGATAATCAGGTTGAGGAAGACCGTGAGACAACGATTGAAGAATTATTAGATATCATTAAAGGACCAGATTTTCCTACAGGAGCGACGATCCTTGGACGTTCTGGTATCGATCAGGCTTATCGTACAGGACGTGGAAAGATTAAGGTGCGTGCTGTTACAGATATTGAGGCAATGGCAAATGGAAAGCAGCGTATTATCGTAACAGAGCTTCCATACATGGTAAATAAAGCAAGATTGATCGAGAAGATCGCAGCTTTGGTAAGAGAAAAGAAAGTGGAAGGAATTACAGAGCTTCGTGATGAATCTGACAGAAGTGGTATGCGTATCTGTATCGAACTTCGTCGTGATGCGAATGCGAACGTAATCCTGAACCAGTTATATAAACATACACAGCTTCAGGATACATTTGGTGTGATCATGCTGGCACTTGTCGATGGACAGCCAAAGACAATGAATCTGCATGAGATGTTAGATTACTATCTGGCACACCAGAAAGACGTTGTGACAAGAAGAACCCGCTATGAATTAAACAAAGCGGAAGAACGCGCGCATATCTTAGAAGGATTACTGATCGCACAGGATAACATCGATGAAGTAATTAAGATCATCCGTGGAGCTGAGAATATTCAGGCAGCCAAGCTTGAATTGATGGAACGTTTTGGACTTTCAGATGCACAGGCACAGGCAATCGTTGATATGCGTCTGAGAGCACTGAATGGTTTGGAACGTGCCAAACTTGAAAAAGAATACAAAGAATTGATGGAGCGTATCGGTGAATTGAAGGCAATTCTTGCAGACGAAAAGAAATTACTTGGAGTTATCAAAGATGAAATCGCACTGATCCGTGACAAATATGGCGATGAAAGAAGAACACAGATTGGATTTGATGTTGATGATATTTCCATGGAAGATCTGATTCCTAGAGAAAATACTGTGATCACAATGACAAAACTTGGGTATATCAAGAGAATGACCGTTGATAATTTCAAGAGTCAGAATCGTGGTGGTAAAGGTATCAAGGGAATGCAGACGATCGATGAGGATTACATCGAAGAACTGTTTATGACAACGACACATCACTATATCATGTTCTTTACAAATACAGGACGTGTATACCGTCTGAAAGCGTATGAGATTCCTGAAAGTGGAAGAACAGCACGAGGAAGTGCGATCGTTAATCTGCTTCAGTTACAGCCAGGAGAGAAGATTACAGCAGTAATTCCATTGGCAGATTACGAAGAAGGAAAATATCTGTTAATGGCAACGAAATATGGTGTTGTTAAGAAGTCATCTATCATGGAATATGCAAATATCCGTAAGACAGGATTAGCAGCGATCACATTAAAGGACGATGACCAGTTGATCGAAGTTAAATATACGGAAGATGATGAGGATGTATTCCTTGTAACGAAGAATGGACAGTGTATCCGTTTCCATGAGAGTGACGTCAGATGTATTGGACGAACTTCTATGGGGGTTCGTGGAATCAATCTGACAGGCGATGACGAAGTTATTGGAATGCAGCTTGATAGTCAGGGAGAAGCGTTACTGATCGTATCTGCAAATGGTATGGGTAAACGTACACTGACTGCTGAGTTTACAGCACAGCATCGTGGTGGTAAAGGAATTAAGTGCTACAAGATCACAGAAAAGACAGGTGATGTTGTAGGTGTGAAGGCTGTGAATGACGATAATGAGATCATGATGATCACAACAGAAGGAATTATCATTCGTACAGCGGTAGATTCTATTTCCGTTCTTGGAAGAAATACTTCTGGAGTAAAAGTTATGAACGTTGGGGAAAATGTTAAAGTAGCCAGCATTGCAAAAGTCCGTGAAGAGAAGCTTGAAGACGAACTGGGAAAAAATACAACAGAAGAATAAAAATAAAAATCAGGGCGTAGATGAATTGTCTATGTCCTGATTTCGTTATATAATAAAACAATGATACTAAGGTCAAAATCTGATGCAGGTTTATTTGCAGGAAAATTTATGATATTTTGGCAGTTACAATAAAATATTTTGGAGGAAAACATGAGAACGATTCATACAGATGAGATCATCAAGAATATAAAAGAGATGTGCATCGAGGCAAATTTATCTCTGACAGAAGATATGAAATGCCGTTTTAAGAATGCAACAGAAAGTGAAAAGAGTCCATTAGGAAAACAGATTTTAAATCAATTGCAGGAAAATATGGAAATTGCGGCAGCAGATCAGATTCCAATCTGTCAGGATACAGGAATGGCAATCGTATTTTTAAATATCGGACAGGATGTTCATATTGAGGGTATGGATTTACATGATGCAGTTAACGAAGGGGTGCGTCAGGGGTATACAGAAGGATATCTTAGGAAATCTGTTGTAAAGGATCCGTTGATCCGTGAGAATACAAAAGATAATACACCTGCGATCATGCATATAGATATTGTCCCAGGAGAAAATCTTGAAATCTTAGTAGCTCCAAAAGGATTTGGAAGTGAAAATATGAGTCGTATATTTATGTTAAAACCAGCAGATGGAGAAGAGGGCGTAAAGAAATCAGTGATTCAGGCAGTCAAAGATGCAGGTCCTAATGCCTGTCCGCCAATGGTTGTTGGTGTTGGACTAGGCGGAAGTTTTGAAAAAGCAGCATTTCTGGCTAAGAAAGCATTGACGAGAAATTTAGATACACCATCTGAGAAGCCACATATTGCGAAATTAGAGAAAGAATTGTTAGAAGAAATCAATCAGTTAGGTATTGGTCCAGGAGGGCTTGGAGGTTCAACAACTGCGTTAGGACTTAATATTGAGACATACCCTACACACATTGCAGGAATGCCATTAGCAGTAAATATCTGCTGTCACGTAAATCGTCATGCACATAGAGTGTTATAAAGAATTAGATATTATCTATCGTTCAGACGAAATTTTTAGAATATAGTATTTTTTAAATACAAGGAGTAGAAGATTATGGAGAAACATTTAAATGTTCCAGCAAATACAGAAGAGTTGGCCAAACTTAAATCTGGAGATTATGTATATTTAACAGGAACAATCTATACAGCTAGAGATGCAGCACATAAAAGAATGTATGAAACGCTGTTAGATGGGAAAGAATTACCAGTAGATGTAAAAGGACAGTTTATTTATTATCTCGGGCCGACACCAGCAAGAGAAGGACAGGTCATTGGATCAGCAGGACCGACGACAAGCAGCAGAATGGATAAGTATACTCCAACGATGCTTGATCAAGGATTAAAAGGTATGATCGGAAAAGGAAAACGATCTCTAGAAGTTATTGAATCAATTAAAAAGAATGGAGCAGTATATTTTGCAGCGGTTGGAGGAGCAGGAGCACTTCTTTCAAAATGTATTAAGGAGGCAGAAGTAATCGCTTATGATGATCTGGGAACAGAAGCAATCCGAAAATTAAGAGTTGAAAACTTTCCAGTTATTGATAATAGTTTCAAATGCGTAGTCTTCTATAAAAAAAGAAGCAATCCTATATTTTTCAGCGTTGTGCTCCTTGTGATCAAATTCTCTCTCTGGGCTATGAATTAAAGCATTGTCATCTACCGATAAAAGATCTTTTAACCATTCAGCATAACGAGAATCGTATTCATATGGCAGGTCATTTGATTTGTGAAGCATCGCAACTGCCTTGTCTGACAAGTGTATATATTCAGCTACTGCACGCACATCCGTTTCGATGGTCTGAACATCGGTTAGCCCCAGCAGATAATCTGCTGACACACCCAAATATTTGGCAAGCTTTGCAACAGAATCTCCGCGCGGGGTCTTGTTTCCGTTCTGCCAATCGGATAGGACACCAAGCGACACATCCAAATCTTTTGCCATATCCCGAAGATTCTGGCCTGTTTCCTTCTTTCTCTTTTCTATGATTCCCCTTAATCTGCTTCCGAAATCTTTGCTTATGTTTCGCTTTTCCTCTACAGCCACAACTATACGCCTCCGTTTGTTCTGTTTTAGAGAACTCAATTGACTTTTGTTCTCTAAAAGATTATAATTGCATCAATGAGAACAGCAACAAGGCTTGTTCGCTTAAATTATATCTTGGTGACGCTTTATTGTCAACGTCACCAAGAAGAAAGGTTGATTTCTATGCTAAATCAGGCACAGTCCAACAAAGATATCCGAGCGGCCGCAGCAGCGGCGGGCGGTTTTCTCTGGCAGATTGCTGAAGCTATCGGCGTGACCGATGGAACGTTTTCCAGAAAACTCCGCCGGGAACTTCCCGATGATGAAAAGGCCGCGATCCTCCAAGTCATTCAGAATCTTAGCACATCGTCCGAAATATAACCAGTTTGATTCACTCGTTGAATGAACAGATTTCATTGATAATTTTAACACGCAAAATCAGCAGCAAAAATCCATAAATCAGGTGGGCATTCCTCTGTAAATCTATTGCAATGCAAGGTAATCCGTAGCAAAGCAAAATTAGATGATATCGTAGAAAAATCCTTAAGAAATGCA
>OQWM01001245.1_pt1 | contig 17521 bp, 16 predicted proteins | sample 1691531 | NCBI WGS metagenome assembly OQWM01 (sample SAMN03418257, study PRJEB22391) | human gut metagenome | biome: human-gut; feature: organic feature; material: feces | host: Homo sapiens | place: Tanzania | collected 2013-01
GCTGCATGGGAGCTGTCGGACATGTTTGGTCACTATGCCTATTCCCTTGGCAGTATCCATGCTGGAGCCACCGCCGATGGCAACGATAAAGTCGGCGCCCGAAGCGGCAAAGGCATCCACTCCCTGCTTGACGTTCGTCACGGTGGGGTTGGGCTTCACCTCGCTGTATATCTCATAGGGGATGCCGGCCTCGTCCAGTACGTCGGTCACCATCTTGGCTACACCAAACTTCACAAGACCCTTGTCGGTCACCACCAGTGCTTTCTTCAGACCCAGTCGATGGGCTACCTCGGGCAGCTCCTTGCGTGCGCCGGGACCGAAGTAGGATACTTCATTCAGGATAAAACGGTTTACCATAATTGTTTTAGTTTTGATTAAGTTGTTTGTATATCGCGCCTCCCGCATGGAGGCATTTTCTTCCTTTTTCAATCACAAATTTACTATTTTTCTCCCATACGGCGTTCTCCAGACCCTATTTATTTAATGTATAGTGCGCACAAAAAGCCTTCCGATGCCCGAAAAGTCTGTTGCGCAGGCTGGTGAAGCGAAAAAAATGCCTCTTGATTTCCTGCTGTGGGATTTATTGACTAACTTTGCATCGCTTTGAGTGCATATAAACAAAAACAAAGATATAAGTATGTCAAAAAAGAACGTCAAGGCTGAGGCCAATGAGTTTGACGAGGCCATCGAGGCCTCTAAGTCATTTGTGGAGAAGAACATCAAGCCTCTGGGCTACGGCATAGGTGCTGTCCTGGTGGTGGTAATCGGCATTCTGCTGGTTCACCAGTTCTATATCGTCCCCAACAACAAGAAGGCCGACGAGGCTCTCTTCGCTGCCCAGCAGCAGTTTATGGACGGTAACTATGAGAAGGCACTGAACGGTGAGGGCGATGCAATGGGCTTTCTGGCTGTTGCCGACAAGTTTGGCAGCACCAAGGCAGGCAACCTGGCCACTCTGTATGCCGCTATGTGCTATGCTCAGACTGAGAAGTACGAAGAGGCTGTGAAGATGCTGGAGGACTATGATGACTGCGGTGACGAGATGGTAAGCCCCTCTGCCATCGGTCTGCTGGGCAACTGCTATGCAGAACTGGGTCAGAACGAGAAGGCCGTGAAGCTGCTTATGAAGGCTGCCGACAAGGCCGACAACAACACCCTCAGCCCCATCTATCTGGTGCAGGCAGGTCAGATCTATGAGTCTCTTGGTCAGAACGACAAGGCTCTGGACTGCTACAAGAAGGTGAAGTCAAACTACATGCAGAGCGCTGTAGGCAGCGAGATAGACAAGTACATCGAGCGTGTAAGCAAGTAATCGGTCAGTTTATGGCAAGCAGACTTCACAATCTCTCCGACTACGATTTCAACTCTGTCCCTTCAGGCAAGGGCGTTCGCGTGGGAATCGTGGTGAGTGAATGGAACAATAAAATCACAGGCGCTCTGTTGCAGGGTGCCTGTGATACGCTTATGAAGCATGGTGTGAGCGAGAATGACATCATCGTGCACACAGTGCCTGGAAGTTTTGAGTTGGTGTTCGGAGCCGCACAGTTTGTCAAGAGCGGCCAGGTGGATGCTGTGATAGCAATAGGTTGTGTGGTGCGTGGTGACACTCCCCATTTCGACTATATCTGCCAGGGAGCCACCGAGGGACTTGCCTCGCTGAATGCCGACTATAACGTGCCCGTCATCTATGGTTTGCTCACGTGCAACACGATGGAGCAAGCCGAGGACCGCTGCGGCGGTATTCTGGGCAATAAGGGCGATGAATGTGCTGTCACCGCCCTCAAGATGATTGACTATCGCAGAAGGTTTGCTTAACCTTCTGCGTTGCTTTTACCATCCGCGCCATTACTGGACTTAGGTCTTCTGTAATGGCGTTTTTTTGTATTCCTGCGCTTCTGCTCACCGTTGGCAGATGCGTCTCCAGTTGGATTGCTGGCTGCTGATGGGGTAGGAGTGTTGCTTTCCTTGGCACTGGCCTCATTGCTGATGTGGGAAGCAGAAGCACTTTCTGCTGACTGCTGTGCACGTTCCTTGTTGCCCTGAGGGCGACGGCGTCCTCTGCCCGAGCGCTTGCTCTTGCCTTCGCCAGCCTGATTGCCTGCTGCTTCTTGCTTTTCTGCGTTGGCAGGCTGCTGTATGCCGTCGGCAGGTGCTGCTGCATTCGAGGCGTTCTGGGGAGCCTTGTTGTCGGGCTTCTGGCCTCTTCTTTTGGCCTGAGGGGCATTTCCCTCGCCCTGTTTCTTGCCCTTGCGTGAACCCTTGCCGGCACCTTTCCTTCCGTCGGAACCCCTCTGTGAGCCCTTGCCCGAAGGTCTTCTGCCGGTGCTCTTGCCGCTATAGACCGGCCCTTCACCCAGTTGCTCAGGTATGGGATTCTTCTCTATCTCCTTTTCCAGGAAGCGCTCTATCTGCTTGAATTCGGGCTGTTCCTTCTCGCTCACCAGAGTGATGGCGCGTCCGTTGCGTCCAGCGCGGGCTGTACGGCCGATTCGGTGCACGTAATCCTCCTCGTCGTGAGGTACATCATAGTTGATTACGAGCTGGATATCATCGATGTCGATGCCACGGGCTACAATGTCGGTAGCCACCAGAATGTCTATCTGCTGGCTGCGGAAGAGGTACATCACCTCATCACGCTCGCTCTGTGCCAGGTCGCTGTGCATAGCCCGGGCGTTGTAGCCGGCACGGATGAGGGCGATGGCCAGATCCTTGGTCTTCATCTTGGAGCCTGTGAAGATAATCACACGCTCGGGCTTCTCCTGTGCGAAGATACTCTTTATGATGCCCATCTTCTGCGTCTCGTAGCAGATGTAGGCACTCTGCTTGATTTTCTCGGCAGGCTTGCTCACCGCCAGCTTCACCTCCACGGGATCGTGCATGATACTCTTGGCCAGCTGCTGAATCTTGTCGGGCATGGTGGCACTGAAGAGTATGGTCTGTCTGCTGTCGGGCAGCATCTTGGCTATCTGCATGATGTCCTCGCTGAAGCCCATGTCCAGCATGCGGTCCGCTTCGTCCAGGATGAAGAATGACGCCTTGCTGAGATCCACGTTGCCCAGGCTTATGTGGCTTATCAGACGGCCTGGGGTGGCAATGATCACATCGGCTCCACTCTGCATGCTGCGCTTTTCCTGCTCGTATCTGATGCCGTCGTTGCCGCCATATACAGCCACGCTGCTCACGTCGGGCAGGTAATAGGAAAAGCCCTGCATAGCCTGGTCAATCTGCTGTGCAAGCTCTCGTGTAGGCGACATGATGATGCAGTTGATGGCATCGGTGGGGTATCCTCCGTCCTGCAGTTTGCTCAGGATGGGCAGCAGATAGGCGGCAGTCTTGCCGGTACCAGTCTGTGCGACACCCAGCACATCGCGTCCCTCCAGGATGGGAGGGATAGAGTGCTCCTGGATGGGAGTGGTCTCGATGAAGTTCATGTCGTCCAGTGCATCAAGCACCAGGTCGTTTAAGTCTAAGTCGTAAAAGTCCATATCTGTTCGTTCAATGTCATCTGGGTGCCCTGGCATAGAGATACCAGGCGATGAATGTATATAATATGTTAGGCATCCATGCGGCCAGAATAGGATGCAGACCGCCATTGGTGCAGAATGTTGCTGAGATTCCCTGCAGCAGGATGTAGCTTGCGCTCAGTGCCAGACCAGTTCCCAAAGCCATTCCCATGCCGCCCTTGCGCTTGCGTGAGGACAATGACATGCCTATGGTGGAGAGGATGAATGCGGCAAAGGGCGAGGCAAAACGCTTGTGGTACTCCACTTCGAAGGCCTTCAGGTTGCCGCTTCCGCGGTTCTTCTGCTTCTCTATGTACTCCTTCAGTTCGCGGTTGGTCATCGTCTCCTGCTGGTTGCGGATGAAGAGGAAATCCTGTGGCTCCATGGTGATGATGGAGTCCAGACGGGCATGATGCGTGATGTGCTCGCGCAGTCCTTTCAGTTCGCGTATGGTCACATCATTGAGCCTCCAGTGGTAGCGCACGTCGCTCAGGGTGTCGTATTCCACTGTGGTGGCTGTCAGATGCGAGATGAGTTTCTTGTCCTCGAACTTGTCCAGCGAGAAGTGTACACCTGTCTTGCTGATGCCGTCGAAGTGCTCCATGAAGGCTATCACGCCGGTATCCACCTGCAGCTGCACATTGTCGGCATAGGTGGGGTTCTTCTTGCTGCGCTTATACTGGTTCTCAAACGCCAGACGCTTGACGCTTCCGCGTGGGATAACCTCTGCGCCCAGGTAGAAAGTCATGGCCGCAATGATGGCCGAACTGATGAGGTAGGGTCTCAAGAGGCGTCCGAAACTCATGCCGGTACTGATCATGGCTATTATCTCGCTGTTGTCGGCCAGCTTCGTAGTGAAGAAGATGACACTCAGAAAGACGAAGAGCGCACTGAAGAGGTTGGTGAAGTAGGGGACGAAGTTGAGATAATACTGGAAGATGATGGCGTGCCAAGTGGCGTGGTTCGTGGTGAACTTGTCCACGTTCTCGTTGAAGTCAAACACCACAGCGATACTGATAATCAACAGTATGGAGAAGAAGTACGTCCCCAGGAACTTTGCTATCAGATATCTGTCGATGCGTGTCAGGAATCTTGGTCTCATGCCTTGCTTTATCTTGTATCTTCCTATTGTCTTAGAGTCGTTCTGTCACACGCTTGACCATCACTTCCTTCCATGCACGGAAGTCGCCGGCCAGGATGTGCTTGCGTGCTTCCCCTGTGAGCCACAGGTAGAAGGAGAGGTTGTGGATAGAGGCTATCTCCAGCGCGAGAAGCTCCTGCGCCTTGAAGAGATGGTGCAGATATGCCTTGGTGTAGGTGCGGTCCAACGAGCAGGGACCATCGATGTCGATGGGACTGAAGTCGTCCTGCCACTTGCGGTTGCGCATGTTCATGATGCCGTTGGCCGTGAATATCATGGCGTTGCGGCCGTTTCGTGTGGGCATCACACAGTCAAACATATCCACTCCTCGCTCGATGCCCTCGAGCAGGTTGGCTGGTGTGCCCACTCCCATGAGGTAGCGTGGTTTGTCTTTGGGCAGAATGGCATTGACCACCTCTATCATCTCGTACATCACCTCGGCTGGTTCGCCCACAGCCAGACCGCCGATGGCATTGCCGTCGCAACCCTTTTCGGCCACGAACTCGGCACTCTGTGTGCGCAGATCACGATAGGTGCAACCCTGCACGATGGGGAACAGACTCTGCTGGTAACCATACTTGGGTTCGGTCTCGTTGAAGCGTTTCAGGCAGCGGTCAAGCCAGCGGTGGGTCATCCCAAGGCTCTTTTTGGCATAGGCATACTCGCTTGTACCCGGCGGGCATTCGTCGAGCGCCATCATGATATCCGCTCCTATGCTGCGCTCGATGTCCATCACGCGCTCGGGGGTGAAGATGTGCTTGCTGCCGTCGATATGGCTGCGGAAGGTGCATCCCTCCTCTGTGAGCTTGCGTATGCCTGTGAGCGAGAACACCTGGAAACCGCCGCTATCCGTGAGGATAGGGCCGTCCCAACTGTTGAAGCGGTGCAGTCCGCCTGCCTTTTCCAGTATCTCGGTGCCCGGACGCAGGTAGAGGTGATAGGTGTTGCCCAATATGATTTGTGCCTTGACCTCCTCCTTGAGGTCGCGCACCGATACGCCTTTCACGCTGCCCACAGTTCCTACGGGCATGAAGACGGGCGTGAGTATCTGGCCGTGGTCGGTGTGGATGACTCCGGCGCGTGCTTCCGACTGGGCATCGGTCTGTTGCAGTTGGAATGTCATGCCTTCTTCTCCTCCTTCTTTTCGTCATCCAGGTGGAAGGTGATGGGGTTGGCCACCTTCTCTTGCAGAAGTGCAAAGTCCCACACATCGGACACCGTGTTGACATAGTGGAAGTTGAGCCCCTTCAGATACACCTCGGGGATCTCCTGGATATCCTTCTCGTTGTCCTGGCAGAGCATGATGTCGGTGATGCCCGCACGCTTTGCAGCCAGAATCTTCTCGCGTATGCCGCCCACGGGCAGCACCTTTCCGCGCAGGGTTATCTCGCCCGTCATGGCCAGTTTGTCGCGCACCATACGCTGGGTGAGTGCGCTGGCTATGCTGGTGGCTATGGTGACACCGGCGCTGGGGCCGTCTTTGGGCACGGCACCTTCGGGCACATGTATGTGTATGTTGTAGTTGTCGAAGATGCGCATGTCTATTCCCAGCAGGTCGGCATGAGCCTTGATGTATTCCAGAGCCAGCATGGCGCTCTCCTTCATCACGTCTCCCAGATTGCCGGTGAGCGTGAGTTTGCCTCCCTTGCCCTGGCTCAGACTGGTCTCGATGAACAGTATCTCACCGCCCACGCTGGTCCATGCCAGTCCGGTCACCACGCCTGCATCGTGGTTGCCCTGGTATTTGTCGCGGTTGAAGGGCGGGTTGCCCAGCAACTTCTCCACGCAGGCCGGTGTGATGGTCTTGGGCAACTGGTCGTCAGTGCCGCGTGCCACATTGAGAGCCACCTTTCTGAGCAGTTTGCTTATCTGCTTCTCCAGTCCTCTCACACCGCTCTCGCGCGTGTACCTTTCTATAATAAACTCCAGAGCCTCCTTGCCCACCTTGGGTGAGTTGTCGGCATCGAGTCCCATATCCGCCTTGGCCTTGGGCAGCAGATGGCGGCGTGCTATCTCCACCTTCTCCTCGGTGATGTAGCCTCCCACCTCTATCAGCTCCATGCGGTCGAGCAGTGGACGTGGGATGGCATTGATGTTGTTGGCTGTGGCAATGAACATCACCCGGCTCAGGTCGTAGTCCATGTCGAGGAAGTTGTCGTGGAAGGCGCTGTTCTGCTCAGGGTCGAGCACCTCGAGCAGAGCCGATGAGGGGTCGCCGTTGACGGTGTTCTCCGTCACCTTGTCTATCTCGTCGAGGATGAAGACGGGGTTGGACGAACCGGCCTTCTGTATTCCCTTGATGATGCGTCCAGGCATGGCACCTATGTAGGTGCGTCGATGTCCGCGTATCTCACTCTCGTCGTGCATGCCGCCCAGACTGATGCGCACGTAGTTGCGGTTGAGTGCAGCTGCGATGCTTTTGCCCAGACTCGTCTTGCCCACGCCTGGAGGGCCGTAGAGGCAGATGATTGGGCTCTTGAGGTCATTCTTGAGCTTCAGCACAGCCAGGTGCTCCAGGATGCGCTCCTTCACCTTCTCCATGCCGTAGTGGTCCTTGTTCAGGCGGTTTTCTGCGCGCTTGAGGTCCAGAGAGTCCTTGGTACAATAGTCCCATGGAAGGCGCAGGATGGTCTGCAGATAGTTGAGCTGCACGTTGTAGTCGGGCGCCTGTATGTTGATGCGGTTCAGCTTGGCCAGCTCCTGCTCAAAGGTCTTTTTCACCTTCTTGCTCCACTTCTTGTCCTTGGCCTCCTGTTTCATGCGCTCCTGGTCATCCAGTCTCACGCTGGAGTCGTCCTTGTTGCCCAGCTCGTTCTGCAGCTGTCTGATTTCCTGGCTGAGGAAGTATTCGCGCTGCTGCTTGTCTATCTCTTTCTGTGTGCGGCGCTCTATCTCCTTGCGCAGACGTACCAGCTGCATCAGGCCGTTCAGGTGTGCCAGTGCCTGCTCTGCCCTTTGGGGCTCGCTGGCGGCCGACAGCATCTCGTGCTTCACGTCGGTACCTACGGGCAGGTAGCTGCATATCACGTTGAGCATGAGCGATGAGGGCTGCATGTTCTCTATATACTGGATGAACTCCTGGGGGCAGAACTCGGTGAGCAGAGCCAGCTGCTTCACCTTCTCCTGCAGCTCCACCAGCATGGTCGTGAAGGTATCTTCCTCCTCGGCAGTGGGCTCCACATCAGGACGAGCCTCCACGGTTCCGTGGTAGCCCCGTGCATCCTGCTGCAGCGCAAGCAGCTCGGCACGGTTGGCTGCATGTATGAGTGCGGTGTATTTGCCGTCGGGCAGTTTCAGGAAATGCACCAGTTTGCCCACTACTCCTATGGTGTAGAGGTCGTTCATGTCGGGCTGATCTACCGACGCGTCTTTCTGGCAGAATACTGCCACTGTGCCATTGCCCTTCTCGGCTTGCTTCAAAGTCTTTATGGTAGCGCTTCTCCCTATCGTCACTGGCGTCATTGTGCCGGGGAAGAGAACTGAGTCGCGTACACACAGCACGGGCATCTCACCGCTCATGTCGGCGTGCATCATCTTGGCTGATTCTTCGCTCAAGTCTGCAACAAAGGAGAAGGAAACCTTTTTGGTGTTTGTCATAGGGGTAATTCCTCTTTTCTGTATCTGTCTTTATATCTCGATTCAAACGAGTGCAAAAGTACTAAAAATATTCGGATTTTCGTGGTTTGTCGGTCTTAAAAAGCGTATCTTTGCCCTCACGCAATGCAGTTTGGCATGTTTCTTGCTCTCGTGCGCGAGTCTGACGGCTCCATTGGCACGCCTGCTGCATTATTTATGTTTCACAGAACCAAACGGATAATGAGCCTACCATACTTCCGCTTCCGCCAGTTTGTGGTGCGACACGATGCCTCGTCGATGCCTGTGGGTACCGATGGAGTGCTGCTGGGAGCGTGGGCTCATCTTGATGGCGCTTGCCATGTGCTTGATATCGGCACGGGCAGCGGACTGGTGGCGCTCATGGCGGCACAGCGTGCATCACACGCCCAAGTGGAGGGGATAGACATCGACTTGCCGTCGGTGGAGCAGGCGCAGCAGAATGTGCAGGAAAGTCCATTCGCCTCGCGTATCAGCATCCAGCAGGCCGATGTGCGCGAATTCACTTCGCAGCAGGGGGATTTTGACCGCATCCTGTCCAATCCTCCCTTCTTTGTCAACGATGTGCTGCCTCCCTCCGAGCGCCGCATGATGGCGCGTAATGCCCAGGCGCTGCCTGCCGAAAGCCTGCTTGATGCCGTGGTGCGTCTGCTCACCGATGACGGACGTTTCTCGGTGGTGCTGCCCACCTCTTCACAAGCCACCTTTGTGGGACTGGCACTTGAGCGCGGGCTGCATCTCATCCGAAGCCTGCACGTGCGTACTGTCATGCGCAAACCGCCCAAGCGCGTTCTGCTTGAGTTCTCGCGCCAGCGTGTGCTGCCGGTAGAGTGCAGCGAGATGCTTCTGCAGAGTGCCGATGGAGCGCGTTCGCCCGAATACGCCCGCCTTACCCAGGATTTCTATCTCTGAACCATCCTCCAGCCTCTTTCTTATTATCGGGGACAACGAATGAGTTTCCTTGCCAGCGTCTTTTCTTCGTTCAAGAAACGGGTTGGGGTGGAGAGCCCGTCTTGTCGCTTCATTTCATGCAGCACGCTGCAAAGGCGAATGCAGCGCGGTGCAAACACAAACGCAGCGCGGTGCCTTGCCTGTTGCACCGCGCTGCGTCATTCTGGGATTACTGCTGCTCTATCGTAAGAGTCTTGATTCGTGGTCAAAAGGATGTGGCTCCTTTCGAGTTGTCATGCCGCCTGCGATTCGGGAAGAGGGGAGTGCGCCATCGCAGGAGTCTTGATTCGGGATCAAAAGGATGCGAGTCCTTTTGAAGAGTCATGCTACTTGGGGATTGCGCGAACTCGGCTTCTCAATCCCCAAATCCTGATTCGAAATTCCCCTCAAGCGTGTAACTATTCGCGATGGATGACGCTGCCGCTGGCCTGATGGGTGGCAAGCACCAGCACCTCGGCTATCTGTACATGCTCGGGAGCCTGTACGGCATAGAGCACCACATCGGCCACATCATCTCCGGTAAGCGGCTTGATGCCCTGATAAACCTTGTCGGCACGGTCCTCGTTGCCGTGAAAACGCACCCGTGAGAAGTTTGTCTCCACCAGTCCGGGCTTGATGTTCGTCACGCGCACCTTGGTGTGAGCCACATCGATGCGCAGTCCGTCGCTGATGGACTTCACCGCACTCTTGGTGGCACAATAGACGTTGCCTCCGGCATAAGCGGCATCGCCTGCCACAGAACCTATGTTGATGATATGCCCATGGTTGCGGGCTACCATCGCGGGTACGATGAGACGGGTCATGGTGAGCAGTCCGCGTATGTTGGTGTCTATCATCTCGTCCCAGTCGTCCATGTTGCCCTCGTATTCCGGCTCCAGTCCGCGTGCCAGTCCGGCATTATTGACCAGAACATCCACTTCGGCCCACTCCTGGGGCAAACCGGCAATGGCATCATGGGCGGCCTGCCGGTCCCTTACATCGAACACCAGTGGAAGCACCTCCACACCCTGTCGCTCCAATTTCCTCTTCAGACTGGCCAGGAGGTCGGAGCGCCGTGCTGTGACTATCAGATTGTAGCCGGCCTGTGCAAACTTGTGTGCGCAACTCTCGCCGATGCCGCTTGTGGCACCTGTTATCAGCGCGATGGGTCTTCTGTTCATGTGCAGTATGTTGTTTATGGTTGTGTTATGGCGTGTGTGTGAAGCGATGCTGTGGGAGTCTTCCCGTTGCCCTTGTGAGAGGGGAGCTACTTCTTGGCAGCCTCGGCTTGCTTCTTTCGGTCGTCGGCCGCTTTCTTCTTCAAGAGCTTGTCTATCTCGTCAAACTCCTTCCCCTTGTTGAGGAACAGGTAGATGCGATAGAGTGGCGGTGCCCAGCGGTCTATGTTGTCGGGCTGCAGTTCGCGCACTTTCTGCATGCACGGCATGGCGGCCGAATAGAGATTGCGTATGTCGCGGCGGTCCTGCTCAAAGCGTGGATCCTTGATGTTGCTGCATGCATTCTCCTGACGGATGACGGCCATATTGAGGTAGGAGCTGCCCTTGTTGTAGTAGGCATCGGTGAAGGCGGGGTCGCGCAGCAGGGTGCTGTCGGCAAACCGTATGCATGACTCGTAGTCGTTCTCGATGAGCTTCATCTTGCACTTGGTGTACCAGTAGATGGCCTTGTCGGCTGTGACCACCTTGATGAGCGAGTCGGCCAGAGCGCATCCCTCCTTGGTCATGCGATGGGAGTCGTAATAATCGACCAGGTGAACGAAGAAATAGTCGTACTCGGGGTACTGGTTGACTCCGGCATGCAGTTCTCTCACCCAGGCCGAGTCGTTCTTGAGGAGTTCGTAGGTGCGCACCTTATACTCCTGCAGGATGGGCTTGTCGCCGCGTGTGGCGGCCTCGATGGCCTTGTCGATGTATTTCAGCGTGTGGGCGGGCTTGTTGGACAGGTATCCGCAGAGTGCCGCGCGGTAGGCCAGTTTGGGCGCCAGACTCTATGAGTCGGTCAACAGCGTGGAGAACCGCAAGGCATATCTCAAACAGCAATACGACACCGCCCTCTTCTTCAATTCGCTGCTCAACATGTACGAGCAGCTGCGCCTGTGCGACAGCGTGGATGCTGTACCCAACGCGCAAGAGAAGGTGCGGCTGAAATACTCCAGAAAGACAAGCGACCTGCGCCAGAAATACAAGAAGAACATCCTCAATGGCGGGAAGTTCTTCCTGCGCAAGGGCAACTATGATGCCGCCTATGGCTTCATGGACGCATACTATACCTACACCACCAACAAGCGCGACACCATGCTGCCCAAACTGGCGGCGGTGTAGTATATCATCGCGCGGTCCTTGTCCTTGAGGTCGGTCCGGGGCAGGGCGTTTATCAGATTGGTTCTTGCCCCGTCTTGTCCCGACGAGTTCTTGATGGCGTTTGATGCAGCCTTGTAGAGTGCTGACATCTTCGCCGGCTTCTGGGCTTTGTCCTTCTTGTCTGCCGCCTGGAGCATGATGCCCAGACATGTGAAGAGCAATAAGATAACAAAAGATTTCTTCATTCTGAAAAATGTTTGCCTTATCTGTTATTCAGAGGACGTGTGTGCGGCTTGTGCCACATGGCCCTCTGGTGATATCCTATGTGGTTTAGTGCATCGGGCTGAGTGCCGTAGGGTGGTTTCCCGTGTCCGCCTGCGCGTGTGCGGGAATATATAATGTGCGGGATGGCATCCGCTCTGGTCCCGAGACGTCCGCCACCCCGCACATCTTGTGTGTCTGCTTAGAGCAGCTTGTCCATCTCGGCAGCCTTGGCAGCCTGTCCTGTCACGCTATAGCACTGCTTCAGCTCGTAGGCCCACTTCTGGGGCTCGTCGGGAGTGCACTCACGTGCCTTCTCGAAGTAGGGGATAGCCTCTCCGAACATTTTCTTCACCTCCTCCAGTGTGGCTTTTGCCTTCACCTGGTTCTTGATGTTGCTCACTGTGGCGTTCTTGGCCAGCGCCTGACGGAACTTGCACAGGCCAGCCTGGTACCAGGCGTCGTAGTAGTCTGGCTTCAGCTCGTTGCACTTCCTGTAGCATGCGAATGCCTCGTCGTACTTCTCCTGGGCGAAATATGCGTAGCCCTTGCCGTAGTTGGCGATGAGCACGTCCTTATCCGCAGCCAGCACCTCATCGGCATAAGCCATCATCTTGTCCAGTCCCTGCTTCTGGTAGTAGGAGAGCAGAATCTGAATCAGGTCGGTGTGCTTCTGGGGCTCCTGCAGGCTCACGTCGTGCATGGCCTTTGCCCAGGCTACGGTATCCTTGCGCTCCAGATAGCTGGAAATCTTGGCCTGCTGGGTGCCCTCGGCTCCATCCTTGAACTTCAGGGCCTCGTCGTAATACTTCTCCATAGCGTCCCACATCTTGGCGTCGTGTGCCATGTGGAAGGCGTAGTAGGCAATCTGCTCCTTGGGGATGCGCATCTTGCAGATGTCGGCTATCTCGGGATAGGTCTCGGTATAGCTCATGGCGCGGTCGTATGCCTCGAGGGCGCTCTGGTAGCGGCCGCATGCGCTCTCAAACTGGGCTGCGTAGATGTAGTAGTCGCCGCACTGGGACAACTGCACGCGCTTGGCTTTGAGCTGTGCCTCGTTGCCTGTCTCGCCCTTGGTCACCTTGGTGTACTTCAGCTCGTTGTGCAGAGCGTCGGTCAGGCATTTCAGATTGTTGTAGAAATAGGCTGTGTCGAAGGGCACCTTGTTGGAGGCTGCCTCCAGCATGATGTTGAGGGGATGCATGCACAGGTTGGTGCTGAGAGAGTAGGCTTCATCCAGCTTCTTCTCGTCTATCATGCCGCTGTGCAGGGCCTTCTGCAGGATTTCCTGTCCCTTCTTGCACTCGTCCAGAGTTCCCTCGGCCGTAGCCTTCTTCTCCTGTATCTGCAGATTGAGTGCGTCCCATATCTGCTGGGCTTCCTTGACCTGTGCCTTGGCTTCCTTCTGAGCGGCCTTCAGGGCGGCTGCCTCAGCCTTGGCCTTGGCCTTGTCATCAGCTGTCTGTGCGCTCACGCTGCCTACTGCAAGTGCGAGAGCAATCGTTAACAGTACCTTTTTCATAATCGTAGGATTTGTTTTGAAATAGATAATATGACTTTATTCGTTTTCTTCTGTTCCGGGGTTCTGGGTGTCTGTTCCGGGGTTCTGAACCTCTGTCCCGGGAGTCTGGGTCTCTTCGGTTTCGGGGTTCTGGGTCTCTTCGGTCTCCTCGGAGTACTCTTCCTCCTCGTCGTCACGGGGCACCACGCTGAGATGGCTGATGACGTCGTTGCGCTTCTTCAGCTCTATCAGTTTGGTTCCTTGCGCCACACGTCCCTTGGTCACCTTCACCGAGTCGGCGTGCAAGCGTATTGTGGTGCCGCTCTTGTTGATGATCATCAGGTCGTCCTCGTCGGTAACCACCTCGGTGGCAACCACGTAGCCCGTCTTATCCGTTATGGCCATGGTCTTCACGCCCTTGCAGTGGCGGCTTGTCTTGCGGTACTCATCCACTCCGGTGCGCTTGCCGTATCCGTTCTCGCTGAGCACCATGATGCTCTCCTTCTCCACGTCGTTGACCACGCACATGCCCACCACACGGTCTCTGGGGTCGTCATCGAGGATGATGCTCTGCACGCCCGTGCTCACTCGTCCCATGTCGCGTACCAGCTCCTCGGGGAATCTCACCACTCGTCCGCCTGCGTTGGCCACGATGATCTCGTTCTTTCCGTTGGTCAGCTCTACGCCTATCACCTGGTCGTCCTCGCGTATGTTGATGGCGTTCACGCCGTTGGCACGCACGCGGCTGTATTCCGTGAGGAGTGTCTTCTTGATGATGCCGTTCTTGGTGCAGAACACCACATGGTGCGACTGGCAGAACTCGGGGTCCTGCAGCTTGCGTATGCACAGGCATGCGCTTATGCTGTCGCCGGGCTGTATCATGAGCATGTTCTGTATGGCTCGTCCCTTGTTCTGCTTGTTGCCCTCGGGTATGTCATACACCTTGAGCCAGTGGCAGCGTCCGCGGTCGGTGAAGAAGAGCATGGTGTTGTGCATGGTGGCGGGGTAGATCTTCTCGATGAAGTCGTTGTCCCTGGTGCTGCTTGCCTTCACGCCTATGCCTCCGCGTCCCTGTGCACGGAACTCCGCCAGGGGTGTGCGCTTGATGTAGCCCATGTGGCTGATGGTCACCACCACCTCGTCGTCGGCATAGAAGTCCTCGGCGTTGAACTCGTCGGCGTTGGGCATGATTTCCGTGCGGCGCACGTCACAGAACTGCTCCTTCACTTCCAGCAGTTCGTCCTTGATGACCTTGCGGCACAGGTTGTCGTCGGTGAGTATCTGGTTGAAGTACTCTATCTTCTTCATCAGTTCGTCATACTCGGCATGCAGCTTGTTCTGCTGCAGGCCGGTGAGCTGTGACAGTCGCATATCCACGATGGCCTTGCTCTGTATCTCGTCCAGTCCGAAGCGCTCCTCCAGCGCACGCTGTGCTGCTGCGGGTGTCTGGCTCTGCTTGATGATGCGCACCACCTCGTCGATGTTGTCGCTGGCGATGATGAGTCCGCGCAGGATGTGCACGCGCTCCTCGGCCTTGCGCAGGTCGTATCTGGTGCGGCGGATGACCACCTCATGACGGTGCTCCACGAAGTTGCTGATGAAGTCGCGCAGCGTGAGCAGCTGCGGACGACCCTTGACCAGCGCGATGCTGTTCACGCTGAAGCTGGTCTGCATGGGGGTCATCTTGAACAGCTTGTTCAGCACCACCCGGCTGTTGGCATCACGCTTCACGTCTATCACGATACGCATTCCGTCGCGGTCGCTCTCGTCGTTGGCGTTGTGTATGCCCTCTATCTTCTTCTCCTGCACCAGCTGTGCGATATACTCGATGAGCTGCTGCTTGTTCACTCCGTAGGGTATCTCGGTCACCACTATCTTGTCGTGTGTGTCGCCTGCCTCGATGTCGGCCTTGGCGCGCATGATGATGCGTCCGCGTCCGGTCTCGTATGCGTCCTTGATTCCCTGCAGTCCCATGATGTAGCCTCCGGTGGGGAAGTCGGGACCCTTGACATACTGCATGAGCGCCTCAACGTCCATCTCGGGATTATCTACGAATGCCACGCATGCGTCTATCACCTCTCCCAGGTTGTGTGTGGGGATGTTGGTGGCCATACCCACGGCTATGCCAGTGGCTCCGTTGAGCAGCAGGTTGGGCAGCTTGGTGGGCATCACGGTGGGCTCCTGCAGGGTGTCGTCGAAGTTGTTGGTCATATCCACGGTCTCCTTGTCCAGGTCGTCCATCATGGCCTCGCCCATGAGGCTCAGTCGTGCCTCGGTGTATCGCATGGCGGCGGGGCTGTCGCCATCCACGCTTCCGAAGTTGCCCTGCCCATCCACCAGCGTGTATCTCATGGCCCACTCCTGTGCCATGCGCACGAGTGCGAAATATACTGAGCTGTCGCCGTGGGGGTGGAACTTACCGAGCACTTCACCCACGATACGTGCACACTTCTTGTATGGTCTGCTGTGCAGGTTGCCCATCTCCTTCATACCGAAGAGGATGCGCCTGTGCACAGGCTTGAATCCGTCTCTCACATCGGGCAGCGCGCGTGCCACTATCACGCTCATGGAGTAGTTGATGTAGCTTTGCCGCATCTCGTGCTCGATGTCAACTTTGATAATTCTTTCCTGATCTTCCATTCTTATTTAATACTGTCTGTTCTCCTCTCTGATGCTCTGCCCGAGGCCGCTGGGAGCGAAGTGCCAAAGGGCAGGCGGTGCCTCGCCGGGGCGTGTATAGCCTTCCGCCCAGGTGGGATTCCAAATACAAAGGTAAGCCGTATTTGTTGTATCTGCAAGTTTTTCTCCTTTTATTTTCTCGCGCACGTGCATGAAAGTTCCGTGCTGCATTTTCTGCCCACATGCCTGTTTTTGCCATTTGCGGGCTCGTAGGACGCTTTTCGTACGGGTGCCGACGGGGTGTCGGGAGCGGGGTTGAAACGTTTCCCTGTACGATAAAGGCTACGCATTTGTCATCTGAAACTATAGGAAATATTTCTCCAGTTGGGAAAATTTTTCTCCCCTACTGGGAATGTGCTTTCCGCATGCTTTCCTGCCATATGGCTAAGGTGCGGGAATCCCGAGAGCTGTCCCTTGCCGGCACCGCTTTCGGCCACCAGATTGCCCATCATGCCGCACATTTCCTTCCAGCTGCGGTCGGGATACATAAATTCGGCTCCACTTATGTGCGCTCCCAGGATAGGAAAGAGCATGGGGACGAGTGACTGGTGCATGTCTTTTGACGTTTGTGAGAGCAAAAGCTGCACACATTCCGTGCCTCGGCCCAGATTTGGCATGGCCGGAGCGGTTGATTTACTGATGTTGTACTTCATTTCTGTTTGTCTGTCTTGTTCGTTGATGTGATGTAAACTGTTGGTTATCAGCCTTTGAGAGGAAAATTTGGGCTGGAAGAATTCCAATTCTTCCAATTCTTCCAATTCTTCCAATTTCATTTCAAGGGATGACAATTCCCACTCCTATTATATATATCTATTTAATATATAAATAGTTATAGAGTCTATAAAAGGGTGTTTTGTCATGACAAAACCTAATTGTCAGAATTGTCAGAATTGTCAGATGTCAGATTATGCCTCCCAGCTTGCAGCCTCCCGCTTCCTCTCCCAGGCCTACCCTATCATGTCTGCCACCATGCGCAGCTCCTCGGCTGCAGCCAGGCAGAAGTGCCTGAAGGTGAACACCTCGGTGTAGGGCGGTCGGGTGAGCGAGGGATAGAGGCTGCCGTCGGGGCGGCGGTTGACGTTGACGAATCGCCCCTCGTAGATGTGCGGGTTGCGCTGCTGCGGTATCCACCTGCCCTCCCCTGCGCTCTCCACGAAGGAGTAGTGTCCCTCGCCGTCGTGCGTGATCACCCCTCCCAGGTATCCGCCTATGGGCAGCCGTCCCCTGTGGCGTGTGAGCAGCTTCAGGTCGATGCCCGGCTCGGTGTGCGGGTAGGCCGCCATGCGCCAGCCTCGCCATCCGCGTGCCAGGGGTGAGTCACTCAGGAGCACCTCCCTAAGGATGTCTCCCACAAGTCTGGGCCCATGCTGCGCGGCTGAGCCTCTCTTGAATGCCTTTGTCATCTTTTTTTTTTGAATTTATACCTCAGTTCGGGATAACCGAGTGTCTTATCCAATATAAATGCAGCGTGCATACGCCTCCTTCCCATGCCATTAGAAGTGGGTAATAACAGAAGGCTGAAAGAAGTTGTTTTGCCCTTAGAATAGTGACAGCTGTTTGGTGTCTTCGATGC
>OQWM01001247.1_pt1 | contig 17509 bp, 16 predicted proteins | sample 1691531 | NCBI WGS metagenome assembly OQWM01 (sample SAMN03418257, study PRJEB22391) | human gut metagenome | biome: human-gut; feature: organic feature; material: feces | host: Homo sapiens | place: Tanzania | collected 2013-01
TCTTTTTATGAGATAAAAACTTATCTCATTCTCAATCACTTATAAAAAATACGTACTTTCTTTATAAGAAACAATTAATTTTGCAGCGTTTTTTTAGATTAGTAGGTATAAAGATTGTATGAATAAAAGTATGGGTATTAATGTTGGCAACCTCAGAAACAAGAGGATTGCCGTTGGTGCGTGTTATTTCGTGCCAGGAGTGGTGTTTGCAAGTTGGGCAAGCAGAATACCGGATGTAAAGGAACTTTTGCATTTGAGTAACGGACAGTTGGGCAGCGTGTTGTTTGCCATACCGATAGGGCAGCTGCTGATGATGGCGTTTTCGGGCATATTGGTAAGCAGGTTCGGAAGCAAGAAGATGCTTATGTTGTCAGAATTTCTCTATGCGGCATCGCTCTTTGCGATAGGGCTTTGCGATAATGTCTTGCATCTGATAATGGCACTCGTGGCGCTCGGTATGATGGCGAACCTTATGAATATAGCCACCAATACGCAGGCTTGCTATCTGGAAAAGCTGTATGGCAGAAATATCATGTCATCGTTTCATGGCATGTGGAGCCTTGGTGGATTTGCTGGCGGAATAATAGGAGCGTTGTTTGCCGGAACGTTGTTGCCTGTATCGGTGCATTTCACAAGTGTTTTGGTGGCAAGTGTGATAATCGTGGCGCTGTGTTTCAGAAATCTCGTCAGTGAGTCGTTAGCAGAGGCAGAAGACGAGGACGTGCCAAATTTCTCGTTCCGTTCTGTCGACCCTACATTGATTCTGCTCGGTGTGATGGGCTTTGGCGGAATGTTTTGCGAGGGTACGGTATATGATTGGAGCAGTGTGTATTTTTTGACAGTAGTAAAGCCTGACGCCGCCTTCATCCGTGCTGGATACATAGCGGGAATGGGAGCCATGACATTGGGAAGGTTTCTTGCTGACGGATTCGTAACCAAATATGGTCCGTCGAGAGTGTTGAAGGTTTGTGGGCTGTTGATTCTCGGTGGTTTGTTGCTCGCTGCCTCGTTGCCGTATCTCATTACAGCAACCTTAGGCTTCCTGCTTGTAGGTTTCGGCATATCTTCTTCGGTGCCGATATGCTATAGTGTGGCAGGAAAGCTTGGCACGATGAAGGCGAGCATAGCCATAACCATAGTGTCGAGCATCAGTTTCTTCGGCTTTCTTGTAGGTCCGCCGGTTATAGGGTGGTTGTCTGAACTCTCCAATTTGCGCATAGCACTTTCTCTTGCAGCCTGTTTCGGTTTGTTCATAGCTTTCGTGGCAGGAAAAGTAGGCAAGCGTATAAGATAAGTCTTCGGCTTCTGTCTGCGAAAAGTTATTTTGCGAAATCTTGTTTAGTATTATAATATTTAATATATTTGCAACAGAAATTGTCTGTAGAGGCAATTGGACATTGTTGGAAAAAGAGGCGTTATGCTTGTCTGTTCAACCTGAAACCTGAGAAATTTCAAAAAACGAACGTGGATTTGCATAGTGGTTCTCACGCTTATGGCGTGGGCTGCTATAGATATATCCGTTCGTTTTAAAGCTTTCTCAGGGCTGCAGGTTGAGGATGTAGAGTATACAGCTCCACGCCTTAAACATTAACTGCCATTGAGGAAGCGAGTGGTAAGATGACACAGAGACATGAGAAAAGAAAGACAGATTATTCTATGCGTATTCCTTACGCTATTTTTTAGTTTTGCATTTGGGACAAAAAAGAAAGCTCCTGTAAAACTCTCGCCAGACTTTTATAATTGGGTTTATGAGTATATAAAGCAGAATACAGGAGGGGAGAATACATTACAGGCTGTTTTGAAAATAAGCAACCATTATAAAAAAATAACAGAAACGGATAAACAGAAAGTAAGAAGAGATCTTGAAAATTTATCCGCTGACCTGATAAAAGACCAAAATTATGCTGCTGCCGTAGCTGTGATAGATCTTTATAATGGCATTATTGAAGATGGCTCAAAGAAAGACCCGAAAATGCTTTACGCTAAAGGTCATCTGTATATAAATCAGGTAGATGATACTATCAAGGCAAGAGAGGCGATATTGGAACTTCAACAGTGTGTTGGTTGTGAACCGTATATAAATAAGTTAGAAAAAGAAATAGCGGAAGTTCGCAACTATGTTCCTGCAGACAAGGGACTTGGTGGATTTTGGGTATCTGACCTGATAACAAAAATCGATGTATTCGGGTTAAGGGGCATAGAAATTCCCAAATATGTGATATATGGAAAAGAGATCAAAGACTCTACAGTTTTTGTAATTCAACGGCAAAGCCCGTTCCTCTTTAATGATTGTATTGTCACCAAGGGCCTTTTAAGTGACACATACAATGAACCGCAATCATCACAGTATCTATATGCGTATGCTCGTAATGCGTATGCTCGTAAAAAAGACTCTTTATATATAGCTTGGTCATCAGAGAAATTAAAGAATTATAATGCAAGTCTTGTTGGGGCAACAAGAGAGCTGACGCGTAATACGTCTGCTCTGTTGTCCGCGAATTTCGCCCAACGCCATGAATACAGTTTTGCGGAAAATCTTGTCGGCAGCTTTTCTGTGGGTTTGGCTGAGGCGGGAATTAATTCTATTATAGATGCCTTGACCACGCCATCAAAAAAACTGTATCTTCTTGAAGGAAAATTCAGGCGAGGTAATAAAAATATTTATATAGGTAGGATGAAGTATTTGCAGGTAAAGGCAAGAGTAGGAGAAGAACCAGTAAAGAAAGAATACAGTGAGGATATGTCGCTTCTTCGCTGGACAAAGGAAAGTGGAGTTGTCTTCATGTACTTTAAGGGTATGCCTTTGACTCCATACCAAACGAGTACTTTGTCTATTGAAAAGCAAAAGAAAATTATTGAAAAGCAAAAACAAAAGAATGAAAGGATAATAAGGGACAATGAAAAAGCAATAAGAGAAACGCCAAATGGAAACGTGCCAAAACTGAAACCACTTGTAAAAGTTGACGTGATATATCCATATTGGAAAGATATAAGAGACGATGTAAATACAGAATTTGGTAAAGCTTATATCGAATATGAAAAAAGCAAAGATAAAAGACAATTTATAAATGAATGGAATAGAAAGCAAATAAGAAAACTGCGTGATTATAACGCAAGTCATTAACACTAAAAAAATAATTACTATGATAAGATTTCTTCTTTTAATGATGCTGTTTTATGCATCTTCGTTGTTTGCCCAATCACCCAATGGCGGTATTTCACTATATGATGGTATGTATAGTAAAGAATGGGAAAAGGAACGTGATGAAATTAATAATGATAAGTCAACTCCAATGGCGACTGATCATGCGAATAAAAAATGGGTCATGAATGGCGGCTTACATCCTGAGGTGGGTTCCGAAGGCATTCGTTCAGGTTATAGAAGTAAAGGTTCTTCTACAGGTACAAAGAGTAGTTCTTATTCAAGTGAGTTTCTTGAGGGAAGACGTGAAGCTATGGAAAGAGCGAGAGAAGAAGCCTTGCGCAAGGAAAGGGAAAGGAAAGAGCGGATAGCGAGAGAGAACGCAGCCGACTTCAGAAACGGATATAATGCAAAAATGGCGTCATCGTCTGCGTATTATCAGGATAAGTATGTAAGTGATAAATACAAGATGGGAGAAGGCGCAAGAAAAATGGACCAAAGTTTGCATGGAATGGATTTTGCAAGTATGCCTGAAGTTAGAACGGACACTTATGAAATAAAAGAGGAAAACGAACTTCTGGATATTCTGCAGAATGGCATAGACAATTCGCAGCATGTGAGGTTGCATGTTAATGCGGACGGGTATTATGATTCAGTCATCAGCAAGAATCTTGTATCGGATAAAGTTGACGAGGCATTGTCTCAAAAACAAGAAAAGGAGGCGGAAGAGGCAAAATTGGAAGCAATGGAGTATATGGAAGAACTGAGAAAAAGTAATTTCGATTTTAGCTCATTGCTTTCTTTGATCAGCGTGAAAAATGAAACAAACGAGAATGAAAGTGGAATTTCTGATACTGAAAATACGGAAGAAAAATCCCAAAATGAATCTGATAGAGAAGAACCTTTAAAGAGGCAACGTACGTATGAGGAATATCTCTATGAAATGTCGCAAAATGGTGGCAAAGATTTTACTAATGAAGATTGGGTTGTTTTCCGTAAAATGATAGCAGAGAAAATAACAGAGAAAAAGGAAATGTTATATAAAGAGTTAGATAAAAAGAATAAGAACTAAAAAAAATTATTATGAAGGTTTTATATTTAACGATTTCGGCACTATTTGTGTGTGTATACAGTTATGGACAGAATGTAGACAATAGTAAGCAAGTCGAAAAAGAATTGGCAGAACTATATTATTTAGAAGATACTTTGGCGAGGCTAAAAGCAAAGAATGTTTCTCCGGTAAACGATAATGACAGAATACCCATACTGAAAGCTGAAGATATAGCCGCAGATTTAAAGGCAAACAATGGTAAAACACAACTGTCGAAATCTCCAGCAGGTAGAGAATTGATTGAATTGGAGCATGAAAGCAAAACAGCTGAATGTATATTAAAAAACGGTGGGTCTACAGGAGTGGCACATAAAGTGTTAAAGGGACAAAAAATAATCACTGTTAAAAAAGAAAACGATAAACGTGCTCTTGAACAGTGTGGATTTAAGAAATTGCCGAAGAAACAAAAAGGTAAAAATGCAAACGGACAGAAAAAAACAGGTAAGGATAAAACCGTGAAAAATGGTGGGGGGAAGTGTAAGAACACCTCAAAAAAACTCCGACAATAACATGTGGCAAAACTCCGAATACAGGTAATAACAAGAAACAAGGTGCCAATGCAAATATAAAAGGGAATAAATCCATAAGAAAATAGAATATTAGAACTGTATTAAAGGAACTTTTGCATTTCATGACGTTGGAAAGATTTCTTGTCGACGGATTCGTAACAAAATATGGTCCGCCGATTATAGGATGGCTGTCAGAACTTTCCAATTTGCGCATAGCACTTTCTCTTGCAGCCTGTTTCGGTTTGTTCATAGCTTTCGTGGCAGGAAAAGTAGGCAAGCGTATAAGATAAGTCTTTGGCTTCTGTCTGCAAAAAGTTATTTTGCGAAATCTTGTTTAGTATTATAATATTTCATATATTTGCATCTGCGTATTATACGTAGTTATACATATAATAAACATAAGGAAGTTATGGCAAGAAGATTATATCCTTTAGGAATACAGACATTCTCGGAAATCATAAATCGTGGAATGTTGTATGTGGACAAGACGGAATACATTTACCGTATGGCAAGTAACGGCAAGTATTTCTTCTTGGGTCGTCCGCGCCGTTTTGGAAAGTCGCTTCTTGTATCCACGATGCAGACTGCATAGGCATAAACTTTGATACCAAAGAGGGAAACATCACCGACTGGATAATAGAATAAAGACATGATGAACAGAAAATCCTTCAGCTTAATTGCTCGCTTGTTAAGACAATGCAATATAGCTGAAGGATTCTTTTTTTTATGCTTATAAAAGTAATGTTGGCAAGTCGTAACCCTATTGGTCCGGGTTCTCTACATATCCCTGATATTCCTTGTCGAGTCCCGACATGATGGCGTCATAACATTCCGACATGCGGCGATTGATGTCTTCCGCACCTTGTCCTTCGGGATAGATGGGCTTGTGGATGGTAAGGCTTATGGGGTGCCATGTTACCCATTTGCAGTCTCGTGTCCTCGGCATGATATTGAAAGAGCCGTTAATTGTTAGTGGCAGGATAGGCAGCTGCAGCTCGTCGGCAAGCATAAATGCACCGCGGCGGAATTTTCCCATGTGTCCGGTGAAGCTTCTTGCCCCTTCTGGAAACACAACTAAGCTCATACCTCCACATAGTGTGGCGCGTGCCTTGTCGTAAGTCTCCTTCACTTTCCTCGGTCCTCGCTTGTCTACGAATATCTGATGAGACTTCTCGCATGCAAATCCCACGAACGGAATCTTGCGCAGCTGGTATTTCATCATCCACTTGAACTGTCTGCCAAGGAAACCGAAGATGAGGAAAATGTCGAAAGCGCCCTGATGGTTGGCAGCAATGACATACGACTCGTTCTTCTTCATGTTCTCTCTGCCTTCCACTTTCACGGGTAGTAGCAGCAGGCGTATAATGGCCTGTCCCCACCATTTGCCGGGATAATAGCCCCAGAAATGTCCTCCGCCCAGTGAGCAGCCGATGATGACCATCAGGGAGATGATTACTGTCCATATTAGCAGCAGTGGCAATGCGAAGAGCAGCTGGTATGTTCTGTATAGGTATTTCATAATAGAGTGTGTCTCTTGTCTTCTGTATCAGGTTTTATTTAATCTTCGGATATTTTCTTGTCCATCCGTCCCATCTTAGTCTCATTACTCCGAAGAATGCCTCTCCGAAGATTCCTCCGCTCATCTTCGATACGCCCTCTCTGCGGTTAACGAAGATTACCGGCACTTCCTTTATCTTGAAGCCAATCTTGTGTGCGGTGTATTTCATTTCAATCTGGAAGGCGTAGCCCTTGAAACGAATCTTGTCGAGCTCGATGGTTTCGAGTACTTTTCTCTTGTAGCATTTGAAGCCGGCGGTAGTGTCGTGCACCTTGAACCCTGTTACGAACCTTACATATTTCGAAGCGAAATAGCTCATCAGTACTCTGCCGATAGGCCAGTTCACCACGTTCACTCCGCTTACGTAGCGTGAACCGATAGCCACGTCGTATCCTTCGTCGTGGCAGGCGGCGTATAGTCGTGGCAGGTCGTTGGGGTCATGACTGAAGTCGGCGTCCATCTCGAAGATATATTCGTATTTGTGTTCAAGAGCCCATTTGAAGCCTTTGATATAAGCCGTGCCCAGTCCGAGCTTGCCGCTGCGTTCTATGATGAAGAGCCTGTCTTTGAACTCTTCAGCCATAAGCTTTTTCACTACGTTTGCCGTACCGTCGGGCGAGCCGTCGTCGATGATGAGAATGTTGAATACCTTCTCCAGTCCGAAAACGGCCCGTATGATTTTTTCGATGTTTTCAATCTCGTTGTATGTCGGGATTATTACAATGCTGTCACTCATGTTTATTATAGTTATCTAATGCAAAGTTAACAATAAAAATGTAAGTGCCATAGAAAGAATCGTAAAATACTCGCCATTTCTACAATTTTTTTGATTAACTTCGCACCCTGTTAATAATTTATAAGGTGTGTGCGCCGTGTCGTAAGCTCTGCGCCATGCCGGTATGCAAGGTAGAAAGATGGAAATTCAGACGATTCTTGACCTCTATTCCTCGTCTCCTCATCTGGGGGCGTTGCTGAAGACGGTCGATGACGACAGTATCAAGACTATATCTTTGCGGGGGCTTCATGCTTCTGCTATCCCTGTCCTGTTTGCCTCCATGGCGGACAGGCTCCGCCGTACTTGTCTTTTCGTGCTCAACGATGCTGAAGAGGCGGGATATTTTTATCATGATCTCACGCAGATGCTCGGCACAGCCAATGTGCTGTTCTTCCCTTCGGCATATCGTCGTCAGGTGAAATACGGTCAGCGCGATGCGGCAAACGAGATTCTGCGTACGGAGGTGCTGAGCCGCTTGTCGGCAGCCGCTTCCGATGGCGCTTGTATGTCGTCCCTATATGTCGTTACCTGTCCGGAGGCAATGTCGGAGCTTGTGGTCTCCAACAAACATCTTGACGACCGTACGCTTCCGCTACGGGTGGGTGAGGAACACGACATAGTGGAGATAGAGAAAACGATGCGCTCCTATGGTTTCAAGGAGGTGGACTACGTCTACGAGCCTGGACAGTTTGCCGTCAGAGGTAGTATTCTCGATGTTTATTCCTATAGCAACGAGTACCCCTACCGTGTGGACTTCTTCGGCGACGAGATAGACTCAATACGCACCTTTGAGGTACAGACGCAGTTGTCCAAAGACAAGGTAGAACGCATGAACATAGTGCCGGAACTTGCAGGAATGGTTTCGGAGAAAATACCGTTTCTGAAGTTTCTTCCATCCGATGCTCTTGTCGTGATGAAAGACATTACGTTCGTCCACGATGTCATTGACAATACCTACCGCGAGGGCTTCTCCCAACAGGCACTTACCGAAAAGCTTGAAGGTGTCACAGAAGTGGAACAACAGGCTATAATGCAGCAGATGAAGGCTGAGAATGCTCTTTCATCGGGTTCCATGTTTGCCGAAGACATTGTTGGTTTTAAACGAATAGAGTTTGGCGGCAGTCCCACAGGTACGCCGCAGGCAACCATAAGTTTCAACACGAGTGCGCAGCCGCTGTTTCACAAGAACTTCGAACTACTCACCAAAGCTCTCGAAGACTACCAGCTGCAGGGCTACCGCCTGTTTATCCTTGCCGACAGCACCAAGCAGAACCAACGTCTCCGTGACATCTTCGATGAGATGGCGCAGCACAAGCGACTTGCAGACGGCACGGAAATACAGACCACACCGATTTCATTTGAGCCTGTTGACAAGACGCTCCACGGCGGTTTTGCCGATAACGACATGAAGATATGCGTCTTCACAGACCATCAGATTTTCGACCGCTTCCATAAATACAGCCTCAGGTCGGATGCCGCACGCAGCGGAAAGATGGCACTGACCATGAAAGAACTGCAGGAAATGGAGCCTGGCGACTATATAGTGCACGTAGACTTCGGCATAGGAAAATTTGCCGGACTGGTGCGTGTGCCTGTTGGCGACTCTTATCAGGAGATGATAAGAATAGTATATCAGAACAACGATAAGGTGGACGTAAGCATCCATTCCCTCTACAAAATATCAAAATATAAGCGACGTGACAGTGAGACTCCGCCACGCCTGAGCACTCTCGGCACGGGAGCCTGGGAGCGTCTGAAGGAGAAGACAAAGAAGAAGATAAAAGACATAGCCCGCGACCTGATAAAGCTTTATGCTACGCGCCGTCATCAGAAAGGTTATCAGTTCAGTGCTGACTCTTTCATGCAGCACGAACTGGAGGCAAGCTTCCTTTACGAAGATACCCCAGACCAACTGAAAGCCACCAACGACGTGAAGGCAGACATGGAGAGTCAGCGTCCGATGGACCGTCTTGTATGCGGCGATGTCGGATTCGGAAAAACAGAAGTCGCCATCCGTGCAGCCTTCAAGGCGGCGTGCGACTCCAAGCAGGTGGCAGTAATGGTGCCTACCACGGTGCTCGCCTACCAACATTATCAGACTTTCTGCGCCAGACTGAAAGGCATGCCTGTAAGAGTGGACTATCTGTCGAGAGCACGAAGCACGAAGCAGACCAAGCAGGTGCTTGCCGACCTTGAGGCAGGCAAGATAGACATTATCATAGGCACGCACAAACTGATAGGGAAAAGCGTGAAGTTCAAGGACCTCGGACTGCTCATCATCGATGAGGAACAGAAGTTCGGCGTCTCCACGAAAGAGAAACTGCGCAAGATGAAGACAAACGTAGACACTCTGACGATGTCGGCAACGCCAATTCCTCGCACGTTGCAGTTCTCGCTGATGGGAGCCCGCGACATGAGTATCATACAGACACCGCCCCCCAACCGCTATCCCGTATGTACCGAGGTGCACACCTTCGACTCAGAGGTGATAAAGGATGCCATAAATTTCGAGATGAGCCGCAACGGACAGGTGTTCTTCGTAAACGACCGCATCAGTAACCTTCCCGACATAGCAAGCGTAATACGCAGTAAGGTACCAGATGCGAGAATCGCAATAGGACACGGGCAGATGAAGCCCGAGGAACTTGAGAAGATAATCATGGGATTCATCAACTATGACTATGACGTGCTCCTTTCCACCACTATCATTGGCAATGGTGTTGACATCAGCAATGCCAACACGATAATCATCAACGACGCACACCGTTTCGGACTCTCCGACCTGCATCAGATGAGGGGTAGGGTGGGGCGCAGCAACAAAAAGGCTTTCTGCTATCTGCTCGCACCGCCGCTGTCGAATCTTTCGCAGGATGCACGTCGGCGTCTCGAAGCTCTGGAGACATTCTCTGAACTGGGCAGTGGCTTTAACCTGTCCATGCAGGACCTTGACATGCGTGGTGCCGGAAACCTGCTTGGAGCCGAACAGAGCGGATTTATGGAGGATCTCGGTTTTGAAACCTATCAGAAGATACTTACGCAAGCCGTGACGGAACTCAAGAACGACGAGTTTGCTGATATGTATCACGATGAAATGCAACAAGGAAAGAAACTCTCCGGTGACGAGTTTGTCGATGACTGTGCCGTGGAGAGCGACCTGGAGATGTTCTTCCCCGACCAGTACGTGCCAAGCAGCAGCGAGAGAATGCTGCTCTACCGAGAGCTTGACAATATAAACAACGATACCGACCTGGAGAAATACAAGGCAAACCTCAAAGACCGCTTCGGCGAAATACCGCATGAAGGACTCGAATTGCTACAGGTGGTGCCGCTGCGACGCATTGGAAAACGACTCGGCTTCGAGAAGATAATGTTGAAAAACGGTATGCTGCAGATGCAGTTCGTAAGCAATCCCATGAGTGCATATTACAAGAGCCAGGCATTCGAAAAAGCCCTCAACTATATAGGCTTCCATCCGCGGCGCTGCAACATAAAGGAAAGTCATGGCAAACGCTACATGACGGTTACAGGAGTAGACACAGTGGGAAAAGCTGTGGAGATACTTAGGGAGATTGACAAATAGAAAGAGAGTGATAACAAATAGAATATCAATTTATAAATACACGCTAAAACAGTGCTGATACTTACAACAATCCTGATTTATTTCTGCGTGCTCATGGTGATGGGAAGAGTCACCAGCCGCAAGTCCACCAACGACACCTTCTATCGCGGAGAACGCAAGTCGCCGTGGTATATGCTCGCCCTCGGGCTCGTAGGAGCATCTATCTCCGGAATAACCTTCGTCTCCGTGCCAGGCATGGTGATAAGGCAAGACATGACCTATCTGCAGACCTGCCTTGGCTTCATCGTTGGATATTTCGTGGTGGCGTTCGTACTGCTGCCAGTATATTATAGACTCAACCTTACCACCATCTACACCTATCTGCAGAAGCGTCTCGGACGCAGATCTTATAAGACGGGTGCCCTGTTCTTTCTCCTTTCCGAGATGACGGGTACGGCGCTCCGCTTCTACGTCGTGTGTAGCATCCTGCAGAGGTTCGTCTTCGGTCAGGCGGGCATCCCCTTCGGCGTTACAGTAGTGCTTCTTGTGCTCCTAATATGGCTCTACACCAGGCGTGGAGGAATCAAGACTCTCGTATGGACCGACACCTTCCAGACCATCTGTATGATGGCAGCTCTGCTGATAATCATTGCAGAGGTGGTAGGCAAGCTCGATATGACGATGGGTGAAGCCTTCTCGGCAGTGATGGCAGACAGCCATAGCCGCATATTCGTTTTCGATGACTTTGTATCCACTCAGAACTTCTTCAAGCAGTTCATCAGTGGAGTGTTTATCGTTGTCGTGATGACCGGACTCGACCAGCATATGATGCAGAAGAATCTTACGTGCAAGACCCTGCGCGATGCTCAGAAAGACATGTGTGTGGGCGGTTTCTTCTTCGTGCCTGTCAATTTCCTCTTCCTTGCCCTCGGTGTGCTTCTGATGATGCTTGCCACAAAGGAAGGCATGGCAATACCAGCCGACAGCGATGAGCTGCTGCCTATGTTTGCAGCCTCTGGATGGATGGGAAATCTCGTGCTTGTGCTTTTCTCCATAGGTATAGTGGCGGCATCCTTCAGCGGTACCGACTCTGCCCTCACGGCGGTTACCACCAGCTTCTGTGTAGACATCAAAGAACGTCCTGCAGACGAGCGCCTGCGCCGTGTGGCACATCTGGGTGTCTGCGCACTGTTTGCTCTCTTCATTCTGATGTTCAGAGTCATCAACTCCACCAGCGTCATAGATGCAATATACATCGTGCTGTCGTATACATCCGGACCTCTGCTCGGACTATTCTCCTTCGGCATTCTAACGCGGAGCCGTGTCAACGATAAGCTTGTGCCTTATATCTGCGTGGCATCTCCATTGATATGCTTCGCTGTTGATCAGCTGACGACTCATCTTACGGGCTATAAGTTCGGCTATGAACTGCTGCTGCTCAACGGCATCCTCGTATTCATCGGACTGTTTTTCACAGGGAAAATGAAACGGGCATAGGACAGACCGGAAGACAAGAGATAGAAGAAGAAAAGAATCAATAGAAATACTGTATAGAGAAAATGGAAAATCTTCAAGTAATGGTGGTGCTTTTCATCATCGTAGTTTTGGGCTATGCCCTGTGTAAGTTGGGCTATATGGGTGAGGATTTCGATCGCAAGCTCTCGTCGATAGTCGTCGACGTGACGTGTCCTCTGCTCATTCTCTCGTCCGTGATGGGCGAATCCCTTCCCGATCGTACGCTCATCCTGCCTCTTCTTGGGGTGGGCTTCCTGACGTACGTGCTGCTGCTTGTGTTCGGCTTCTTCGTACCACGGCTGATAGCCGCCGACCGCGATGACCAGGGCATGATAGGCTTTGCCCTGATGTTTGCCAACGTGGGCTTCATTGGCTATCCCATCGTCTCCTCCATCTTCGGAGCCAAGGCTGTGTTCTATGCGGCATTGCTGAACATGCCTAACACCTTCTTCATCTTCACGGCTGGCGTAATGCTCGTGAAGTGCGAGTACAGCGTTCGCAAGCTTAACCTCAAGTTGCTCTTCTCTCCTGCCATGATTGCAGCTTTTGTCGCTGCTCTCCTCGTGGCTCTTGATGTGCATACGCCGGAAATAGTGGCACGCCCTGTAACGATGGTCGGCAACATAACCGTGCCGGCAGCACTGATGATAATCGGATCTTCGATGGCGCGTCTGCCGCTGCATGATATTATAGGCAGTCCTAAAGTCTATGTAGCGTCGGTAGTGCGTCTGGGCGTGGTGCCTGTGTCGCTGTATTTTCTCTTTAAGGTGTGTGGGGTGAGCGACATAGTGAATGAAATCAACACGGTGGTCATTGCCATGCCTGTGGCTTCGTTCGGCACGATGTTCTGCATGAAATACGGCAGGAATCCGGCTCTCATGACCGAGATGACGTTCATAACTACCGTAGGTTCTATCTTCACCATTCCGCTCATCACGATGCTCTTCTGCTGATGTAATGGAGGATGGCTTGTGTTATAGAACCAGCGTCCTTACCTCTGCATTAGCCATCTTTTCGATGTCTTTCATCTCTTTGTTGTAGTAGACGGCCTGTATGGCTTTGTTCGTTATACCGTGGCCTACGGCAAAGACAGTCTGTCCGGAATATTCCCTTTTGATATAGTCCAGGAATCTTTGTGCGCGCAGCTTCAGGGCGTCCAAAGATTCCACGTCGTCAGGCCATGTCTCTCCTTTCAGGTCAGGGATGTATCTGCCGGTGAAGCCTCCCCAGTCTCTTTCTCTCAGCAGTTGTGTGGTATGTACTTCCGCATGGTGTGGCGCAGCCACGATGCGACAAGTGTCTACGGAGCGTTTCAAGTCGCTCGCCACGAAAGCATCAATCTTTCTGTCTTTCATCCTTCCTGAAAGTTCTTCTGCCTGTCTGATACCGTTTTCGTTGAGCCTTCCTTGTGTCTGTCCCTGCATAATCTGGTTGGCGTTATCCACGGTTTCTCCGTGGCGTGCAAGAAGTAGAGTTGTTTTTTTCATCCCTTGTTTTTTTTTATGCTACTTATGAAAGCTATCTATGGCACTTACGAAAGCTATCTATGGCACTTACGAAAGCTATCTATGGCACTTATGAAACCTAACTATGTAACTTATAATTGCAAGTGTGACAGATGACACTTATGACACTACTTTTTATATAATATATAGTATTATTATATATATAAATAAACATAATGCTTTCCTGCCCGCGCGCATAGGGATTTTATAAAAACATGTGTCACATCTGTCATGTGTCACTCTTTCGTAAGAGAAAGCAGAGATTCTGCTTATTATGTAAGTGCAAAGATACAAAATTCCATTTGCCCCAAGTAGCACTTTTGTGTTGTTTTTAATGTATCGTGCAATACTTTGCGATTATTTAACACTGTATTCTTTTAATGTCACTATTTATGAGTTTTTTACCATTGTGCTTTCGTATAGTCTTCGTACCCGTATATACTTTGTCTTTCATGAAAGTTTATTTGGTGGTCGTCGGATTATTTATTAACTTTGCAATGTGTTAACAGGTAGAAATGGAAACAGGTGGAATGGGTAAACATATAAGTAAGCAAACCTCTTCGTCTACTTGTTGCTCGTCAACTTAAAAGATAAGATTATGAAAGTATTGCAGAGTTCTGTATTTCGTGCCATTTGCTCTATAGCGGTCGGTGCGATGCTAATAAAGAATCCCGACAGCACCGTTAAGGGTATTACGATAGCCATCGGTTTGCTGTTTCTTGTTTCGGGAGTCATTTCTTGTGTTGCCTACTTCAATGCTCGGCTTCATTCTGCCGAGAATGAGGTGTATGATGTCGACGGCAAGCTGCTTGTTGGTGGTAAGCCGATGTTTCCTGTTGTGGGACTTGGCAGTGTTATTCTTGGTTTCGTGCTTGCTCTGATGCCTGGTGCTTTTGTCACATCGCTGATGTATGTGCTGGGGGGGTATACTGCTGCTTGGTTCGCTGAACCAGTTTCTTGTACTCATCCAGGCTCGTAAGTATGCAGTGCTGCCGCTGTGGTTCTGGGTTTGTCCGACGCTGATATTGCTCACCGGACTATTTGTCATGGTGAAGCCGATGGAGACGGCAGGTCTGCCGTTGTTGATAATCGGCTGGTGCCTGTTGTTCTATGGTGTTACGGAATGTCTGAACGCCTTCAAAATACATCAGTGCAAGAAGAGAATGTTGCGGAAGGACGGTAATGAACCTGAGGGAGAGCAATCTTCTGCACAGAAATAATGATGGGGCGTTTTGTGCGCCCCATCATATAAGTATGCTTATGCTATAGCATCAGTCTTTCGATGTATTTGCAGACCATTTCTATACCTTTCTTGTTTTCTCCGCCTTGCGGAATGATTATGTCGGCATAGCGTTTTGTTGGTTCTATAAACTGCTCGTGCATGGGTTTCAGCACGTCGAGATATCGGTCAACCACCGTCTTCACGTCTCTGCCGCGCTCTACGATGTCGCGCTGTATGTTGCGTATGAGTCGTTCGTCGGAGTCTGCGTCAACGAATATTTTCAGGTCCATCATATCTCTCAGCTTCTTGTTCAGCAGTGTCATTATGCCTTCGATGATGATTACGGGTTTTGGTTCCACGTGCACGGTCTCGGACAGTCGGTTGCAAAGTATGTATGAGTATGTGGGCTGTTCTATGGCTTCGCCTTTACGCAGTTGGTTCACCTGTTTTATGAGTAGTTTCCAGTCGAAGGCGTCAGGGTGGTCGAAGTTTATGGCATGGCGTTCCTCCTCTGTCATGTGTGAGGTGTCGTTATAGTAGGAGTCGAGTGGCACCACGGAGACATAGTGTGGTGGCAGAGCCTCTACTATTTTCTTTACTACGGTGGTTTTTCCGGAGCCGGTTCCACCTGCTATTCCTATTATTGTCATGTGTCCTTTTGTTTTTTTTGTATGTTATTGTTGTTCGCGATAAGTACTTTTTTGTATTGTTCGGCTTTTTTTTCGAGTTTCATAGGGTATGCCCTTGAGCTGCTTGGCATGCGGAAGAGCTTTATCTTTCTGCCTTCGAATAGGAATTCTGCAGATTCGCCCACTTTGGGCATGGCGCAGCCGAAGTGTGAGGTGAACACTGTTGTCGCTTTCTCACCTGTGGTTACTACGGTGGTGCAGTGGGGTAGGTGATGTAGCAGTGTGTCGAGATCGGTGGGTGTCACTATCTCGAGGTCTTTATCGGAGGCGGTGCCTGTGGTGCGTCTTACGGCGCTTGCGGTGTCGTAGAGTGCCACGCCTTTTCGGGTGAGGAATTCCACGAGCTGTTCTTTCTTGAACCTCTTGTTCTCAGTGTCCACGAAGTGGTCTTTGTCGTTGAAGAACAGCAGACCGAAGATCCGCCACATGTCGTTGATGAAGTTCGGATAGAAGAAGTCCATGCTCCATCGCTGTTGCGACGGAGGAAAACTTCCGAGCATCAGCAGCCATGCGCCTTCGGGCAGGAATGGCTGCAGAGGGTGGTGTTCTACTACTGTGCTGTTGTTTTCGTCAGCCATAGTTGTATTCTCTCCTTGTTTTGTACTTCTTCCTTATGTTTCTTATTTCTGCTCCTTTGCCAGATACACTACTACGGGCAGGTGGTCGCTGTATCCGTCGAGCCATACTCCTCCGGCATGTGTGCGCTTTGGTGCTCCTTTGTATTTGCCTTCGCTCTGTATGAGATAGTCGCGCATGAAGATGTGGTGGTTGAAGTATTTCAGTGTAGAGAAGTCCTTCTTTCCCTTCTTGTTGAGCAGGTTCGGTGTCATCACGATCTGGTCGAAGAGATTCCATGAGCCGCCGTAGAAGAGAGTTCCCTTTCCCTCCTTTGCAAGAATGTTATACCACGGGTTGTACATATCGCCTTCGCCAACCTTGTCGATGTCAGCCTTGCATCCGAGAGCTTCAGTCATGCTTTTGTTTGTCGGGTCGTCGTTCATGTCGCCCATAACGAAAATTTTCACTTTAGGGTCGTCGCGCAGCAGTGAGTCTTTTACCACTTTCACCTGTCTGCCTCCTGACTCGCGGTAGAAAGATGTAGCGGCGCGGCTTGGCCAGTGGCATACTATGAATGCTACGTGTTCGCCGGCGAGTTCTCCGTTCACGGTGAGGAAACCTCTTGTAAGGAAGGCACTGTCTTTCTTCAGCTCCTGCACGTAGGGCACGAGTTTGGTGTTGTATACCTTGAAGAGTGCAGGGTTGTAGAGCAGTGCGCAGTCGATGCCTCGGCGGTCGGGTCCCTCAATGTGTACATATTTGTATCCGCGTGCCTTCAGAGGCTCCTGTGCTGTGAGGTCGTCGAGCACCTTATGGTTTTCCACTTCGCTCAGTCCGATCACTGCGCAGCCCACTCCCGGCAGTTTGTCTGTACCCATGTCGGCAAGGGCGCGTGCCATGTTGCGTAGCTTGTGTGTGTACTTCAGTCCGTTCCAGCGGTAGGAGCCGGTAGGGAGGAAGTCGTAGTCGCGTTTCCCCTCGTCATGACAGGTGTCAAACAGGTTCTCCTGGTTGTAGAATCCTATGCTGTAGCATGAATACTTCTTCTGTGCGCCGGCGGTGAATGTAGCCAGCCACAGGAGCAAAATAATAATAATGTTGAGTCTTTTCATAATTGTTATTTTTGTTTTTCGTTTATTGCCTTTGTAAATAAGGAAGCCTCCGGATGGTATGTCAAGGGAGCCTCTGGCGCATGACCTGTAGGGATGAGTTGTCCGTGGGCTTATGCATCGTGGCAAAGGTAAGAATTAAATTTGGTTTATTCTGCATTTTTAGTCATATAAATAATGAATAAGGTATGACGCAGCTGTTAAAAAGATGTTGCACAGGGAGCACGTAAGCATAAAATCATGATAATATTTGTTTG
>OQWM01001250.1_pt1 | contig 17487 bp, 18 predicted proteins | sample 1691531 | NCBI WGS metagenome assembly OQWM01 (sample SAMN03418257, study PRJEB22391) | human gut metagenome | biome: human-gut; feature: organic feature; material: feces | host: Homo sapiens | place: Tanzania | collected 2013-01
TCGACAAAAGTCTTCTTTGGAACCACTCGCCTAGCGAGTGGTTTTCGAGATACAATAAAATCGGAAGCGTGGGGTTTCCTGATTTATTTTGTTTGTTTACTGTTTTCTTCGATTTTTGCCACAAGACGGTCAAAATCACTCTGATATGTTCTGTCCTGCAAAACACGGAATTTTTCAAATTCGCTTTCTGCAAACGCTTTTGCGATGGCAGCGGTCACTTTGCCTTTGTCATGTAAAATATCTTCTTCGTTGAACTGGAGGAACGCATCCAAACGATTGACCCAATCCTGCATATACATGATATTTCCCCGCCGTGCCTGTCTTTCGGCATAGTCCAGATACATTGTCACGATCTCATTCAGATTTATCATTTCTTCTTTGTTCAAGTAGTTTTTGGCGATTGAAACATCCGACTTGCGAATACGTCCCTGCGGCGCATTTTTCCAAGTTATCAAGCCCATGTTTGGTTTTTTGCTATCGGCTCGTCCATAAACAATCTCAGCCGCCGTATGATGAGTGACAGCGTAATGAAGCTTATTCTGTACTGTGGCAAAAAACTCTTTTGTAACAGGACTGTTCACATCATAGTCAGCACTGCACTGGGAGTAAATATCCGTGATTTTTTGATAAAAACGGCGTTCGCTGGAGCGAATATCACGAATACGCTCCAACTGTTCCTCAAAATAGTCCTTACCAAAGAGGTTTTCCGGTTCCCGCAGTCGTGCATCGTCCATCACATAGCCTTTAATAATAAATTCTTTTAATACTCGATTTGCCCAAATGCGGAACATCGTAGCCTTTTTAGAATTAACACGGTATCCGACAGCAATAATGGCGTCCAGATTGTAATAGCTTGTATTGTACCGCTTGCCGTCTGCCGCAGTTGTTTCCATTTTGGAAACAACTGCTTCTTCCTGCAATTCGCCGGATGCAAAAATATTTTTCAAATGTTTTGAAATAGCCGCCTTTTGCACCTCAAATAATTCTGCCATCTTTGCCTGCGTCAGCCACAAGTTTTCCTGATATAAAAGGATTTCAACCCGAACTTCACCATTATCGGTTTTATAAAACAGGATTTCCCTTGTTTCATAAGGAGTCAGCCCATATTCTTCGTTCATATCCTTTCCCTTCCTATTCTTCACTTTTGTTTCTCGCTCTGCCCCCGCAGCTCCTGCCGGATGGCACGGAACCGCTCCGGCACATCTGCATCCGTCATAGCACCGGGGGCATCCACCGTTCCGGCGGCTTTGGCAGTTTCGTAGAACCAGCACTTATATTCCACAGTTTCCAGCGTGTGCTGCATCTGCCGGATCTGCCAGGTGAGCACCTCCCGCTGATGTCGGAACATCTCCAGCCGGGTGTCGATGGTGTCGTCCCCCTGCATGGCAAGCTCGATATACAGCCGGATGTCCTTGATGGACATTCCTGCTTTTTTCATGCAGCGGATGATCTGCAGCCACTCGAAGTCACTTTCCCGGAACATCCGAATGCCGCCGGAGGAACGCTCCACAAAGGGAAGCAGCCCCTCTTTATCGTAGTAACGCAAAGTAGAGGCCGGTACGCCCAGCTTCTGCGCCATCTCGCCCACGGTATAGACCATCTGAAACCTCCGTTTTTCAAAAAAAGCCTTGACTTAAAGTACGCTTTAAGTTGTATGATAAAATCAAACTTTATCAACATCATAATGCGGACACGCTCCGCTGTCAAGGAGGTTCCTATGAGCAAGAAGGTATTGATTTTGTCCGGCAGTCCCCGGAAGGGCGGCAACTCGGATATTTTGTGCGATGAATTTCTGCGCGGGGTGCAGGACGCCGGACACCAGGCAGAAAAGATTCGGGTCGCCGAGAAAAAGGTGGCTCCCTGCTCCGGCTGCTACTACTGTACCACCCACGGCGGTGCCTGCGTACATAAAGATGATATGGCAGATATTTTGCAAAAGATGATCGACGCCGATGTCCTTGTGCTGGCAAGTCCGGTATACTTCTACGCCATCAGTGCCCAGCTGAAGGCAGTCATCGACCGTACCGTGGCACGGTGGCTTGAGGTCAAAGACACGGAATTTTACTACATCACCACCATGGCGGACGAAGAAAAAGCCTCTGCGGACACTACGCTGGCTTGTTTCCGGGGCTATGCAGACTGCGTGGAGGGTGCCGTGGAAAAAGGCGCTCTTGCGGCAGGTGGTGTTTACGAGCCGGGCGCAGTGCGCAGCACGCCTGCCATGGCACAAGCTTACGAGATGGGAAGGAGCGTATAATGGCAGTAAAACAGACAGCAGGGCGGGATGCTCTGGGCGAATTTGCGCCGAAGTTTGCAGAACTGAACGATGATGTGCTGTTCGGGCAGGTGTGGAGCCGGGAGGACAAGCTCTCCCTCCGGGATCGCAGCCTTGTGACGGTGGTGGCACTGATGGCGCAGGGATTAACGGATTCTTCTTTCCGTTATCATTTGGAAAGTGCGAAAAATAACGGTATCACCAAAACAGAGATCTCAGAAATCCTGACTCATACAGCTTTTTATGTTGGATGGTCAAAAGCGTGGGCGGCTTTCCGTATGGCAAAAGAAGTCTGGGCAGAGGACGCCGTAGAGGATGCCATGGCGCAGCACCAAAACGAGATGGTGTTCCCCAACGGCGCACCCAACGACGGTTTTGCACAATATTTCAGCGGAAAAAGCTATCTCGCTCCGCTGTCCACCGCACAGGTGGGCATTTTCAATGTCACCTTTGAGCCGGGCTGCCGGAACAACTGGCATATCCATCATGCTAAAACGGGTGGCGGGCAGATTCTTATCTGCGTGGCAGGCAAGGGCTACTATCAGGAATGGGGAAAAAAAGCGCAGAAGCTGTTTCCCGGAGATGTGATAAACATTCCTGCCGGAGTGAAACATTGGCATGGAGCGGCTCCTCACAGTTGGTTTTCTCATCTTGCCATAGAAGTTCCGGGAGAAGAAACTGCAAACGAATGGCTGGAGCCTGTAGACGAAACGGATTATACAAACGCTATTTGCTAAAACAGGAGGAAAATGAAATGACAGGAACTGTACTGCATCTCACAACGGAATGGGATAAAACATTTCCCAAAAGTGAAAATGTAAACCACCGGAAAGTTACTTTTGTGAATCGCTATGGAATCACACTGGCGGCGGATTTATATGAACCAAAGGATAAGAAGGGAAAACTTCCCGCTATTGCAGTAAGCGGACCCTTTGGAGCAGTAAAAGAACAATCCTCAGGACTGTATGCTCAGGCTATGGCAGAAAGAGGATTTCTGACCATCGCCTTTGATCCGTCTTATACCGGAGAAAGCGGCGGCGAGCCACGATACATGGCTTCCCCTGATATCAATACAGAAGATTTTATGGCGGCAGTGGATTTCTTATCCGTACAGGAAAATGTAGATTCGGAAAAAATCGGTATTATCGGAATCTGCGGCTGGGGCGGTATGGCATTAAATGCTGCCGCACTGGACACACGCATTAAGGCAACCGTCACTTCTACCATGTATGATATGAGCCGTGTAAACGCAAAGGGCTACTTTGATACCGAGGACACCCCTGATGCACGCTACGAAAAGAAAAAGGTACTGAACGCACAGAGAATTACAGATTATAAAAATGGAAGCTATGAGTTGGGTGGCGGTGTGGTCGATCCTCTGCCGGAAGATGCTCCGTTCTTTGTAAAGGATTATCATGACTATTATAAAACACCCCGTGGATACCACTCCCGCTCTTTGAACTCCAATGGCGGTTGGAATAAAACCGGATGTATGTCCTTTTTGAACCAGCCGATTCTTGCCTACTCTGATGAAATACGCAGTGCTGTACTGATGATCCACGGCGAAAAAGCGCACTCCTGCTATTTCAGCAGGGATGTCTTTGCAAAGCTTCAGGGCGACAATAAGGAACTCTTGATCATTCCGAATGCCGTCCATACAGATCTGTATGATCGGATGGATGTAATTCCTTTTGAAAAGATGAAGGAATTCTTTGGCAAAAACCTTTAATTGAAAAGCCGAATACTAAACAGTATACAAAGCCCTGCGGTAACTTCTACGAAATGCGCTGACCACAGCAAGAACGCGGCAGAAGTTGTGGTGCAGTAGAAGTATTTTGAAGGATTCGCCGGATTATAAGGTGTGAAGGCACCGCTTTGTACAAAAAACAGGGTGCGCCCTGCGGACGCACCCTGAAAATTCACCTACCACACGCACCAGACCCTTGTGGGACCTGCTCGAACCACCCGTTCAACGGGTGGTTTTTGATTTTGCCTGCTTTCTTGTTCTTTTTACACTGCCCTTTCACAAATGCAATCCGGCTGGGATTTTGGTTGTTCAACAGTTCCTGCCCAGACCTGCAAGATTCTTATTGAGAGAATTGACGGAGAAAGCGCAGCGTATAGGCATCCGTCATTTGTCCCCAAGGTCCATAATAGTTCAAATTGGCAGAGTGCATCGCATAGCGCAGTTCAATGTTTGCGCTCGTGACACCCAGACTGTGCAGGAAACCTTCCATCATCAAGCCACCCTGTACGCTTCCGTCGTTGGTGGTGTCAATAAACAGGATGGGCGGCATCTCCGCGTTCAGTTCCTGTTCGGAAACCACACGCTCTTTGCCCTCGCGGGTAAAGACATCGTTCATAAAGCTCCAGCGCAAAACCAGCCCTTGTATCGTTACATCCTTGCGCAGCGTACCGTAGGCATCGTTTGTCCAGAGTGTTGCCGCCTTCAATGCGATTTTGCCGCCTCGGGACGATCCCGTTAAAAATATTTTATCGGTGTCAATATTCAGCGTTTCCCTGTTTTCATACAGATACGACAAAAATGCACAGACATTCTCTGCCAATTCATCGTTGGAAGGCTTTGCGTGTTCATTGCCGTAGTTCACATCAAAAACCGTATATCCCTGACTAGCGATGGCTTCACTGGAAAGCGCCAGATTGCGTGTACCCTTGCTGCCGCCGCTGCCATGCAGCGTGATCACCACAGGTGTTGCTGCTGTTTCTCCGGTTGCCTTGTACATATCAAATGCCAAATCCCATGTCGCATCCTCATAGGTATAGCTGCGGTATACCACATCCTTCGTTACCGTATATCCGCGCTCTGTCCCGGCAAAGAGCATTTCAGGTACAGAGATCTGCACCTTGTATCCGTCTTCTCCAAAGCTTCTTGTATACGCCTTACTGTGCCATGTTCATTATAGAGGATGTTGGGGCTTTAGTGCGTGAAAGTGGGGCTACTTTCCCGACACGGTGGGGCTAAAACTCCGTGCACATGGGGCTTTCGGAGCGATTTATGCACCTGGCACATAAAAAACAAAAAAATGGTCCCCGCATCACATGTGCAGAGACTGAGGTGCACTCCGTCAAGTAGACAGAAAAAATAATATAAGAATTTTGTTCGCCGTTCTTGTGCCGTCCACGGTGGTCTTTTAAAGCCGATTCTCCGTTTTCTTTGTACTTCTTGACCCATGTGTAGATCTGCTGATACCCGACTTTGTGCTTTTCTGCAATTTCTCCGTAATTGTACCCATTTTTAATGCACTCTTTTACAAGCGCGATTCGTTCCTCGTAAGTTGTGCTTCTTCCTTTGGTCATACGGCTGCCTCCTGTATAGCTCTTTAATTCCGTATGACCATTATACATCTTTATCCAGTTTTGCAACTGCTTTGTATCCCGAAGTCCGTATTTTTTGCTGATTACTTGCAACGAGCCTTTACCAGACAGATAATCTCCCACTGCTTGATACTTCAGCTCTGCCAAATAGTGATTGTTCTTTCTTGACATGAAAATACCCCCAGAGTACTCAGAGTTTTCTTTTTACTCTGTCTACTCTATAAGTATCATATCAAATTTATAATGTCGGTAAAGGTTATATTGGTTTCTACCATATTGATAAAGGCACCTATGAAGTTTACAAAACATTCCAGCGTGATGACACTGCCTTTGATGCCAATCATTATGGAAAGGTGTTTTTAATGTCTTCTGGTAACAGTGATCATTCTGATAAAGATTATGTTTATTGGAGTTATGACTTTATTTTAACCTATTTAATGCGTAAAAAGTAATCATTTTCTCTGCAAAAAAGACGGCTGGAAACACTCCATCCGTCTTTTCGTTTTCTTATTGAAGCTCAAAGGGTTCGCAAAACTTTTCCCGACGCAGATAATAACGGGCAAACATATCCGGCCAGGGTGCCGCCTGCATCAAAGCATTGGCCAACAGGCAGGCGGCGGGCAGTGTTTGGGTTCCCGGCGGGCACAGCAGCACAAACCCGGCGGCCAACTGGTCGCTTGGCAAGGCAAAGCCACTGCAGCCGCAGGGGTTGGCAACCTTTACAAAAGCTTTTCCGTTTACGCCGGCCACACACCCCGGCGCTGTACCACCAAAGGCACGGGGGATCGTTTCATCGGCTGAAAATACATCGATAGGCCCTTCAAACGAAAGATACAACTGCTCCGGGTTCTGCTGTATCTGTTCCTGTAACTGGCGGCTCAGTGCTGCACGGTCATAAGGGGCTTGCCAGTTTACTTCCTTCCACTGCCATGTAATTGGCCCTGCCGGCAGCTTCTCCAAATAGGTACGCAGCACAGCGTTTGCATCTCCGCCGCCCGGCAAGAGCATACAGCCCGGTGCCGGGATCGCCACGATCACCTTTGCAGGCAGTGGTCCCGTTTGCAGCGATGCGCCGTGCAATATTTCTGCCGCCTTCAGCACCTCGTCCAAATAGCGGCCAATTACCCCCAAGCCTACCGTAAAAGGCAGCCCGTCTGTAGAGCGGCCCTGCCCGCCATGCAGGCCGATGCCGTTGCCCATAAAAGCAGGCATACAGGCCGCCAGGGCCGGGGCCAGTACACTGCCGCCGCCGTCCGTGCCGATGCATAGGTCCGTGACACCCTTTAGGATATTAACAGCCCCGCCGCTGGTGGAGCCCGTCATGGGGCGGTAGGTCAGCGGGTTGACCAGGTCTGTATCCACACTGCGTCCCAAATCGGCCATTTTATCCACTGTCAGCCAAAGGTAGTTTCCGTTTCTGCGCAGACGCTCAAACACCTCCCGCGGGATACCGTTTGTATTCTTTACGCCAAACAGTTTTGCTTCTGTGTTTTTGGCTTGTGCTTCCCTATCATAGGTCGGGTTCAGTGCCACAACACTGCGGCCCAAATTGGCTCGGGCCAGCACAGCGGCCCGGCGCAGGCGTTCTGCATCAATTGCCAAATAAATACCCCCTTATCAAGAAAGGGCAGGAGCCTTTCCCCTGTCCTTTTGTTTTTTCTTAGCGCAGCAGCGGCAAAAAACTGGTGCCGTTCTGCGGTGCCGGGGCGTTGAAATAATCTGCCACAGTGGCACCCACATCCGAAAGTGTTGCCCGCTCGCCGATGCACTGCGGCGGCTTATGGGAACCGGCAATCAGCAGGGGTACTTTTTCGCGGGTGTGGTGGGGATGTCCGATCGTAGGATCGTTGCCATGGTCTGCCATGACCACCATAATGTCATCGGGGCCAAGTGCAGCGCGAATCTTACCAATCACTTCATCGGCCACTGTCAGCTTATGCGCATACTCGACCACATTCTCGCCGTGGCCGGCCAGGTCAGTTTCCTGCACGTTGGTGCAGATAAAGCAATTCTCCTGCTTCTGCACCAGTTCCAAAGTGTGCATCAGCACATCGTGGGTATCCACCATGGGCATGCTGACGCCGTACTCATTGGCGCAGACATCCGCCACCTTGCCGGACAGGTATACCGGGATGCCCATTTTACCCAAAATGTGGGGCACCTGCACCTTGGGGTCTACGCCGTAGCCCATGTGGATGCAATGATAATCGTTGTCATACACGCCGGAGGCCGGGGCATTGACGCCGATAAAGTCACCGTGGTCTTCCACGGCGTCCAGCAGGTTTTGCAGATGCACGCCGCGGCCGCCAAAGGTGATGACGCGGGGCGTTTTGGCAATGCTGCGCACAATATGGCCGATTTTTAATTCCTCATCAAAGGGGATATCATCAATAGCCGCCGTCACATTGAAGGCCTGGCCGGGGTCACATTCTACATTGTCCGCCACCGTGCAGGCTTCGTTTACAATGATAAAGCGCTTGCCGTCCCGCTCATAATAACGGGTGTGGTAGCCTGCCTGCTGCAGGGCAGCGTTGATTTCCTCCAGCTTATTTTGGATAGGCTCCCCAAACGGAATGGCAGGCTTGGTGCCCATGATCTCCTGGTGGCCAAAGAATGTGTCGGCCCCATAGTGGGTCAGACGTGCACAGCCGTAGGTAGCCTGCGGCGCAAAGGGCAAGCCCGGGAATTCGCGGCCTACCACATTGGCCAAGCCCAACGCCGCCAAATTCGGCAGCTTCAGATCCGGCGTATGCTCAAAAATATGCACACAGGTGTTGGCACCCAAATCGGCAGGACGCACCTGCGGCACATCCGCCATTTGGCCTGCGCCAAAACCGTCCAAAACAATTACTACAAACTTTCCCATATCAATACGACCCCCTTTTATGTCATATATGGTTCCTGTTTACTTTAATTTCAGTCCCAGGGCGCTGTAAATGCCCACAAGCTCCGGCTTGCCGGCAGAAAGCCCCTTGACCACGGCCACTTCACTGCGGGTGACAAATATCTGCGTGCGGAAGCACATCAGTACACCCTCACCCACAGTGCAGGGGCCTTCCAGTTCAAAATGGTAATCAATGCTTTCATCGGTGGGCGGCACCGCCGGCACCAGGCGTGCATTTTCCACGTCTTTGCCCACCAAAGCATTTTTCAGATGTCCGCGGCGGTAATGGCCGCCGGCGTAGCAGTACGATTTTTCACCCAGGGTGTGGCTTACCTCGGTGACGTACAGATAAGCCGGGCGCTCCACAGCATCGGCATGCACGGCATGGTACGGCGTTGTACCGGTCAGCCCATGGCCGGGCTCCATATGGGTAGCACCGGCAGCTGCTGCCAGCGGGATGCTGTGCACACAGCTGGCCGAGGGCATATTCAGCTGCAAATCAGTATAGCCTTTGCTGCGCAGGTATTCCGCCGCCTTTTGCACCGTCTGCAGATTGGGCTTGGCGCAGATCTCGTCCTGTGCTTCGTCATACAAAAAGCACGGGAAAGAGCATACACCTGCAATACGAACACCGGGTACTTTTTCGATTTCTGTCACAGTCCGTTCCAGCTCGTTCAGCCAAAAGCCGCCGTACTGACCGGAATACAGCATATCGTCCGGGCCAAGCACACGCAGCATAATGGGCTGTACAAAGCCCAGCTTTTGGGCTGCCGCGCCGATCTGACGCACTTTGTCCAAAGTATACACCGTCATGATCTCAGGGTGGGCCGCCACAATGGTTTCCACGGCCGCATTCGGCACCTGCACCAAATGGCCTACATTTCCCACGGGGATATGGTTTTCGATCATCGTTAAAGCTTCGCGGTAGTCCACGCACACCGCCCCGGCCAGGCCTACGTCCATAAGTGTCTTGGCCACCACCGGATTTCGGCCGATTTGCTTTAGCATAAAATACAGCTTTATGCCGTATTTGTCCGCTTCGGCTTTCATGGCCGCGGCATTTTCGCAAATGGCATCCAAATCCAGCAGGTAGGTATCCGGCAGGATCACGCCCTGCTGCTGCCATAGCAGGCCCAGCTCCGCCAATGGGCGGTTACGATTTAACAATGCTTGTAAAAACACAGTATCAACTCCCCTGTGGTAAATTTCTTACACCCAAATCAGTATAGCACAAAGCAAGATAAAATTGCACCGATCACTGCGTTTGCGTGCATTTTTCTACAGCTTCACGCAGAATGCGCAGAATGGTACCGGGCCCGGCGCGCATAACATTGATACGGATCATGCGCTTTTCCCAGGTCGGATCCTTGGCCCGGAATGTTCCGCTGATACGGTAGAACATGGGCACAAATTCGTAGCGGCTTTCACAGCCTACCGGGTGGGGTGCCGCACCCAAGGAGGGCGTTACCTCCAGCACTTTTTCGGCCATATCGCAGTCAAACTCTACAATAAGCGCCTTGCTCTCAGCGTTGGCCACATAGGCGGCCTTTACGTGGGGCACGGCTCCATCGTTCAGGCGTTGGGCGACCTCATGGCAGGTGCGGCCCGTAATTGCCAAGGCTACCGGTGCATAAATCAGCCCGCGCAGGGCGGCCATAGCCTCGTGTCCCTGTACCTGGCTGCCGCCGGAATACTGCATTTTGTACACTTTATCGACGTAATCTTTTTTGCCGATCACAACGCCTACGCCTTCAGGTCCCAAAATTTTGAAGCAGGAAAAGGTGGAAAGCACTGCGCCGACCTGGCAGCCAATCTTTTTGATTTTCAGTGCCGCATAGTTGTCGTCCGTCACCACAGGCACACCGGGGGCCAACTCGTTGCACATGGCAATGACCTGGCAGCTGTCATAGCAGTCATCCGGCTTTTGGCGGGCCTGCTGGACAAGCACGGCATCAATTTTGCCGCGGTTATCCTCCAGCACCGTACGCAGCGCCTCGGGGTCGTTAAAATTGGCAGTGATCAGCTTTAAGCCCATGGTCTGCGCCGTCACACCCGTGGTCGGGTAGATAGGGGCATCATGGATCAGCAGCGTGCCGCCCGGCTGAATGGTGGCCGCCAAGGCCCAGCGCAGAGCCCCCGTACCGGCACCGCGGATCAGGCAGGCAGCCTCGGCATCAAAGGTGTCGGCAAAAACCTGCTCCACACGCATGGTCTGCAGCGGTTTATTCGTGCCGCGCACAACGCCCAAATCACCCAAATCCAAGACCTGATGCCCCTCAAAATGGCGGGTGGCACTGTCCACGATCTTAAATTGCAGCTCGGTCGCTTCCTCGACTGTGCGGGAATACAGCGGATAGGTTACCATCTATGTCCCTCCTTATTTTTCGATGTTAAAAATACGGGCGGGGTTTGCCACCAGCAGCTTGTGCAGGTCGGCTTCGGAAACGCCGCGCTCCTTGAGCATGGGCACCACTCGGCCCAGCACCGCCGTATAGCCAAACTTTCCGTTGGCCGTCAGGTAGGATTTGCGGGAAATATCATTGGACAGCATAATGTGGTCGCCCCAGCCCTCATCCAGCAGACGGCAAAGGTTATCGGCACGGATTTCATCGGCCAAATAGGCAATCTTGCCGCAGGTATCAAAGGCAATATTCACGCCGGTTTTCAGCACCGCGCGATAATATTCCATGTCATTGGCCAGGTCCAAATGTCCCAGCACGATTTTAGCCGGATCTTGACCGTTTTTCTGCAGCAGAGCGCTCTGTTCCAGACCCATCTTGCCCATTTGGCAATGGGTGGTCACGGCACAGCCGCACTGGGCACCTGCCCGGGCTGCAGCGCTCAACACCTTGGTTTCGCTCTCGGTCAGGCGGTCGGCCTCACCTGCCACCTCGCCGATAACGCCGGCCTTGATGCCGGTATCATCAATCCCCTCGGTCAGATCATGCACAAACTGCGCCTGAATTTCTTCAATGCTGCCGTTGCGCACCCAATCAGGGTGGTAAACATCCAGGTAAAAGCCGGTAGCACATACAATATGTACACCAGTCGCCTTGCTTAGCTCCTGCAAAGCACGGGCATCGCGGCCCATATCATTGCAGCTGACCTCTATAAAAGCCTGCGCCCCCAATGCTTTAGCCTTCAGCACCTCGTCACGAATCAGCGGCGAATCAGTAAAGACGGAATCCGGGTCATTGCGCACGGTGGAAAGATTGACGGCCAAATGCTCGTGGCACATGGTAACACCCAATTCTTCAGGGCGGATAGGGCCTAAAACGGTTTGGATCATAATGGATTGCCTTTCTCTCTTAAAAGAAAATGCGGGGCACGGGCGCCTAACGCCGTGCCCCGCGGACTCAGGAACAAATCGGAGTACTAATGGGAATTATGCAGCCAGGGAAACCAGGCCGATCAAGTACAGCAGGTTCAGGATGATACCGGTACCGATAGTAAAGACGGGGCCGATAGCCATCTTCATGATCTTGCGGCCGGTGATCTCGTTGATCAGATAAATGGCAGCGGCGATCATGAAAGCCAAGGTCGGGTTGCCCACAGCGTTGCCCATGGTGATAACGGCGTTCAGAGAGCCGAAGATCAGGGCGAACTCAACGCAGGTGCCCATGGCAGAGCGGATGTTATCGGAAGCATCACGCATGGAGGGGAAGTTGCCCAGGAACTTACCGACCAAGCTCAGCAGCATAACCTCGGCGAAGATGATCACAGCGCCCAGGATAGAAGCCACGATCGGGTTGGGAGCCAGGTAACCAGCTACGTACACGAAGGTGAAGCCGGCAACGCCGTAAACACCGGTGGTGATAGCGGTGGTAGCAATCAGGGGAATAAAGCTGATGCCGCGGAAGAACTCGTTCATGGCAGCGGTCTTGACCAGCTCAGAGGCGGCAGCCGCATCGGTGCTGGCATAGGCGTCGGCCAGGTTGAACATGGAAACAGTAGAACCGGCAAAGACATGGACGTTGCAGACCAGTGCGATCAGGGCGCCGGCAGCCATCAGGAACGGAACGTTCTTGCGGATACGGGCAACACGCTCAGAAAAGACGTTGTCATCCAAAGAGGTGTCCTTCTTCTTTTCCTTCAGGTCCTTGCTGATAGCCAGGGCAACCAGGGCGATAACGCCGACCAGCATAGTCCAGGAGTCAGCACTGATGGAAGCCTTGGTGGGGCCAAAGGTCCAGCTGGGGCCAACCACACGGAACAGCATAACGATCACGGCGGTAACAATGCCCTTGACCAGGCCGAACTGCATGACAATGGCGACGATCGGGAACACGGCAAAGCCGGTAACGATGTAGCCGCCCAACTGGCCCATAGCACCGATCAGGTCAACCGGCAGGCCGGTCAGCACGGCGTTGATGCCGTTGATGCCGGTCAGGCACAGGATGCCCCACAGAGCACCGAAGATCGGAGCCATCCACTTTTTGGGGCAGGCGACGCCGATGATATCGGTAGCCAGGAACAACAGCCAGGGGTTCAGCAGGTTGGTGGAAAGTGCGTTGCCGATACCGACGGAAGCGATAAAGCCAACGCTGAGGCCGAACGCAATGGATGCGAACTCAGCACGGCTCATACGGCCTTCGAGGTATTCGGGAACGACGGGACGGATGCCATCGTGGAAGCAGGCCATGCCCATGTGCGACATAAACGAAGTCAGTGCACACAGAGCCGCAACCAAAATGACGTTGACTACGGTAATTTGCATACTAGATTCCTCCTTAGTATTGTTGTAACCGTATCTTTAGCCCTGTTTGTTTTTCAGGGCCTCGACCAAAATCGGGACCGTACCTTCAATGCTCTGCACGGTCATGCCAAAGGCAATTTTGCCGCTGTTTACAAAGTTTTGGATTTCCTTGGGATCGGGGCGACTGGCGTTTTTGCACACGGTGCAGCATTTGCTGTACCCCAGCATGCCGATCAAAATGGAAATTGCAGCGCCGCCGCCGCTTTCACATGCGCCGAAATAGTAGTCTACCTCGCCGCGCTTGATCATGCCCACAGCACTCATATCATTGGTGACTGTGACCTGCGCATCGGGGCAGGCTTTTTTGATTGCCTGCTCCATCAAAGGTTTCTGCAAACCGCCGACTGCAATTCTAAGCATAATAAGTACCCACCTTTGTTTAATATTTTCAAACCGACTCCAGGATCGTCCCCACATGCACAAGGACGAAATCCTGCTCATCGGCAGAAAGCTTGTTTGTCATGCTGTTCAAGATCTCCTGCTGGATTTCTACAGCCTTGTCGTAATTTTCAATTTCCTTGACCTGGGCCAGCACATCCGGCTCCAGCGGGGTAACGATTTCACCGTCTGCGCTGCGCTTCAGGGCTGCCGCCACATGGGTGACCAGTACGCCGGTGTTGTCATCGTTGGTGTCGATGCCGTGCTTCTGCAAAATCTCCACAATGCGGTACAGATCCGCCTTGCCAATCTCATCTACAAAGCCGCACTCCTGCAGCATCTCGATGCGTTGCTTTAATTCTTCCATATGCAATGCCTCCGTGTGTTAGTAGCAATCCACACGCTCACCGCGCATGACCTGCTGCTGAATATCAATCAAGCTTTTTACGGACAAAAACTCCCGCAGCAGGTGACTCATCAGCATATCGTCCTGCTGCACCACGATCACGGCACGGTCATCCTCATGGGCTTGAGCCTCCGGCAGGGTGAACGGCTCGCACCGCAGCTCCATTCCCTGGCCGTCCAGGTCATCCTCATTCCAAATGCCTACGTCCATATCGCCCCTTTGCAGCATAGTTAAGAACTGTGTATACTGCGCCGGGATAAATTGAACGTCCATTCCCTTAAAAAAGGTACGGGTCAGATAGTTTTGGTCAGCCGAGGAAGCGTCAATCCCCACCCGGCAGCCGTTCCATTCTCCGTTAAAGCCGGGCCGCATGATCAAAACATGGCGTCCCACGTAGCTGTGCGGGCCGCAGTCCAGCACTTCCTTAAGAGGGATTCCTCTGCGCTGGTATTCCTGATAGGCCATGCGACTTATCACCGTGTAGTTGGAGCGTCCCTCCTGCAGGCCACGAATACGCGCCTCAGAACCACGCATAAAAGCAATCAGGTTTGTAACTTCGCCGTTATTTAATAAGGTATAAAGGGCGGTAGCCATGCCTTTATAGCGGCGGGTGTACGGCAGCGGCATGGAGCCGACCAGGTTCTGCACCCCGCACACCCGGGCCAAGCTGCGGTAATCGATGCCGGTAAGTACTGTGCCGTTTTGGCCGTGAGCTTCCAGCTGAACTGCCCCGGCGTTGCGCAGGTTGGTAATTGCCAGCTGGACATTGCCGCGGGCGGTTTGACACTCCTCTGTCAGGGCCGTTACTGTGGGGATGCGCTCCCCTACCGTTACGCGGGAAAGAATACGGGCCACCTTTTGTGTGGCCTGCCCTGCCTTATTGTTCAAAACAACCTGCAGCATAACGCACCCCCCATCCGCTTGTTTTAATATACAATATTTTGTACATTCACTAATATTATGGTATCACATTTTTTGACAAATTACTATCTCCATTTTAGACAAACATTTTGCCAATGTTTGTACATATGTCACAAAGCAGCTGCTTTCTGCCATAAAAAGTCCCTACGTGGTGTTTATGCTGCAAAATCTTTGTTTTTTATCTCCCTCCCCCATTTACTTGCGTCAGGGGCCATGTATAACACTAAGTGTAAGCCAAATCCGCCGATGCTTCCTGACAGAAGCATCCCACGCAACATGGAGGTTTTTATAATCATATGTTTCGTTCTACGCGCAATACTGCTTTAATCTCTTGGCATCCTCTTTGGCGCAGCAAATCGTGCTGCTTTCCAGCAAGGATTCTTTGTCGGAAATTGCCGCAAACAGATATTGCGACAAAGTCGATTTCAAGTTTAGTACGTCTCCCTCCGCAGTCTTAAAAAGCACATCTTGTTTGCATTGCTTTACGGCATTCAAAAACGAAAACAGGTCGGTTTTCTCGTTCAGGTGCAATGCAACGGTGCTTGTCTTTTCCTCAGACATAGTTGTCTCCTTTTCGATTCATACAATTTGTGTCCACAGTATAGCAAAACGGGGTGGTCACTTTCAAATAATAAGTGGCGTTTTCCTGTCTGTATTGGCTCGAATTTAATTTTTTCTTTATTTTGCACGCAAAACGCCACGATTTACCCTAAAAAGCCATTATCTACTTGCTGAGCAAGGAACCCCTTGCTATACTATAAAAAGAAAGGGGCGCAGACATTATGAGCACTGAGAAGAAGGAATCCGTATGGTCACGGCTGTGGTCGTTTTCCGACATGGTCAACACTTGCTGTGGGCTGTGCGTCTGGTGTTTTGACGAAAATCAACAACTAATAGGTGCAAGTTGCCCGGAAAATGAGGATTTTCTACTCTTTCTTCGTATGGGGCAATGTCTCGAACAAGCTATTACCGCGCCGGAAATGCACAATGCACCGCTTCTTATGGAAGATTCCATCGGTATGCTTTGGACATCTGACTATCTTATCAACGATACAGGTAAAGAACTGTACATCGTGATGGGACCTGTGTTTGACACGCAGGCCTCCATACATCTGTTGGATGATACTCTGAGGCGGATCAATCTTTCCGTCACGCTGACTGCCGCTCTGTTGGAAAAGCTGCATCGTGTTCCGATTATGACAACCACAAACTTCAGCCAATATATCAATATGCTGCACTGGACGCTGACGGGGGGTGCCATCCCGGCAGACAGTGTACGCATGCAGTACCACACGAATCACACTACTGAAAAGCCGGGAGAAAAGAGCGCTTTGGAAAATCCAGAACGTTCTCACTTAAATGAAAAGCACCTGCTTGACCTTGTTCGGACTGGAAATTTGCATTACAAAGAGGCCTTGTCATATGCCACGAAAAGTTCCCCTCGTAATTGGAGTGGCGGACGAAGTGGACTGCGGCAGTACAAGAATACGGTTATCATTTTTACGACGCTATGTGCCCGTGCAGCCATAGATGGCGGTTTGCCGCCCGCAACAGCCAATATCGTGCAGCAGCGCTATACCGTAATGGCCGAGAATTGTCAGCATTACACGGACCTTGTAGCTTTACATGCACAGATGATTGAAGACTTCATTCGGAGGGTTCATGCCCTACAAGCGGATAATTACTCTCGTCCAATACGGGAATGTTGCGATTATATCCACCTGCATTTAAATGATCCCATCAGTTTGGCTGATCTTGCGCGTGAGGTCGGCTATACGGAATACTACTTGACAAAGAAATTTCACAAGGAGACTGGCATTCGTCTTGTGGATTACCTGCGTGATGCCCGGCTGGAACAAGCGTGCGAAGCCCTGCGCAGCACGCACAAGAGTCTACAGCAGATTAGCGAGGAATTACAATTCGGTTCCTGCAACTATTTTGGGAAGGTCTTTACCAAAAAGTATGGTATCAGTCCCGCTGCCTACCGGCAGCAGATATTAACCGCGCAAAAGTAAAAAGTGGCGTTTTGGGGTAATCACATAGCCAATCGTAGAATATCGGCTAATAATCACCCCAAAACGCCGCTTTTTGCATAGAGCCTTATAGCAAAGTATGATACAATCCGCTTGTCGAAGGTAAGCCCATCCAACACGGTTTTGAAAGAGAACATTTCATTTTCAGCAAGAGAAACCAACGAATCTCGGCGAATCCGATCAACTCGCTTCTTTGCAATGTGGCTGAACAAATTCCTTTTGCAGATTCGAAAACGATTGGTAAAAGTGTGTTGGTCATCTCGAAGCTACTTTAGAAAGGACACACTCTATGAGGCAATACGAATGTATCAACAAAGATTGGCAATTCATCAAAGGCTCATCCGATGCGATGGTCTGCCCCGCACAGGCGCAGTCCGTCACGCTGCCCCACACTTGGAATGCGCAGGACGGTCAAGACGGCGGCAACGACTACTATCGAGGCGAAGCGTGGTATTATAAAACGCTCGACCTGCCGCAGACGGCGAACGGCGCGGAGCA
>OQWM01001251.1_pt1 | contig 17486 bp, 15 predicted proteins | sample 1691531 | NCBI WGS metagenome assembly OQWM01 (sample SAMN03418257, study PRJEB22391) | human gut metagenome | biome: human-gut; feature: organic feature; material: feces | host: Homo sapiens | place: Tanzania | collected 2013-01
AGGGCGATATGGATATTCCTGCCAACGGCTTCGTGATTCGTGGTCAAGGCTCTACTGATGGTTGTGGCACGCAGTGTTCCCTTTAAGCCGGTAATGACAAAAATTGCAGAACTGACAGGAATCAGCCGAAATGACATATCCGACTATCTGATATACATTGAAAAAGCCGGTATGATAGCCCAGTTGCGTGACAAAACCGGCGGTATACGCGGACTCGGAAAGGTCGAGAAAATATACCTTGACAACACAAATCTGATATATACCCTCGCCCCAGACAATGCAGAAATCGGCAATGTCCGTGAAACCTTTTTTATAAACCAGACCCGCGTCCTCCACGATGTCATAAGTTCCTCTGTATCAGACTTTGAGATAGACGGAAAAACATTTGAAATCGGAGGGCGAAAAAAGGGGCAGAAACAGATTGAAAGAGCCACCGACGACTACATCGTGAAAGATGACATAGAAACCGGATTCGCCAATGTCATTCCCCTCTGGCATTTCGGTCTGATGTATTGAGATTTTGATTGAATCCGGCATAAATGCCTTGCCAATGGTCTTTATGGCCTTTTCTGTGGCCATCGAGCTGTATTTCTTCCTTATCGGAGCTATGAGTTCAGCCTTGCGGATTTCAACAAGAACTCTACGGCATTTTGACAACAATCCGTGAAAAAGAATCGACGGTCCGATAGTGGAGGAATAAATGTCGAAGAGGTTGAATGTGTCCTGCAGATTATCCTTGTAGTCATTCGTTTTCTTGAGGATGTCAGAGTTGTCCTTAGCCATTGACAAGGTCTTCTTAAGAAAGTCGGCCTGCGCCTGAGCCGTCGCGAGAGGGTTTCTGATCTCGACCACCGTGCCGCTATCCGTCGCAAACACAGCTGCGACGCCCCTTATGCAATCGGCAAGGTCCTCCCCTGCCTGCTGGGCGAGCTCTCCTGCCTCGTCATTTTTTCTGTCCGTCAGATAATTTACCTTAAGACTGAGGAAAGAAAAAAGATTCTGAAGCATTGAGGCGAAAGCATCCTTTACATCCGCCTTCTGCACGTCATCAGCCGACGCCTCAAGGGCTCGGTTCAGCATATTCATAAGCCTGTCTACAGGCACCCGAACCATTACCGGCGAGTTTATGACGGACAGAATCAGGGTCTGAGCCTTCACGAGAATATACATCCCGTGTTCGGCAATCAGGGAGCGCTCTGTAAAGGCCTCAGAGATTAGAGGCGTGTCGTTTGGAACGATACCGGATATGCTGCTTTCCATAGACTGTAAGTTTATAATGAAAAAGTGACATAAGCCTACGGGCGGAAGGGTTGTCGCCCGATGATGGAACGGCCGAGGGTGAGTTCGTCGGCGTATTCGAGGTCGTCGCCGAAGCCCAGGCCGCGTGCGAGGGAGGTGACTTTCACATTGAATTGGGAAATCTGACGATAGATGTAGAATGAGGTGGTTTCGCCTTCAACGTCGCCGCTCAGAGCAAGGATAAGTTCGAGGGTGCCGGAGTCATATTTCGAGACCCTTTCAACCAGTTCGCGGATTGTCAGGTCAGAGGGCCCTATGCCGTTGATTGGGGAAATCACGCCGCCAAGGACGTGGTAGAGACCATGATACTGCCCCGTTGCCTCTATGCTCATCACGTCGCGCACCGACTGGACCACGCAGATTGTGCCCCTGTCGCGGGTTTTGTCCGAGCAGATGGAGCAGATGTCCGTGTCCGAAATCATACGGCACTCGCGGCAATACTTCACATTGTCTCGCAGTGCGGAAATCGCCTCAGTGAAATGGTGGACATTCTCCTGTGGCTGCTTCAGAAGATACATCGCAAGACGAAGGGCACTCCTCCGACCGATGCCCGGAAGAGTGCCTATTGCTTCGACTGCGTTTTCCAGCAGTTTTGACGGATAATTGCCGTTCATAAAATCGCTGTTGTCCGCGCCGCACGGAAATCGCACCGCACAGCACAGGTGATTTACTTGCAGGCCATTGCGGCGATGGCAATGCTGTTAAGCTTGGTGTCAATGCTGTCGCCACGGCTTGAAAGAACGCAAGGGACCTTGGCTCCCACTGCCATACCTGCCTGCTTCACGCCGACTGCGAGCTTTGAATTTGCCTTGTAGAAGACATTTGCAGACTCGATGTTCGGGAAGAGGAGGCAGTCGGCGTCGCCGGCAACCGGGCTCTTGAGACCCTTAATCTGAACTGACTCCATATCAATTGCAACATCCAAGGCGAGCGGACCGTCAGCCACGCAACCTTTGATTTCGCCTCTGTCGACCTTTTTAGCGAGCACGGCAGCCTCCACGCAGGCAGGCATACCCTCAAGCATCTGCTCGGTCGCAGCGATGATAGCCACCTTCGGAGTTTCGATACCCATAGAATGAGCCGCGTTCACGAGGTAGTTGAGTTCCGCCTTCTTCTGCTTGATGTCCGGAGCTGGAATCACAGCCATATCGCTGAGGAAGATGAGTTTGTGGTAATTAGGATTCTCGAGCACTGCCACGTGACTGAGCACGGCCTTCGGAGGAAGGATGCCGGTCTCCTTGTTGAGGATTGCACGAAGGTATTTGTCTGTAGAACAGAGACCCTTCATAAGGAAGTCTCCGTAGCCCTCGCGTACCATTGTAACAGCCTGTGCGATGGCCTTGAGTTCAACCGGATTGTGCTCAACAGTGAATTTTGTGACATCGATGCCGGTTTTCTCACAAACGTCGTTTATGAGAGCTGTGTCGCCCACGAGAGTCGCCTCAATCAGTCCGAGGTCAATCGCCTTTGATGCTGCTGCGATTGTGTGTTCATCCACACCCCACGCAACAATCATCCTCTTTTTCGCTCCGCGTGAGGCAAGCTCGGCGAAAATGTGTTCAAATTTTGTAAACATATTGATTTGATTAAGATTACCAGATTATTTTTAACGATTACTAATTAAACAAAAAAACTATCCCGACAACGCAGCAATCCGCTTTTTATTAAATTTGTGAAAGGACGATGTGCATCGTGTCACGCGCAATCATCAGCTCCTCATTTGTCGCAATCACAGCAACCTTCACTTTCGAGTCAGGAAGCGAAATCAGCATTTCGTCAGCCTTCTCGCCCGCATTCGTGTCATAGTCGAACTTCAGACCGAGATAGGTCAGGTTCTCGCACACGCGGCGGCGCAGGCGGGCATTGTTCTCGCCGATTCCACCGGTGAAGACAATCAGGTCCACTCCGTTCATCGCAGCGGTGTAGGCTCCGATGAGCTTTGTGATGTCGTAAGTGAGCTTTTTGAGAGTGAGCTTCGCCCTGCGGTCGCCACCGTTTGCGGCCTCGTTGAGGTCACGGGCGTCGGAAGATATGCCTGAAAGTCCCTGAAAACCTGACTTCTTATTGAGAACTGTGCTCATCTGAGCCGGAGTGAAGCCCTCCTTGTCCATAAGGTAGGTCACGATGTCAGGGTCTATATTTCCGCAACGTGTACCCATAATCATTCCCTCAAGCGGGGTGAATCCCATAGAAGTGTCAACAGACTTGCCGTTCTGGACCGCTGTCACGGAGCTTCCGTTGCCGAGATGGCAGGTGATGATACGGCTGTCGTTAAGGTCGAGTCCGGCAAAAGCTGCGCCCTTTGCGCTGACATACTTGTGGCTCGTTCCGTGGAATCCGTAACGACGGATGCGGTATTTTTCGTAATATTCATAAGGAAGCGCGTACATGTAGGCGTAGTCAGGCATTGTCTGGTGAAATGCGGTGTCGAAGACTGCGACCTGCGGAACGGACGGAAGCGCCTTCGTTACAGCGTCGATTCCGAGGAGATTTGCCGGATTGTGGAGCGGGGCAATCTCGCAGCACTTGCGAATCTGAGAAACCACCTTGTCCGTCACGAGGGCACTGCAGAAAAACTCCTCTCCGCCATGCACCACGCGGTGTCCCACAGCCTCGATGTCGTCAAGAGAGCCAAGACATCCATATTCCTTGTCAAGCAGCGCGTCAAGCACAGCCTGAATACCAACGGTGTGGTCCTGAATAGGCATTTCGCGCACAAGTTTCTCCTTTCCGGCAGCCTGATGCTTGAGACATCCGACCTCAAGGCCGATGCGCTCGACGAGTCCCTTCGCGAGAAGATCATAGACATCGTCGTTCTTCATGTCCAGCAGCTGATACTTCAGAGACGAGCTGCCGCAGTTGAGCACTAAAATAATCATGTCGATTTATTTTATTATAAATTATTGTTTTCAGCGTTTTCGTGGTCATTTCACACTAAGAAACCTTCAAAAAATAACCTGCATCATCTTTTTCATTCTTTTCGGTCTATCTTTCTTTTCTCATCGGTCATGTACCTCCAGTACACTCCCTCTTCAAAAAGAAACCTATCCTCGAAAATAATTGACAAATCTGCGGCAGTTTATTTTTTTCATGTTTCTAAAATCGAAACGACGCGGCAAAGTTAGCACTTTTATTCGTAAATTCGCAGCGACTTGGGAATTATACATTCGGGCAAAGGCGAAGACCCGCCGTTTATCCGGATGGAGGTGTTATTGATAATGGTATGAACACGCCCAAGGTACACAGGATTGAATTTTTCGCGCTTCCCTTTCTCGTCGGGACAGTCGCTGCTATGGCGTTTCCACACTCTTTGCGAATCGGAGCATTCCTGCCTTCAGTCACATTCTTTCTTCTTTCGCTGGCCGTTTTACAGAATCTGCTGATATTCAAGAAGAACGGTGCAGAGAACATACCGTCACCACTTCTTTTTGCAACGACAGCGCTGTGTGCGGCAGTATGCGTATTCCGTTGTGAGTCGACGTCGCTAAGCGGGGGCGCATCCTTTATCTTCGAAAATATATCTGACTGTCTTTATGCCACTTGCAGGAGATTTCAGGGAGTCATCGACAGCATTCCCATGACTGACAAAGAAAACAATGCCCTGCTCAAAGCCCTGCTCACGGGAGACCGCTCCGGACTGTCAGCGCAAACAGCCAATGCCTTCAGGGACAGCGGTGCCGCGCACATCCTCGCCCTCTCCGGGCTGCATCTCGGCATCATCTACGGCATTGTAGTCAAAGCCTTTGCGATTCTCGGAAACTCACCGAAAGCAGTGAAGTCCCGCTCGCTGCTGACCATTGCAGCCACAGGAATCTACTGTATCATGGTCGGTGCCGGGCCATCCATCAGCCGAGCATTCCTGTTCATTCTGTTAAGAGAATTTTCTGTCATCTCAGGGCGCTCTGCCACCCTCCGGGACACGCTCTGTGGAGCATTTGTCATCCAAATATGTCTCAATGCAAACGCCGTCCATTCCGTCAGTTTCCAACTTTCCTACCTCGCCATCGCCGGAATCGCCTACATCTATCCGCTCCTGCACGGTATTTTTCCGCAGGCCGGAATGAAGCACTCCCCCACCCGATGGATTTGGAACAGCGTGGCACTATCGACGGCCTGTCAACTCACCACCGGTCCAGCCGCATGGTTCTATTTCAATACATTCCCGAAGTATTTCATTCTCACGAATCTGATTTCCCTTCCACTGACCGGCATTCTCCTGCCGTCTTCACTCTTGACCGCCCTTCTTTCCGCCCTGGGCATCTGTCCGTCCCTGCTGGTTCGCGCCACGGAATTCCTCGCCACAACCCTGCGTCAATGCCTCGAAATCATTGCCGGGATGTGAAGGTCACTGACGGTCTGAGCGCCAGGTCTTCATCTGACCGTTTTCGTCGTAGATGAGTATAGCTTCGAGGTGGGGGTTGGAAAGGATGAATTTCTGTGCCTGTTCCAATCCGACAACCATGCAGTATGTCGCAAAGGCATCGGCGTCGGTGGAGTTGCGGGTCGAGGACGGGTCGAAGGAAATCACCGTGGCGCTGAGAAGATTGTGCTCGACAGGAAGTCCTGTGCGCGGGTCTATGGTGTGGGCATATTTACGGCCGTCCTTCACATAGAACTTGCGGTAGTTTCCGGAAGTCACGATGCCGCAGGGAGTGGAAGGAAGTTTATACACATCCTGAATAGAAGCCCCGGGCTCATAGTTGCCGTCAACCGGGCTGTCAATCCCTATCGTCCAGTTTTTTCCGCTCGGGTTCACGCCCTGCCCGTACATTTCGCCGCCGACGTCAACAAGCATGTTTTTCACACCTATCTTCCGCAGATAGTCAGCGACGATGTCACTGCTATAACCCTGGGCTATAGCGTTGAAATTCACCTTTTTACGAGATCCGCAACGGGCTTTGGCTTCAGCGATAAGCTCTGGAGACGGAAGAGAGTCGCGGGTGAAACCGAAGCCCCAGATATCGAAAAGCGGAGCAGCCCACACGTTCACGACATCGCCCGTCAGGGCCGCGTAGCGGTCGCCGAGCCCGCAAAGTTCAGTGAATATGCTGTCCTTCACGACATTCTCCCCGGCATTGAAACGGCTCAGGAGCGAGGACTTGTTGTATCCGGACACGGAGTTGTCCACAGCGGAAAGTATCGAATCAATCTTTTCCTTCACACATTCCGGCGTTTTTCCCGTCCCGTCGAGATCCGCCTTCACACTGTAGGTTCCGCCCTGTGCATATCCCGTAATCTGCACATATCCGTAACGGGCGGCACAAGAATTGAGAAGAACGACGGCCGCCGCCAGACATATAGCCCTCGACAATATGGTATATCCATTCATATATTTCTGTATTTTGCGGCAAATTTAGGAATATTCGAGAAAAAATGTGCATCTTTGTAAATTACAAGATTTGTAACTCTTAATAAAGAAACTATTATGGAAAAGAAGAAATTGTCAGTGACCGCCATCGTACTCATCGTTTTGGCCGTCATCGTTGTATGGGGCATCGGTGCCTACAACTCCCTCGTAAAGAATGAGGAAGGTGTGAAGAGCGCCTGGTCGCAGGTGGAGAACGTCTATCAGCGCAGAGCGGATTTGATTCCAAACCTTGTGGCGACGGTGAAAGGATATGCCACACATGAGTCGGCGACTCTGGAAGGAGTAGTTGAGGCGCGCGCAAAGGCGACTCAGATGACTGTCAATGTGGATGATCTTTCGGAAGAGAAGATTGCGGAGTTCCAAAAGGCGCAGGGCGAGCTCGGTTCAGCTCTCGGTAGACTCATGGCAATCACAGAGGCATATCCTGACCTGAAGGCAAATGAGAATTTCCGCGACCTGCAGGCGCAGCTTGAGGGCACAGAGAACAGGATTGCCGTCGAGAGAAAGGCTTACAACCAGGTAGCGCAGGAATACAACACATCCATCCGCGTGTTCCCGAGGAACATCATAGCTTCCGTGTTCGGATTCAAGGTAAAGGGATATTTCGAAGCAGAAGAAGGCGCACAGACAGCTCCGAAAGTAGAGTTCTAATTGACTGACGCTCAAGAAGAAAGGATTGGTATTTTAAGAAGAAAGAATGCATAAGTCAAAAGTCATAACTGCCGCACTCGCCGCCCTGGTCTTGGCGTCCGTATTTTCCTGCAAAAAGGACAATGGCGAGACAACCCTGCCATCACTCAGCGGGACACTGAAGTTCAAGGAAGTGCCGTCTTTCGTGAATCCGCAGGACGAGATAACGCTCACACTTAACGGCGTGACTCATCCGGACGGTGGAAAGATAGGCTATTCCATCACGATTGTTGAGGGGTACAAGACAACAAAGGACACACTTGACGAGGGTGTAATGAGTCTTAAATATGTCTTCAGCAACAGAAAGTACTTCAAGGAAGACACGCTACGGACTGTGAGTGTCAGCGCCTCTGCATTTGCCGATGGCTACTACAGTTCCTCCACGGGCACGCAGAGCATTACTATCGTGAAGGGCGGAATGACCGAAGGGTCAATCAATTGGACTACTCTGCCGAGATTCGACGAGAGCTTTGGGTACGAGGAAATAAAGTATTACGCCAAGAAAAACGGTGACGCAACATGGCTGATGCGGAATGTCGCCAGCAAAAATAAGGGGCTGCCTTATCAGAGCGCACCGGCGATGCTCGACGTCTTCGGAAGCTACCTGAACTGGGAGGACGCGAAGACTGCCTGCCCTACCGGCTACAGACTGACGACGGATGAGGATTGGGTGAACCTCGGCAAGAGCCTCGGAGTTACGGACGCAAAAGTCCACGAGACGATTGCCGGAATCGCTCCTCAGCTGATGATTGACGCGACGTTCAATTACGACCAGACAACACTCTGGACCTACTGGAAAGGGATGGACATCAGCAACGAGTCCGGCCTCAGTGTTCTTCCTACAGGCTGGGCAAATCTTGCCACAGGGCAGTTCAGCGGGGTGAAAGAATATGCCGTATTCTGGACAGCTGACACTTATGAGGTGAAAGACAAGGAGGGTAATATAATAGACGATACGCAGGCTTATTGCCGCGTCATTTATGAAAGGTCGCAGGATGTGAGCATTGAGCTTCACGACAAGGAGTCCTTCGGGGCATCTGTCCGCTGCGTAAAAGAATAATCAGTCAAGCGGAGTGAAGACGAATCCTGATGGAATGGATTTTTCGTTATATGTGAAAAAATCGGATGACTTTGACTCCACGAATGTCATTGACGGGACAGCAATTGAAACGGCTGTCCCGTTTTTCATTGTAAGGGATATCTTTGTCAGCCGCTTTCCGTCGGCACTCCAGCTGACATTCATTTCAGACTCTCCAGAACCGGCCGATGGAATGAGCTCATCAACAGAGACCGCTTCTTCCCGGACAATCTCTCCGGCAGCAGAATCTACAGTCCAGATGTGTTCTCCATTGCAGAAGATAGAATATCCGTCTCCCTCCACCCGGAAGAGTCCGCCATTCTGCCACCACAACTTTCCCACATAGCTTATCTTAGTGTTCTTCGGAGCGGAAACAGTCAGATTATAATCCGCGCACACGCAGCCGTCCGAAGGCAATGATGCCAGAACATCTGCAACAGAAGTCGGTCTCTCTTGGGCAAAGGCACAAAAGAACCCGCAGAGCACAAGACTCAAAGACAATATAATTTGTTTAAAGGTCCCGTTATCCATTTTGCGTTGTAAATGCTGTTATTATATTTTCCAGTTCCTCATAGTCGGAGACAAGCACCTGGCGCGGACGCGAGCCCTCCTGCGGACCGACAATGCCGGCAGCCTCAAGCTGGTCCATAATCTTCCCGGCACGCGCATATCCCAATCCGAGCTTACGCTGTAAATCGGAAGTCGAACCCTTCTGAGTGTTGACAACCATACGCGCCGCATCTCCGAAAAGGGAATCGATGTTCGAAATGTCTATCGGACCGGCCGATGAGGAGTCGTCCTGACTTGGAGGGGTCGGGAGGTAGTATGGCGTGGTGTAGCACTCCTTGTAGCCGTTCTGAGCCTCAATAAACCTCGTAATGCGGTCTATTTCCTTCGTCTCGACGAGCGCGCACTGGACACGTTCCATCTCCACTCCGGCATAGAAGAGCATATCTCCCCTTCCGATGAGACTCTCTGCTCCCGGAGAATCGAGAATTGTCTGGGAATCCACACGAGAGACAGTCCTGAAGGCGATCCTCATCGGGAAGTTAGTCTTGATGTCACCGGTGATGACATTGACTGACGGACGCTGTGTTGCGATGATGAGGTGGATGCCGGCCGCACGTCCCTTCTGTGCGAGACGGATGATGGCGGTCGATATGCCGCGAGCCATTGCCTTGCCCTCGGAGCCGAAGCCGGAAGACATCGTGAGGTCAGCGAACTCGTCGATAACTACCACTATATAAGGCAGATATTTATGCCCGTCGGTCGGCAGGAGCTTACGATCCTTGTATTTCTCGTTATAGTCCTTGAGTTTGTTTACTCCCGCAAGAGCTAGGAGCGCATAGCGGTCGTCCATCTCCACACAGAGCGAATTCAGAACGTCGGCTGCGTCCTTGGCCTTCTTGATGATTGCATTCTCTGCCTCCTCTTCCTCAGAGCCTGCCGTCGGAAGAACGGCGAGATAGTGTTTGAGAAGGCGCTTGTAGGCAGTGAACTCGACCATTTTCGGGTCGACAAACACAAACTTGAGCTCGGAAGGATGCTTGGCATAGAGCAAGGAAGACACTATCACATTAAGACCCACGGACTTACCCTGCTGCGTGGCACCCGCAACGAGAAGGTGTGGAGCCTGCGTGAGGTCAAACACCTTGACGTTCCTCGTTATTGTGCAGCCTATTGCAACAGGCAGTTCGGCCTTAGTGTCGCGGAAGGAGTTGTCGTTGAGCATGGCCTTGAGAGGCACCACGGACGACTTGCGGTTGGCAACCTCGATTCCGACGGCATCGTCAAGCTTCACGACGCGGACTCCCTTTGCTCCGAGCGAGATTCCGATATCGCTCTCCACGGTCTTGATTGAGGCGAGTTTGACGCCAGGAGCCGGATAGACCTTGTAGAGAGTCACCGTAGGTCCGGCCTTGGCCGTGATGTTTTCGACCTTGATTCTGAAGTTCAGAAGCGTCTGACGTATACGGTTTATGAAATCCTGCTGTTCTTCGAGCGTGACGATGTTCTGCTTGTCGGCATAATCTTCGAGCAGGTCAAGAGACGGAAAGCGATATTTTTCCAACTCCATTCTATTGTCTATTCGAGGAAGTTCCTCCACGACATCGGTTGAAAACTTTCGTCCCGCCTCGGCCGTGTCTCCGCCACCGTCCGCTATCTCTGCGCCAGAAGCAGGTGTTCCTTCAGAAGCTCCGTCTCCAGAATCCGGACGCTCCGCAGCATGTTTCTGTTCTGTCGGGTCTGATGGCAAAACGTCATTCCCAGAACGACCGACTTCCTCATACACACTGTCATCATTGCCTTGCTCGCCTTCGGTAGTGTCTTCGTGCAGCGATGTGCCATCATCCGGATGTTCAACATCCTCTGCGGCCTCTACTGCAGTAGTCTCCGCGTCCGAGTCTTTATGCTTTTTCCGCCCGGTACCAATCTGCGCAAACCACTGCGCAAACTTGCCGCTTGCGAACAGCAGCCAAATCACAACGAGGACGGTGAGGAACAGTCCCGTCCCGATTTTACCGGAAAGGTTCTGACAAAGTCTGACAAATTCAGCCCCGGCAAAACCACCGAGTCCGCCACCGAAAAATGTGTCTGAGCTGACAAGGCCGGAAAAATATGAAAGGACAAACGAAAACAGCGGTGCCGCCGTAATAATCAGCACCGACGGGCGAAGGAACTTCGAGTCAAGTCTCTGCATAAAAATCTTCACAGCGAGAGTAGCGAGCAGTCCCGCGATGCAGAAGGCTGAAAGGCCGAAACATCCTCCGACCAGAAAGCGCGACCATCTAAGGCCGAGTCGTGAGCCGGAGTTAGCCGGCATCTTGTCGGGATTTGAGATGTCACCCCACGACACGATGCTATAGTCGCTCTTCCAAGTAAAAAGGTAGGAAACACAGCTAAAAAGCGTGAAAAGCGCAAACACGCCGACGACTAGACCGACGACGCGCGCAATCAGAGTTCTTGTCTGCGGGTCCATATTTCTGAAACATGAGACAATCCGCCCGAACCGAAATTTCCTTTTCGTGTTTTCCTTCTGTTTTTCAGACAATGCCATTACCGATATTTCTTCTTGGTGTTATTGTTTTTTCGCTGGTTGTTGTTAGGCCGCTTAGGAGCCTGCCCAGGACGCAGATAGTTCGAATCGGCGCCGACACGTCCGAGCTGGATGCCCTCAGGGACATGAATCCGGTAGTCGGAAAGTTTCTCGATGTCCTGGAATATGGTCTCATCAGCCACGCTGTCTTTGTTCCAGATGAGGTACTGAGTCCGCATGTAGATGGCGAGTGAGCGAATTACTGCCGTCTTCACATCGCCGTCTTCCATTCCGGCCACAAGGTCAATCATGCTTTCAATGTTGCGTCCGTACTGCGATGCACGTATAGGCTTTCTCTCCACCGAAGGCACTTCAGGACGAGCAAGCGCCTGCTCCGGGGTCGGAACCGGATATGGAGCGTCGATGTCGAGTTCGTAGCCGGCAATGATGAACAGGTCGTCCCAAAGTTTATGGTCGAAGTTTTCCTGTTTGTGAACATCATAATTGATGAGTTCCATCGCCTTGATGACAGCCTTAGCCTGCTCGGAGCGTTTTTCCTTGTCCTCAATTTTCTTGAGGCTCTTAACCATCTCCAAAATGGAACGGCCATATTCCGGCTTTACAAGTCTCTCTTTTTCAGTGTTATAAACCAAAGTTCTCTTTTCTTCGTTGTTTTCCATATATCGAAATAAATACATTTTTCACCAAGAACCACACGCCATCAAAGAGACCTTCTTTTTCACAGCGTGTCAACCTACAAAGATAGTCCCAGTTTCCCTTTTCTGCAAAATTATTTTTCGCTCCCGCCCTCTTTCCGACAAACCGCGAGCCTATTCCAAAACCTCGAAGACTTTGTCGTCGGGAACGAACCAGAGGTAGCCGCGGACTAACCTATGCAGTCCAGCCATAACCCTGAGCAGCCATATCCACAAAATGCCTAAACAGCAAATTTACTTTGTCGTTGAACGAAACGCGGTCATAGCACTCCGGAAGATCATCGTTCAGCGCCTTCTTTATCAGGGCAAGAACTACAGTTCTCGGTTGCTCATCCTTATACCAGTCAACACCCATATCACGGCTCTTGGCGGCCGAAACTTTAATATACAAATTCTTAGATGCAAGAATAACCCTCTGTTCCTCAGCCTTGGTCAGTTTCTTATCGGCGATGAGCAAGTCGTAGATTTCAAGTTCCTCTTCGGTCAGTCCCATCTCAAATGAACGCGATTGCTCTGCTTTCATATCCTCAATAAGTTGCAGGAGTTTCTCGTAATAGTCTTCATTCTCACTTCCGCCAGAATTGTATCTGTCAATGATATTCTTATAACGCTGCGAAAACGAAACCCGAGTGCAATTCTTATTTATAAGTTGTTCGAGCGCACGTTCTATAAACATCCTCAAGTCATCTATTTCCAATGCCTTGTATGGTGTTGATTTTATCACATTCCGTAAGGAATCAACATCAAGCTTGCTCAGGTCTATCACCTTTCCCTGCCGGACACCGTATTGACAACCCGGTTCTTCAAGTACGTTTTCCGACACAGCAGAAGCTGACACACTCCTGTCAAGAGTCTCGGACATACGAGCCTTTGCACGGGACAGTTTTTCATCGTCAACCCTATTGCAGAACAATCCGTTCAGATAGTTAAGCGGAGCGAAGTTCACGTTGCTCCAGCCTCGCTCAAATATTTCCGGCTTTGCAGCATCATACAGGTTCCCAAGCAGATTGGTCAGCACCTTGAATTTATTCTTCCATTCGTCTTTCTCCAGAATCCGGTTATATGCCATACGAAGCATCTCAAGCTGCTCAAGTGCGTCCGTCTCCGCGACAATATCATCAATCACAATTCCGATTTGACGAAGGAAAGCCACGCACTCAACAATGCAGCCGTCAATGCCGGAAATGAGCTGTTCTATGTCCTTTGCCGGGAACTCTCCATTCTCTCCTGACGATGCATAGTCAGCAAGAGCTCGCTGCATATACTTGAAAACATTGACATAATCCACAATTATTCCACAAGTCTTTCCCGGGCAGACACGATTGGCACGGGCGATGGCCTGCATCAAGGTATGTCCTTTCATCGGCTTGTCCAGATAAAGCGTCGAAAGCGAAGGAACATCAAAGCCAGTAAGCCACATAGAACAAACAAAAACGAGCCTAAATGGATCATTCGGGTCTTTAAACCTGTCTTCGATGTCCTTGCCGCCCCTTATTTCCTTCATTTTCCGTCTATGCACAGTGATGTCGAGGTGCTGAGCAGCAAACTTCTCCTCCTCGCCGGCTTCCTCGCTGATGACGACAGCCATCTCTGTTCCATCCATATAGGCCAGAATTGAGTTCAGTCTGTCCCTCTCCTCTTGCGTCTTTGCCTCATTGCGCTCCTGCACAAGAAGTTTCATCTCCTCTTTCCAATATTTCTGAACCTTGTCGAACATTCTGATAACCGTGTATTTATCAACACTGATGACCATTCCCTTGCCGAGAAAGCCACGTCTCGGGAAATGATGCGCTATATCCTTGGCGATTTTCTCAAGACGACTGTCACGCTTTATGACCTCAAGAATACGAGAAGACGAATTCTCAAGAAGTTCCTGCTCGCGGTCATTGAGATTCTCATCCTCAACAATGTCAGCTATGTCCGTATCAAGCCAATCATTCGACAAACCCACTTCCGGAACACGCCTGGAATAATACAGCGGTCGTGTACTCCCGTCGTCTATGGCCTGAGCGAAATTATACTCTGAGACATAATCGCCGAACCATTGATTCGTCAGCCGTTTGCTCCCGAGGAGCGGAGTGCCCGTGAAGGCGATATAGTTGGCGTTCGGCAATCCAGTATGCATATTCTCTGCAAGCTGTTTGTATTGAGTGCGGTGCGCCTCGTCAACCAAGACAAATATATCGTCGCGATTCGAGAGGAGAGGATATTTCTCTTTCTTGTCGTATTGAAATTTCTGAATGAGCGTGAACACCATCGGCTTATTTCCTGAAAGAAACTCACGTAGCTGCACGGCATTCTTCGGCTGGCATTCTTCTTTTGCTCCGATTGTTTCAGTCCTAACGAAAGTCTTGTGAATCTGAGCGTCAAGATCCTCGCGGTCCGTAACAACAAGGAATGTAAAATTCCCTGTCAGTTTCCGACGCACCTTTCTCACAAACATAACCATTGAGTAGCTTTTACCAGAGCCTTGGGTATGCCAAAACACACCAAGTTTTCCGTCAAGTTTCCCACGGCGTTCTACATTGTCTATCAGATGGTTCACGCCGAGGTACTGATGATTCTTAGCTATAATCTTGGTGCGTTTTCTGTCAAACAGAATAAAGTTTTCTATGTAGTCTATCAGCCGTTCCTTACGTAAGAGTCCATCCACAAGGTAAGTCACGCTCAAGCCATGCTCCTCTATACTTTCACGGTTAAGCACCTCCTTCTCATCATCGACACGAAGCCACTCAAAGAAGTAATCATAATCGCTGTTCCAAGCCCCAACTTTTGTCTTCACACCATTGCTCAATACACATATCTGGTTGAATGCAAAGATGTTCGGAATATCCTTCCGATAAGAGACAAGATTCTTGTTGTAGGATTCCTCTATTTTGACAGTTGAATTCTTCAGTTCGATGAACACCATCGGAAGGCCGTTCACGAATAGCAGGACATCGGGGCGGCGGTAGCAGTAGTGCCCTTTTATCCACATCTGATTGACACAGTGAAAACTGTTGTTCAGCGGATTCCCGAAATCGACAAGCCGAACGATGTCAAAGTCTTCTTTCCCGTCTCGCAAGACTTTCACATTGACTCCGTTCCGAATCTGTCCATAGAGTCTGTAATTCGTGTCAGCCAAATCTGTCCCCGAGAAATCCCGTCTGAAATCCCGGACGATATCATTCAGTATTTTCTCGTCTATCTGAGGATTCAGCCTTTTCAAAGAAGAAAGCAGGACATCCGGCAAGATGCACTCGGAAGAAGCGGAACGCCCCGTCCGCGACACATCATCCTGCGCCTCGGCACTCGGGTCGCACTCAATGCGCGTCCAACCATATTCCGGAAGTGCAAGCCTGTTGCAAATAGCTTGCTCTATGTCGTCTTCGCTGATGAATGATTTCATGGTATATTGGTTCTATGGTTTTACTTCAAGTTTGCCGGACATCAGACGCGGGAGGAGGAGGTCACGCTGGCAGAGATGTTAGGAGACTGGGGCAGAATTCCAATTACATATGCCGGAGGAGTCGGCAGTTTTGAAGATTTAAAGCAGTTAAAAGAACATGGAAAAGGCAGGCTTAATGTGACGATAGGCAGTGCATTAGACCTGTTTGGCGGCAGAATGGCATATAAAGAGGTTCTGCAGTATATAAATCAAGTATAAGGAAAAGGAGAGCGGCAGTATGAAGTATACAAAACAGGATATTATCCGTATGGCAGATGAAGAAGATGTGGAATTTATCCGGCTTCAGTTTACGGATATGTTTGGAACCTTAAAAAATGTGGCAATTACACGAAGTCAGTTAGAGAAGGCACTGAATAATCAGTGTATGTTTGACGGCTCATCCATAGAAGGCTTTGTCCGGATTGAGGAGTCTGATATGTATCTCTACCCGGATTTAGACACATTTACTATTTTTCCATGGAGACCACAGCAGGGAAAAGTTGCAAGACTGATATGTGACGTTTATTGTGCAGACGGAACACCTTTCGAAGGAGACCCAAGATACGTATTGCGGAAAGAGATTGCGCGTGCAGCAAAGATGGGCTATACCTTTGATGTAGGACCGGAGTGTGAATTTTTCTTATTCCATACCGATGACAATGGCCAGCCCACAACCATTTCCCATGAGAAAGCAGGATACTTTGACTTAGGACCGGTAGACTTAGGTGAAAATGCAAGACGTGATATGGTGCTGACCTTAGAGGATATGGGATTTGAAATCGAGGCATCCCATCATGAAGTAGCACCGGCACAGCATGAAATTGATTTCCGTTATGATGAAGCATTGGCAACAGCCGATAAGATTATGACCTTTAAACTGGCAGTTAAGACCATTGCAAAGCGTCATGGTTTGTTTGCAAGCTTTATGCCAAAGCCAAAATATGGAATCAACGGTTCCGGCATGCATATTAATATGTCGCTTTCCCAGAATGGAAAAAATATATTTGATGACCCATCCGGTGAACTTGGGTTAAGCAAAGAAGCATATTATTTCATTGGCGGAATAATGAAACATATGAAAGGCATGTCAGCGATTACCAATCCGCTGGTAAATTCCTATAAGAGACTGGTTAGAAGCATTGAAGGGAGAATTTCGCCAGCCATATTATGCAAAGCTTTACAAGACAGTAATGTCAGAATATCAGACGAAAAAAATTTTCCCGCCTGCAGATGATTTATTCAATGCATTTCATTTTACACCGCTTCATGAGGTGAAAGTTGTGATCCTTGGGCAGGATCCATATCACAATGACGGACAGGCTCATGGTCTGTGTTTCTCTGTAAAGAGAGGGGTGGAAACACCGCCGTCATTGGTAAACATTTATCAGGAACTTCATGATGACTGTGGATGCTATATTCCAAATAACGGTTATCTGGAGAAATGGGCAAAGCAGGGAGTGCTTCTTCTGAACACAGTTCTGACTGTACGTGCCCATCAGGCAAATTCGCACAGGGGGATCGGCTGGGAGCAGTTTACGGATGCTGCGATCCAGGTTCTGAATGAGCAGGACCGTCCTATGGTATTTCTGCTCTGGGGACGTCCGGCACAGATGAAGAAATCTATGCTGAACAATCCGAAGCATCTGATCCTGGAAGCACCTCATCCAAGCCCTCTGTCTGCTTACAGAGGTTTCTTCGGATGTAAGCATTTCAGCAAAACAAATGAATTTCTGATTGCCAACGGTCTGGAACCGATCGACTGGCAGATTGAGAACCGATAAGAGAGGCAGATAAAGGAGCAACGATGAACAAAAAACCATTTGTAACCAAAGAACAGATTGAAGAAATCGCAAAGACTTATCCAACTCCGT
>OQWM01001256.1_pt1 | contig 17444 bp, 7 predicted proteins | sample 1691531 | NCBI WGS metagenome assembly OQWM01 (sample SAMN03418257, study PRJEB22391) | human gut metagenome | biome: human-gut; feature: organic feature; material: feces | host: Homo sapiens | place: Tanzania | collected 2013-01
TCTCTACGACAGATTCTTCCTCAACCGGTTCTACAGCCTCACTCGCTGGCTCGTCGTCATCCCAAGAAAATCGACGACGGTTGCCCGATTCGCGCTCGGGCTCCACTTCCACCGATTCTTCTACGCGTTCCGAGCTCTCTACGACAGATTCTTCCTCAACCGGTTCTACAGCCTCACTCGCTGGCTCGTCATCATCCCAAGAAAACCGACGACGGCTACCCGATTCTCTCAATCCACGCGATGCGCCAAAACTATCGCTCGAGGCATCGTTGAATACGTCGTTGTCGCGAAATGCGACATCTTGCGTTCCGTACGACACGACGTGAGGCGATTCATCGCCCTTTTCGGCATCGCGCGGTGCGACATCCGAAACTCGCTTCCATTCGTCGCGAAGCCGTGCTCCTTGCGAATAGATTTGAACGGGCGATCGATTGCCATCGAAATCAACGGCCGTGGCAGCATAGAAATGCACACCATCGGGCGATATATCGTCGAGCACGCCATCTTGTTTGCCCTTGAACACGTACTTTTTGCCGAGATCCGAGTTACCCGTCGCCTGGAGATCTCGGAATTTACGCATCGTCTCTACGTTCCATTCGATCGATTTATCGAAAACGTATAATTCGACTGCATCGATATTTGCATCGTTGATGTAGCGAAATTCTAGAGCAATATTCGAGATTTTATCAATTTCTTCGCATTGAATGCAATTGACGAGGTGATTTCTAAAAGCAAAATCGGAATTCCCCCATAAAACCGATGCCGACGGATTGACCATGAAATAATCGACTGTCGCATCTTTGACGTGGGGCAACGGCGCAAATTGCTTATCTTCGGGATCGTAGACGGCAAAAGCATAATTCGACTTATCGGTGCAATCGCCATCGACGAGCACCATATAGCCGTTATCGGGGCAATAGGCATATCCATCGGCCAAATCGCCGTTGACGATGCCTTTTTCGATGGCTTCTTCGAGCAAATCGCCGAGCGATTGGCGATCGAGTTCTTCGCGCGAACGAACTGCGACGATATAGCTGGCGTCGGCAATTTTTGCCGTAAATTGAATGCCGAGCATATCGGGGTTTTGTACAAATGAATCGCACGACAAATCGGGCGAATGGCGGAAAAAATCGATATCGACATCGGAAATGCTCGACGTCGACTCTTCGACGACGCTCAAAGGCTCGGGCGTTTGATATTGAGCCTGCGCCGCCGCCGCACTCACTTGGGCTTTCCACCGCGCATAAGCCGCCATCATCTTATCGCGGCCCTCGCCCCAACTCGTTCGCGCCCTCAAGAATTGATAAGGATGCCCCTTTTCGAAAGGCACGGAAATGTGCCTGACGGGAATTTGAACGCGCCCGCCCTCGGGGAGTTTGACGAGCAGTGCATAATAACCAAATCGATTGACGAAAGATTCGTTGTCGACGACCGTATTGACGAATCGTTCGAGTGGATATTGCGTGCCCAATTTTCCCGATAAAACATCGCGAAACGCCGCAATATCGGAATCAGCGCCCGTATGCGGGCTATAAGGCACATCGCAAACGATGAGGTCGAAGCCGACGAAATCGGGGTAATGATTCGGATAATCCCATTCGAGGGCGCAGAATGTCCCGACGCGAACCGTCTCGTATTCGAGACGACACGGATCTTTCATCCGCGGCATATCGCCATACGGATTCGACCAATACGTCCACGATTCGCCGGGCTTGGCCCCCGTAAACTGAAAACTCTCGACGTCTTTGACCCAAACGACATCGTCGTTATCGAGTCGAGCTAAAACGAGATAGCGGTTTTTATCGTGGATTTCGTCGTCGACGAGCTGCGTAATCGGCTTGAAGATATCGATGCGCTCGGCGACATCGTCGTAACAACCATTGAGCAAGTCTTCACAGCAATCGGATGGCAAATTCTCGTTCGATCGAAAGACGATGTAGAGCGCGACATTGCCCTCGGGCGCAGTCCAGCGCAATGCGCAACCCAGATAATCCGACTTGGTGTACCAGTTCCAAGGCGACGGCGCCAATCTTGCGAAATGAAAACGAACGACTTCGGGTATTTCCGCCATGAGCTACTCCTCAATTTAAAGCTCGAAACGGTGCCCTACATACCATAAATAGCCCACAGTGGGCAAGATACACAAAGCACGGCAACGCCACGATATCGCGATTGGCGACCGTCTACCGCGCGGCGTATGCGCGCAAGGGCGCAGCCCGAGCACATAGACGCGCCAAAGCTCGTACGCCAACGGCGGGCGAGCGCTCACGAGCGCGTATTGAGCGAATGCGAAATAGCGCTGCACGCGCGGCGTATGCGCGCAAGGGCGCAGCCCGAGCACATAGACGGCGCCCACAAAAACAGCCGATTAAAACATCGTCTTAATCGTCGGTTGTTGCGGTTTCGGTGCTTCTTTTTCCCTTTTGGCGGGCTTGGGCGCTTCGTCGGCGACGGTGGGCGGCGTGGCTTTTTTTTGCGGGGCGTGGCGCTTGGCAGGGGCAACATGGCGCTTCTCAAGCTCGACCATGATGGGGTCGTCGCTGAAGTCGGATTCGGTCAGGGCGACGTTTTTGTCGAGGTAGTCGGGCGCCGAGAAAGTGAGCGTGACGGCGACTTGATCGTCGCTAAATGTGTAGGTGCACGGCGACAGCTTGCAGACGACTTCGCCCGAATCTGCATCGATAACTGTGGCGTTTTTCGGAACATAATTCAGCTTAAACGGCAGTTTTTTGGGGGCGATTTTGTCGAGTGCGACGTCGACTTTGCCGTTGTGCGACTTGAAGATTTCTTCGGTGATTTCGATGTCTTTGTCGACGTAGCCATCGAGTTTGAAGACGATGAGCGGCTTGAATTCGTCGCGTAGCTCGCTGAGTTTGAACTCGGTGCTGCATGGCGTGACGCAAATCGTGCGCGTGCTGCGGGTGACTTGTGCGCCCGAGGGGGTCGAGGTGAAGTTGAATTTGACCTTCGGGTCGGACTTTTCGGCGACGACGGGCGGATCGACGGGCTCGGGGGGTTTCGACTTGACGTAGACGAAATAGGCGCCGCTGGCGGCACAGACAATGGCCAGCAGTGCGATGAAGACGTTGCGCAAAGCGTTGGATTGGCGTGGCTGCGCGGTGTCGGCCGAGAGATTGGGCTCGGCGTAATTGCCGGTCGTATTGTATCCGACGAGTGACGGGAGGTTTCTTGGCGTCGTTTGGACGTCGGGCGTGCGTTGCGGTGCGCCACCTTTGAGCGGCGTTTCGCTGGCGAAGTAGTCGGCGACGGTGTCGAGTGCCGCGCCAAATGCCGCGCAATTCTCGTATCGCTCGGTCGGCTCGATGGCGATGGCCTTTTTGAACACTTCACCCACGGGCCCATTGAGCAAGAAGTCGGAGATTTGGATTTGGCCGCTACAATGCAACATCATGGCGTGGAACGGATCGCCCGAAACTGCCGGCACGCCCGTGAGCGCCTCCGACAAGATGAGCGCCATTTGGTAGACGTCGATGGCGGGCGACACGTTTTGCGACGTAATGTATTCGGGTGCCAAATAGCGCGGCGTGCCGAGGAGCTGACCGGCCGAGGTGAGTTTGGCGACTTCGCTCGAATTGATTCGCGCCACGCCAAAATCGAGGATTTTCATCAATTCGCGCGGACCGCCCGGATCGACGAGATATAAATTTTCGGGCTTGAGGTCTTTGTGTACGATGCCCAAACGATGCCCCTCCGAGAGCGCATCGAGGACTGGACGAAATAAGACGAAAGCGCGATTGGGGCTTAGCGGGCCGTTTTTCGACAATTCGTGGCTGAGATCGTGGCCGTGGAGCATTTCCATGGCGATGTAGGGTTGCCCCGTTTCGGCGACGTGGCCAAAATCGTATATCGATACGACGTTGTTGTGGTGGATCTTGGCGGCAATTTTCGCCTCGCGAAAAAAGCGCTCCGAATAGCTCGGATCGACGCCTTTCTTGAGATCCATGACTTTGAGCGCGACATCGCGGTCGATCGTCAGGTGGTGCGCTCGATATACCGTTGCAAAGCCACCAACGCCCAAAACGCCCAGAATTTCGTAGCGATCGTCGATTCTCATCCCAACTGGGAGCGTCGCCATGGGCACGTCGCCAAAGTTCGGATCGGCCGATATTTCGCCCGATTCGTTGAGTTTCCCGTGTTCGACAATACCCGATATCTTGCCACTCATCTTGTCGACTGCGATTTCACTCACCGATACGGTCGCATCGTCGTCGCCCGTTCCCCCGGCAATCGGCTTGTCGACGTTCGCCATTTCGCCTGCCGGTTTCACGCCGCTCGCTTCGCCGCCTTTGGCTTGGTTGAGCGCGGCCAAGCTGTCGCCAATATCGATAGTATGACCTTGGGCAGCTTGGTTGCCTTGGGCAGCTTGGTCGCCTTGGGCGGATTGATTGCCTTGGGCGGATTGATTGCCTTGGGCAACTTGACGACTCCCTTGAGCGGCTTGCGCGTCGATAGCCCGAATTTGCTCACTTTCATCGCGTGCGCCTGCTGGGCGAACGATCGAATGACTCGGTTGTTTGGGACGCTGAAACGTCGAAGATATGTGCTCCGTGACGCGCGGCATCTGAGAATCGCCCAAGCGAGGCAGACCCGTGACCGACGATTTCGCACCCATTCCGCGCGGCGCCGAACTACTCGCTTTGTCGCCCGTGCGCGGCATCGACGGCAATCCGCTCGATATCCGCACCTCGCGACGCAAACCAGAAGCCGGCATCCGTCTGACATCACTGCCCAATCTCGACTGCCCATTCTGATCTGTCGATTCGTTCTTTGATTTATCCAATCCGTCCATGCATCCAGGCCTTTGATCTATTCTGAATCCCCAAATTGCCACGTATTCTTATCATATCTTCGGCTTTTCTGCCAACTTTGTTGACTTCTACGACACGGCAACACTTCCCCTAGGCATATCGCTCAATCGCTCTATGCCCCCACTACAACGAAACACGCGATAGATCAAACGCCATCGCCATACGACTCCCTACAACGAAATCCGATATAACGCAAACTCCATACGACACAACCGATTTCGCCATCCAGCTCCCGCCCAATCTCTAATCAGTCGCCCAACGATTCCAATCTAATTCAATATGCCGTTTTCGAGCAATCGCACGCCTTGGAGCCGTATCGTTTCCGACGATTTCCGTATCCGCTCCGAAAGCTCATGCGCGACGTTCCAAAGCAATTTGACCGCCAAAGCCCCCGACATCGTCAGGTGTTCAAAATCGCCCGCACGAATCATGAGAACGCGACAAGCACCAATCGCCTTCACCGTCGCACTCCTCGGCTGGCGGTCGACGAGCGAAAGTTCGCCAAACGAGCAACCCGGCTCGAGTATCGCAATCCGAACCCCACCATTCGATACTTCGCACTTCCCATCGACTAAGATATACAAAACATCGCCTGCATCGCCCTCGTGGATTATCTCGCGCCCAGCCTCTACTCCTTTTTCATACGTTATCGGCATGATTTGGAGCATCTCCTGATAGCTCAAATCGCGGAAAAAACAAATCTGCTCCAACGCCGTAATCCGGCTATCGGTCTCGACAAACGCATTGCGAACCCCAGGCTCCAATATTTCGATACAAATGACCGATGCACACGTCTGGCAACCTCGGTCAAACGCATATTGGATGAGATAATCGGCCACGCGCTGCGGCTCCATCATGCGATAAAGCTGCGCCAAATGCGTCGCATTCTGGAAGTGCTGATGCGCCCCTTGCGAACACACGACGATGCGGTCGCCCGTGCGCAAATCGAGCTGCAACGTATCGATTTCGGCCGTCCCGCCTATTCCCAACGCTCGCGTCACGCGCAATCGATACGCCGGATTCGCCAACGCACTCTCGGGTTTGCCCTGCGATCGCCAATACTCATACGCCGAATGATCGATCGTCAAAAGCCGCCCAGTATCGCCGCGCAACAAATACACGCGCTGATTCCCAATGTGCGCAATATACGCCGTACCATTCGCCAAATAGACCAAATCGCAACTCACCACCGATTTCGTCTCGTGCGCCGTCGACATATAGTCGAGCAAACGACGCTCTGCCCGACGCATCGCATTGCACAACGTTTCCATCAAATTCTGGCACGAATCGGGGTGGTCACCCGACGCCATCTTCTCGATGCTCTCGCGGTGCGGCAAAAGCGTTTGTATCACTGTTTCACATACCATCTGACTCGCGCGCTCGGCATTCGCCCCAATCCCCGACGCCAGAACGAAAAAACTCCCCGTCGGGTCGATGCCCCAGCATTCGACATTCTCCGCATGTGCAGCATTACCGCTACTACCACCAGAACGAACCCGCATCGCGAATCCTCCAAAAATCCTTGAACCCAACAACACAAAATGACAAAAGCGCGACAGGCGCGCCAAACCGCGCACTATTTACTTCAATTTTCATGAACTGGCAAATTTACGTCGCTCAAACCAAAATTATCTAAGAAATTCAGCATGAAAGCAGTCATTCAACGCGTCGCTCGCGCCTCCGTCACCGTCGACGGCAATCGCATCTCATCCATCGGAAAAGGCTACCTCATCTTGCTCGGCATCGACGAACGCGACACACAACGCGACATCGAAACCGTCGCCGCAAAAGTCGCAAAACTCCGCATCTTCGCCGACCAAAACGACAAAATGAACCTCTCCATCACCGACATCGGCGGCGAAATCCTACTCGTGAGCCAATTCACGCTTTGCGCACAAACCCGCCACGGCAACCGCCCCGCCTTTATCCGCGCCAAAAATCCCACCGACGCCGACGCCATGTACCGCTCTTTCGGCGCCCGACTCGCCTCCGCCGGCATCCCAGTCCAATACGGTCAATTCGGCGCCATGATGGACGTCGAACTCGTCAACGACGGCCCCGTCACCATCATCATCGAATCCATCGACGGCACCATCGTCGATTAGCCGCGCCTCGGCCAACGATCTTTGCTATCGATCCTATCGGTCTTTTTTGGGGTGCTATTGGTCTTTTTTTGAGGGCGAGCCTATTTCGCTGCGCTCAATACGGCATCGCGACGCCCTATTTCGCCCTACGGGCTTCAATACGGGCTCTGTGTCGCGCTATTGCCCCATTCGGGGCAATACGCGCTCTGTGTCGCCCTATCTCGCTATCGCTCAATACGGGCTCTGTGTCGCGCTATTGCCCCATTCGGGGCAATACGCGCTCTGGCTCCGGCTATGTGCTCGTTTCACTGCGCGCATACGCCTACGCTTGGCGCTCGCTACGCCCTATCCCTACCAAGAACTCACTGTATAATTTATCATGGGCAATTTGTAATATTTCTCGCCGATTTTACGTTGTACCACTTTCCACCTTAACCATTGATGATCTTTATCGGTTTGCCCTTTGTTATGACGATCTGCGTTCTTATCCAAAAGATCGAAAACGGCAATAGTCTTTTCATTCGTCCAGTCAATTATCGCTGTGCCATTAGTTGCAAAGTGAAATGCGCGATAGGTGATATCTTGGGGCTGATCATCTGTCCCAATGGCATCGCCAAATGACGTGACGATTTCTTTATAGAAAAACGCGCTTTTATAAGTCATATTTGAATCCAATGGATTCACAGGGCTGACTATCTCGTCGACAAATTCGGCATTTTCTATCGAAGTATTCACATTTTTAATCGATGCAATCATGGGCGATTCGACGATTCCCTGAGTCATAGGAAATACCGAGTGTGATATAGTATTATATACACTAATCTTGGCTTTCATTTTCCCCGTATTGATATTCGATTGAGCTTTGCCAATGATCGAACCCATGTTGTTTTCGATTTTCGAACCATTATTCTTTCCGTCAAACGTGTTCAACAACGTAGTATTCGATACGACAACTCTATTTGTAAACTTTGAATCCACATCAATATAGCCGATAATACCGCCCAAATGATATTGTTGTGTCGAAGATGAAACGATCTTTGCCGACGATTGTAGTTTATTGATCTCGACGGTAAACTTCGAGTTATTTGCATCACTCGTCTTGATTTCACCAATCACCCCACCTGCATGCAGCTTACCATCGATTGTCAGTGTGCTATCGACGGTGGGAGCAATCATAGAAATCTGATGCGTATGTGAATTTGTATAAAGCCCTATCGCACCACCGACGACCTTGCCCGTCAGTTTTGCCCTCAAAATTGTCGGATTCTCAATCGTCAACGTCGAATTTGAACTCGCAATGCTCCCTACCAATCCACCGACATTTCCCTGTTCGGCTTCTATCGTCGTATTCATTTTGACGTTAGAAATCCCGACATTTCCAGTGCCATTGCTTTTCCCGATAATGCCGCCGGATCCGCCATTGCTCTTGCTCGTTATCTTACAAGTCACATTCATATCACTCACCACACCGGCGACCCCATTCGCACCAGTGTCGGAAAGCGTCCCGATCAGGCAACCGACGTCGCCCGTCGTCGCATTATATTCCATCTCTATATCGATATCGATGTGATGGATATTCGCCTTATTTACCGTGTTAAAAATACCGCAGCTCTTCGAACTATCTTTGCATTTGAGCTTTTGCGACGCACCTTTCTTCGCCTTTGTCGTTATCTTTTTGCCATCCGATAACATTTCTGCACTGAAACTGTTAAATCCTACCCAACTATTCAATTCGGCAGCCTTGTCGCCAAGATAAATATCACCTGTTAAATAATAGATTTGCTTGTCTTTATTCTGAATCTTATTTCCATTCCAATCGTTGCGCAATTTTATAAAGTCATCGGCACTTCCGATCGGCGTAGCACACACATATCCTTGTTGATTATCGTATCCAATTGCCATCAACCCTGCGGCACAATTGGGCGCTACACAATCGCCATACTTATCGTCTTTAGCTTTGAAATAGCCATTCTTGCATACAAAACACGTCTTCCAATTCTTCGTTTCAGGCATGCATTGATGCTTACCACCGACCACGCATTGCAAACGGCCATCACATGTGCATGCTTTTGTCTTATCGTCATCGTTCCGAACATAAGTATCGGCACACTCACCGCAAGCCTTCCAATGCATATCTCCAAAATAGACACACATTTCCAACTCAGAACAATACTTCGCGCCATTGTCTACTCTACATACGCAAGCTTGTGTATTTGTCTCGTCATCTTCGGCGAGATCATACCCAGTGGCACACTCTCCACAAGCTTGCCAATTCATCTCTTTGTAATTTACACATGCGCCATTGCACGATTCTTTGCCCGCTGGACACTCGCAGCCATTTTTCGGGTCTTTATTCTTCGGCGTTGCACCGTCGGCACAAACACCGCATTCTTTCCATCCCTTTTCATTAAAATCGATGCATTTCTGATCACATGCGTTCAAACCGTCGGGGCATACGCACGCTTCTTTCTTATCGCCGTATTTGTGCTCAAAACTGCTGTCGATACACGTATGACATGCGCTCCAATTGTAATCGGCCAAATTGACGCACTTCGTGCTACACCACGTGTTTCCAGATTCTTCGCAATGTTCCTTGCCCAATGGGTTATAACAACGACTCATTGCGTCTTCGCTTTCTTTCACATAACCCTTTTTGCACTCACCACAACGACTCCAATTCATCGCCTTAAAATCATAGCACGCATTATCTTCGCACCTTTCCTCGCCATAAAACTGGCAATCGCGAGCTTCACAACCATTCGCTTCATCCTCGTCGAGATCTGCAAATCCGTCTTTGCACTTTCCACAACGACTCCAGTTTTTCTCGTCGAGTACGACACACCCAATGCCCAGGCAATCTTCACCAGTTCGGCATACGCAAGCCTCGACGACGTCGTTGTCTTTAGAGACATAACCATCGGCACACTCGTTGCAATCTTTCCAATTCATTTCACTCAGCGATACGCAGTCATTGCCACATATTCTCTCGTCCTCGCCCACGCACTCATAAGGTTCTGGGCTAGGTCTGGGCTCGGGATCGGGGTCATACCCCGACGCAACACAGCCATTTCGAGGGTCACCATACCGACCGACATACCCGTCGGCGCACTCGTTGCAATCTACCCAATGCCTCTTATCCAAATCGACGCATATATTATCGCACATGATCTCCGGATAATCGCACTCGAACGAACCATTCACGTCGTTCGAACCATGCCTATCATTCGATTCGCCTTCATCACACGCTGAAACGGCACACATAAGACTCAATACTAAAAGAATCCGAACCTTATCCATCGCAAACTCCTCTATTCTCAGCAACATCCTCCAATAGACGCAACACTCGAGCTCACCTCAGCCATGCAAATCAAAACGGCATCGTCCAAGCGCCAAGCGCTCAACTATGCACGTATCATACCTACATCGCCCACAACTCGCGAAATCCTACATATCGGGCATCATTTTCCCCCGCCCCGATGGGAAGCGGCTCACCGAACGCCGCACGCCAGGCGACGTAAATGCGCAAAAAATCAAAAAATGAACCCCATAGGGCAGGGGGGCGAGTAGCCCCCAGTTATACCTAACCCCTAACCCCAATAGTGTCCTTGACACGGGGCACATTTCAGGGGCCAGGGGGGTGAGGTCAAGGGTCAGGGCAACTCTCGATTAATCTGTCATCAGAGACGCCAGACATTCGATTGTGTTCAGTGCATTTCGTGGAATGTCGGCGATCTTTGTCAAGTATTTTGCAGATTTTTTAGCCGTTTGTTCATAGGAAACTTCGAGGACTCTCCAATTTCGGAGTCGTTCGATGGCGTGGGAATAGACGACTTTAGAACGCGATTCGGGCAAGATTTTGCCGCTAGCAATGGCATCTTTGGCGCAATCGAGCAATTTTTCCATGAGATCGGATTCAGCCCAAGTCGCCGCTTGATGGTTGGCGATGTAATCGAAGACGAAGCTGTAGCTTTCGGTGTGGTGGGCGATGCAATGAGCCAGCACGGCGAAATCGCTTTGGTGTTTGGGCACGATTTGGATGGCATTTTGGGCGATGTCGATCCAGGCGCGATCTTTGAAGCGATTGAGCGTCTTTTCGTAGCGATTTTTGACGTTATCGTCGGAGAATTCGATGGCAAAGAGTGCGGCGATATCGCCAAATCGCGCCTCGACGGTGTCGATAGATTTCGATTCGTCGATCGAGATGGCGCAAGCCAAATAGATGTCGTCGATAATCGCATTGAGCAAGATGTTTTTATAGAACACCATTTGCAGGCGGCCCGAGTCGGCGATGACGATATCGGGCGAGAATTCGTTGCCGCGGCGTTTAATCGTGCCATTGTGTTCGAAGAGTTTGAGCGTTTCGACGATCGGTTGATTGAGCGGCTCGATGAGAGCTTGTGCTTTGATATGCGAAGTCGTGGGCGATTGCGCGGCGTCGCCGCCTGCACCGCTCTCTTGTTGCGGGTACATTTCGCGCAAACTGGCGCGGCTTGCCGCTAGTGCCGTTTGCAAAACGGGCGAAATAAGTGCGCCGCGCTCGATGAGCAGCGACAATAAAAACGCCGACGTTTGCAACAGCGTTTGCAACGCCATCGTATCTTTGGGTGTATTGAGCAAAGCACAACTCGCCAAAGCACTCATCGTAATCGTCGACGCCTGATTGATGCGTCGCATGAGCTCGATCGTCATCGTGTCGATATCGGTCGTGAGCGATTCGGCGCTTTGTTCGTAGCACGGATCGTCGATGTGAAGGGCTTCGTTCAAATCGATGGGATCGGCAAACGAGACGTAGATTTGCCCATATTTGCTGATGAACAATTTCGTCGTGCGGATGAGGTTTGAAAAGTTTTCTTTTTGTTTTGCCGCGCCATCTTGCTCGTTTTTATAGGCCATGTCTTCGATGACTTTTTCGTATGTAATGGCGCAAGGAATAATTTTGACGGGCAGTGTTGGGTCGTTTTGAACCGTTTGCGCGATCATGCGCAGAATGCCGAATTTAGGCTGTAGCACTTGACCCGTGCGCGATCGGCCACCTTCGATGAAGAATTCGACGGGGTAGCCTTCGTGCATGATGAAATCGATGTAATAGCGGATACACGCCGTATAGAGTTGCTCGCCGCGGAAACTCCGCTTGATGAAGAAGGCGCCGCCGCGGCGCAAAATGCCGCCGACGGGGAAGAAATTGAGGTTTTCGCCCGCGGCGATGAGTGGCGGAAGCACGCCATTTTGGAACATCAATATGCTCAAGACGAGATAATCGACGTGGCTCTTATGGCTGGGAATGAATACGAGTCGATGCGTTTTCGAGAGCTCGCGGATGCGATTGAATTGCTCTTGATCGACGTAGAGCCCGTTATAGATGATGCTCCACATGGGCATGAGGGCGGTCGAAAAGATTTTGCACACGACGAGCGAAAATTTCGATGCAGTTTTATCGAGGATTTTTCGCGCCTCGAGCGTCAATTCTTCGATTGATTGCCCCGTTTGTTGCGAAATCGATTTGAGCTCGTTTTGGAATCGCTGGGATTCGACGATTTCGCGCAACAATTGTTGGTGTGGTTTGACTTTGGGCCCGTTGACCATCGCATGCATGGCGTGGATATCGTCGTCGAATTCGCGGCGCAAAGGGGCTTTTGGCGCGGCCGATTCGGCATCGCGAGCGAAGTGATGGATGAGGCAGAGGGGGTTTCCGATTTGGAAAAAGAGTTGCCCCAGCGATGGCAAAACCGACAAAAAGCGGCGCACCGAACTGGGGCGCGTCGGCGTGCCATAGATTTCGTTAAAATGCGATATTTGCGCCGATTCCATGCGGCGCTCCCAAATCACGCCGACCGTAAAGAAATGGACTTTGAGATCGGGCGTTTCGTGGATTCGGCGATCGATAGCACGGAATATGGCATCGGTTTTGTCGCGGTTTTGCCGCTCTTTCGTTCCGTATTGGTTCAAAAAGATGAGAACGGGTTTGTGTTGGACGACGAGATCGGCGATTTCTTCGGACGAAAAAGGCTTTTTGCGCCCTTTGAATATGCCGGCAATCCAAGCGCCGAGCGTGGCATAGCCTAGATGGCTATGGCCATTGCTCGCATAGGCAAGGGGCATGCCGTGTTTGAGGCACAAATCGTTGAGATAGAGAAAATCGTGTTTATTTTCGGATCCTAAGACGTAGACGATCGACTCGGAATCGGGGATCGACAAAACTTCTTGGATTTGCGTCGGTTCGTGGACGACTCGGGCATAAATCCAGACGAAAAAGAGCCGGATAAAAAAGCCCAGTTTTTTGATCATGCCAAATCGCGTCGTCGTCTCTGCTTCGTGCATAACTCCCCCGAAACAATCATTATTCGGAAATAGCGGTAAAATGGCTTATATAATATTGTTACACGTATGTCGAATGCAATCAAATCTTGTCGCATGGGTCATTTGCGAGCCCCAGTGCGCAAAAAAGCCGCAACGGGCGTTGCGGCTTTCAAACTTCGTCGGTTTAATCGCCTATTTTTTCTTGCGATAAGGCGTATCGTCGATGGGCAACGATTGACGGAATTTGCCATCGAGTTTGTAATAAGCCAATGCGCAAGCAGGCGCCGTTGGAATCATACAAAGCTCGCCGCAGCCTTTGGCGCCAAGCGAGAACGGCAATTTGTCTTCTTCTTTTGGAACGCACAAGATGACGTCGAGTTCGGGCGATTGGTCGGCGCGCAAAAAACCGATCGTTCCGAATTTGCTCTTGGGGTAACCATCGACGCATTCGAATTTTTCGGTTACGCCGTATCCAATGCCCATGACCATGCCACCTTCGATTTGGCCCTCGACCGATTGGATATTGACGGGAGTTCCGACATCGAAAGCCGAAACGGCTTTTGTAATCTTGCCGTTTTCGTCTAAGACGATGACTTGCGTACCATAAGAATACGAGACGTGGCTAATGGGATTGTCTTTGATGGCGCCGAGAGGATCGGTTTTGACCGAGTATTCGCCGAAGAATTCTTCACCTTCGAGGTCGGCAATCGTCTTGCCCGAATCGAGTGCAGCGCGTAGTTTTTCGCCCGCACGGCGGGCGGCTTCGCCGGTGACGACGGTTTGACGCGATGCCGTCGAAGTGCCCGAATCGGGCGTGCGAATCGTATCGGCGTTTTCGAAGATAAAGAGCGCCGGATCGAGTTCCGAGACGTGGCAAATTTCGGTGAGAACCATTTGGCCAATCCCCTGCCCCATGCACGAAGCCGACGTGCGGATGTGGATCTTGCCATCTTCGACCGATAGCAATACTCGACCGACGTCTTTTTTGCCCATGCCCGTGCCCGAGTTTTTGAAACCACAAGCGATACCTGCATATTTGTTGCCATAGTAAATGTCTTTGACGGCATCGATACAGGCGACGAGATTCGTATTGGGGTCGGCAGTTTGGCCATTGGGCAAGACATCGCCCGGTTTAATCGCGTTGCGACGGCGAATTTCCCAGGGGTCGATCCCGACCATCTCGGCGAGTAGGTTGATATTTTGCTCGGTAGCAAAACAGCTCTGGCTCACGCCGAATCCGCGATAAGCGCCCGAGACGACGTTATTAGTATAGACCGACATGCCGAGGATATCGACGTTTTGATAGTTATAGGGGCCGGCGGCATGGGTGCAAGCGCGGTGCAGAACGGGGCCACCAAGGGAGGCATAAGCACCTGTGTCGGCGATGATGACGCCTTTCATACCAGTGAGAATGCCGTTTTCGTCGCATGCCGTCGTAAACTCCATTTCCATGGGGTGGCGTTTGACGTGGTAATCGAGCGATTCTTGTCGGCTATATTTGACTTTGACGGGGCGTTTGGTGACCCATGCCATGAGGGCGGCATAAGGTTGGACGGTCATGTCTTCTTTGCCGCCGAAACCGCCGCCGACGAGCGGCGCACGGCAGTGAATGCGCTCTTTTGGCCAGCCAAACATGGCCGCCGTTTCGCGCTGTACGTCGTAGATCGATTGGCTCGTCGTATAGAGCAATAAGCCATCTTCGCCCTCGGGCAAGGCGACGCAACATTCGGGCTCCATAAAGCCGTGTTCTTGCCACGTCGTCTTATATTTACGCGTGACGACGTATTTTGAATTTTTAATAGCTTCGTCGGCGTTTCCTCGAATTAAATTCGCGCGGCTCATGATATTGCCATCGGGGTGGATGAGCGGAGCATCGCCGCGCAGCGCTTCGTATGGCGACGTAATCGGCTTGAGTTCGGTGTATTCGACTTCGACGAGGTCGCAGATTTCTTTGAGCGTATCGGGGTTTTTCGAAGCGACGAGGGCAATGACGTTTCCGACGTATTTCGTCACTTCGCCTTCGCCGATCATGACATCCCAGTCTTGTTTAATGTGGCCAATTTTGTTGTTGGGAACGTCTTTTCGGGTCAAGATTTTGACGCAATCGGGGTGTTGGAGAGCCTTTGAAATGTCGATTTTATCGACGCGAGCCCGGGGATATTTCGAATAGACGCCTTTGGCAAAGATCATATCGGGGAAGTAGAGGTCGTCGGCGAAGATGCCGGTGCCATTGACTTTTTCGGCAGCATCGATTCGCTTTGCGCGTTCGTTCATGTGCAACGTCTTGGGCGCGGGCTCGATGGGGCGATTCTCGCGGAAGTAATCGGCGGCGAGCAAGATGGCATCTTCGATTTTTTTATAACCCGTACAACGGCACAAATTGCCGCGAATTGCCTTTTTGACGTCGTCGCGCGTCGGGTTGAGGTTTGTATCGAGGAGGCTCTTGGCCGAAATGATCATGCCGGGGATGCAGAAACCGCATTGGACGGCGCCGGCGACGGCAAAACAATGCTCGTAGACTTTCATTTCTTCGGCGGGAATGCCTTCGACGGTGAGCACTTTTTTGCCAGCCAATTTGCTCAACGTGGGGATACAAGCCTTGACTTTAGCGCCATCGACGAGAACGGTACACGTTCCGCATGCCCCTTCGCTGCAACCGTCTTTCGTTGCCGTGAGGTGGAGATCGTCGCGAAGAAAGCGCAAAAGTTTCTTATCTTGTGCCGACTCATAATCTTTGCCGTTAATATTGACGATAAACATAACGATAACGCTCCATGAACAAGAGAAATGAAAATATATGACATATCGGTATAAACGCGATAGGTGCGCATGCTAGCGCACCTCATGCAGAATATACACGATTGAAACACGAAACGTGCATAAAATGCGCATGGTAGCGCATAATCCGCTACTTCGACAGATCTTCGTTGACGAGGATCGAGACGAAGTTCTTTTCCATGAGGTCGTTGAGCCACGAGACGACGAGTCGTTGACTTTCTTTCATCGCGATTTGCTCGCGGCACTGATCCATCGTCGCTTTCCAAGCACTCGACTCGCCATGGACGACGTCGTCGACGCGGATGATGTGATAGCCGGCAGCCGTTTCGATGAGTGCCGAAACATCGCCTTTTTGTAGCGCAAAGACCGACGAAAAATCTTTGCTCAAGTCACCGGGAGAAAACGATCCGAGGACGCCTTCGCGCTCGGCGCTTCGCCCCGTCGAAAACTGCTTGACGAAATCAACGAATTTATCGGGGTTGCGTGCAGCGATTTCTTGGACGCCTTGCGCATAGCGTTTCATCGACGAATCGAGGCTATTCCACCAGACGCCGTTGAACGCGCGCGCCATGGGCGCGGCGAGTCCGGCTTGGCTGTCGGCATCGATCTCGGGAATGATGATTTGTCGCAGTGTAACCGTGACGCCGTCTTTGGCGTCAGGTGCGAGTTCTTGTGCACATGCGATGACATCGGCTTCGGCGGGAGCGACTTGGCCCGCCAATTCGCTGCGAATGACGAATTGCGCTTCGATTTCGCTTCGCAAATAAGCGCGATAAGCCTGCCAATCGATGCCCTCTTGCGCCATCATCGCTTTGAACGATTCTTCGCTTTGGCCGGCACGCGAAAACATTTCTTTGAGCTGAGCATCGACTTCTCGATCTCCGACGTAGATGTTGTTTTTCTTCGCTTGCCGAGCGATGAGCTTCGCTTGGACGAGTTCTTTGACGATTTCTTCGAGTTCTTCGGAACGCTTGGGCGAGTCGTCGATATCGTGGAGATCTTTGCCCTTAACGAGGTAGCGCATGACGCCATCGTTTCGGACGTCGTTGAGCGTGATGATATCGTCGCCGGCAATGGCGGCGATGCGCTCGATCGTTTCGGCATTTGCTTCGTTCTGCCCCACGGGGAGCCATTGCAAGCCTACGAAGCAGAAAAACGCGAGTATATGTCGGGAATTTACCATGTTTACCCTATGAAAAGTGAACGCCAAGTGCAACACCAGCCGCACTCGATCGGTCACCATATTTGAATTTGACAAAATTCGCAATCTGCATTGCAACGCTCACCGGGGCTACCGCATTAAAAATTCTCTTGACTTTGGTAAAAGGCTTTGACGCACGGTGAGTCCACTAGCACATCTCGCCTCTCTCCCTGACCTCCCCCCGGCCTATCGGCCACCCCCTGAGGTATCCCTGTTTTGGTAAACATAGACAGCTTATACTAGAGTAGCTTGGTA